>Ga0268250_10001570_pt1 | contig 9913 bp, 10 predicted proteins | sample AgamicAsSfe_FD_200448 | JGI IMG/M metagenome (GOLD analysis project Ga0268250, IMG submission 200448) | Agave microbial communities from Guanajuato, Mexico - As.Sf.e (v2) (version 2) | ecosystem: Host-associated > Plants > Phyllosphere > Phylloplane/Leaf | place: Guanajuato, Mexico | collected... | reverse complement strand
AGAAACGGCAACTTGAAGCCACTCTTCTTCGATGTCGAAGGCAAGCGAACTTCATTAGCCTTAGTAGGAGAATTTGCACGCGATGACGCAGGAGGTGACTGCGGAACAGTTTTGGGTATATAAGAAGGTGTACGAGGGCAGGTTGCATCACTAACGAAAGCATTCGCTGTCTGTGATGGTGCTGTTGAAGAGCCGCTCAAGGACAACTGCTGCATTGCGCTAGTGATTGACATGTTACGGAATGGGTTCATGCTTGATGCTGTGCTTGCGCTGTTCATAGACTGGTTGGCAGTCGAGTCGCGGGGCCTGCGCTGTTTTTGCAACAACATGGGGCCATCCATGGAGTAGTGTATGATTGGTGGTGGCATCATACCTTCCGCTGCCGTGTGTGATGCTTTCACTGGTTTCACTACCTGCGATGAAGTCTTTCTGTGTACTGCTGAAGTAGCCTTGCTCGTTGGAGGTGGCATATTGGCGCTCGACATTGACGAGCCCGAGGTGACTCGAGATGTTGCAGAAGGCACTCTTGTGGACGACCCAGATGAGCTGACCGATGTGGTTCTGAGGCCTGAAGTGGCTGGAGGTTTCATGGAGATGCTCTTGGCCCGCGCAACTGGTGGCGCAGCAGGTTGTTGCCCGATCTCTCCAGCTCGTTCCGCAAGAGTCTTCCGCTTCGGCTTGTCAGGCACTGTCGGCGCCGGTGTGTTAGCCAGAGTCTCCAGTCTCTTCTCAGACCTTCACTTACCCACAGTCCGCTTTGCGACTGGTAAGCTAGGTGGTCCCATAGTGCGCGTGTTCCCCTCTGCTTCTGTGATTTCGTGTAGACTTCTTCCCGGAGTTGCCGGGATCTTGGAGGATTTGATCTTTGGTATCTTTGCCATTCTTGGTGGAGCTGGGTCAAGGTTCTGGTTGACGCCGGAGGGTGCGGTCTCTGGATCTTGTGATGCGACTGTTTCAGTACTGAGGACGGATCGTTTGCGCACAGACCCTGTTTTCGTCTGCGTCTTTGGTGACTTTGGTGAGTTGGATGAAGGCGCAGGCGACTGCATTGTCGAGACCGCGGAAACCCGCCGCGACCTGACCGGTGAGGAGACCTGCGAGATACTATCCATGGCTGCGCTGTGCTTCCGGAAGCATTGATCATTCGGATTTGTGAAAGAATGTGAGGGCGAGACGTCAAAGTGGAAAGTGCATGACCTTGTTTACTGTAAACAAAGTTGCTAAGACTTGGAAATTCAGGGTCTCAAATGTTTCAGCTTTAAAACTCCGGCCGCTGGTACACCTCATGGTTGAGCACACTTCACATCGATATGTAGAATGATATGATGACAGAAGTATAGACAGGAGTGTCACAGCACTGCCTAAGAAATCGTCCCTCTCATGCTGGGAGCAAGGCAATGTGACTCGCAGACTCGATCAAGCTCGCTTGCTCCTTTGTACCATCACAATATACTTTGACACTAGTTCCAAGGCCAACTTGAGCTTATGACGCAGCCAATCTCTCTGCCTCAGTACGGCATCCAATCTATCTTACAATGATCTGCTTCTACTCGCTCCTTTAGCCAAATGATACATCTCCATCAAACAGCCCGGCCCTTACTTGCATGATTGCACTAAGCTCCAGTATAAAGTTCTGCAGGAGAATCACATTGGTCAAGACCCGACTCAATGTCGTCCTGTGTTGATCTTCCGCAATATCATCGAACGGATCAACGTCTTGTTGTCGAAGTGCTGAGGGCATAGTATGATTGTGTTCCAAGCCGAACGTGATGTACTGCTCAAACACGTTGAACTCGCCAGCCATCGCGGGACTACGAAGCGGAGAAAGTGGCGAGACAGCCGGCATTGACGCTTTCGTCTTGAGTCGTGGCGGCTTAGTTGTTGTGCTGCCAGAAGGCGATTGTGGCGGTATCGTAGTTTTGCTTGGCTTGCGTCGCATCGAGCCTGATCCTGCAATGAGGCCATATATCGGCGGCAGACCCATAATTCCAGCAATGCCACGTCCTCTCACTGAGCCACCAGTGTCAACGCCCGACGTGGGACTGCGTGGACTAGCTATACTTGATCGTGAACGCATGGATGCGAAGTTTCGAGGTGACATCTTTGCCACATCATCTTCCATCTCTGCTGCGCCAACGAAGGCTCTTCTACGACTTGCGATAAGCTGCTTGAAGTCGACGATACTTACTGTCGCCCGACCTAGGTCAACCTGGAGCTTACGCAATATCGTGACCAGGCTCGAATCATGTTTGGCTTCCTGTTTCGGAGTCTGACACGCTTTTCTGTACGCTTTGATGCGCTGTCTTTCGAGCTCATCCTCGTCAACACCTGTATAGATTTCACTTTCCTCGAAGTCTGAGCTCTGTACATCTTTGATAGTCTGAAATACCGACGGCTCAACTGCGAGCCAACCTTCGAGCCGTATGTAGGGACAAGCTGCTAAGTGTGCTAGCACTTCTGTCAAGGCAAGGTTGACCTCGATATCATTGATGAAGAACTGATCCATGAGTGAGAGCAGTGCCAACATCAATGGATCGTCCATTCTCAGTCGATGCATAGAAACTTCTGAAAGCAAAGATGGTCGGGGATCATCTTCCTCCGATTGGGTTCCGTCGAGAGATTTCAGCGCCGGATGTTCTCGTGAGCAATCGTGGCACTCGATCATTGTCAGGGCATCTTGTAGACTGTTACTATAGGATACATCGATGTCGATATCATCACCAAATGTCCCAGCAAGCTCGACCAGGGTAGCGGTCTCCCGGCGGAGGACCCCAATCGTTCTTTTCGCGCTGGCTTGCTTGACCGTCGATATTCTGACCAAACTGCCAAGAGTGTAACTGTGATGTTGTTGTAAAAGCCTGGATACCAGACGTAGAGCTGCTGTCAAGGCTTCCGCGTTGTTGGACTCCAAGCTTGCCAGTATCAAGTCCACAAGACTGAAGAAGGACGGATTCATCGACGTTTCATGCGCTTGCTGAGCTTCTTGAAGCGCCATCATTGCACGGCTTGACTTTGGTCTTTCTGGTGAGATCGGAGTCAATGGTCGTGATGAAGCAGATCCTGGTAATGCTAGAAGATAGTGGAGCATATGATGAATTAGATCTTCTTGCTGTAGGGACTCCAGCACAAAGGAGCAGTAGCTCAAAACCGCCACTGCAGAGCCGCCGTCCACGTCAGATGATTGCAGTAGCGAAGGGTATCTGAGTGATTAGCAGGCCGTCTTCGGGAAAGTGCTGTGTCACTCACAGAATCTGCTGCAGGAAGAAGACATGGAAGTTATCGACTAACGTAGCTTTGATGTTGGCAGAACGACATCTTCCAATCATGTCTCGCCAGTATGTAAGATAGGAAGTGAACGTAAATAGTCGTGCTTGCGTTTCTGGAGAATACAAGCTTTCAATATCAGTCTCTTCTGGCGCCCTGTTTTGTTCAGATAGAGCGATGATGATAGGAAGATCCTGAGGAGGATGCGCGATTGTTAGCTTTCTGCTTCGTCATTAGTATTCACGTTGTATCACCATGTCATCCACACATACCTGCTCAGTTGACTATACAGTGCACCCAGCCCACTCGCAAGAAGTCGTGACAAGTCACTATCGACGATCCAGCCCTCAAGCTTGTCAGATCTGGTTGCGCAGTCAAACATGTACAGTAGTCCTGTCCTGGCCAGATCCCCCGGCTTTCCCTCCTCATAGACATGATCGAGGAAGTGGGATATCAGGCGGAACTCCGTCCCATCTACAGGGGCTTCAAAGACAGTTTCGAGCACAGCCTGGGTGCGTGTCACGAATCCCTCATCTTGTGCCTCCGTGAACCAAGCAACAAGAGCATCAGTCTGCACACGCAGCTTTGCGGCAATGTCGAAGCTGAACTCGAGCACAGCATTACGCAAGTCTTCTGGAGCCTGATTCTGGCTAGACGTGACCGATGTGATTATCTTGATCGCAGCTTGTGCGAAGACATCTGAGGAGAGCAGGCTGTCTTCGGCATTTAGCAAGAAGCTTAGTAAGGTCACAGTAACGCGGGTCAAGTCACTGTCATCGAGTTCTGCTACCAAGGTACAAGCGTCCGTATAGAAGTGGGAAGCCGTGGCAAACGCCAGGGTTGACTGTGCTGGTGTTCGTGCATCTTCCTTCAGCAGGCTCAGGAGACGACTAACAGAAGTCTTTACATTCGAAATGAGGCTAGTAGCCGGTGGTGTAGTGATTGATTTTCTACAGGCTTGCTGACACGATCAGTAAAGGACGACACGAAGCTCTATACTTTATTCTGTTTACCAAGACCTGTATTTCACGCTTGAAACGTGAGCTTCGCGACTCTTCAGCCGAGATGTGCTTGCCTCGACCGGATCCTCCTATCAGTCGACTCCACTGGCACAGTTGTCAGCATTCGGCAGACTGACCGGGGAATACTATCTACTTACAAAGTCCATTGGCGCTCATGATGTGCGTTGACGATGTGATATAACTCTTAAATGCTCAGGAGATTTGTCACACAAGAAGCAGGGCACGTGACCAGAGATACATCAGATTATTTGTCATTAAGCGCATTCTAATGCTCAACCTGAACCCAAGTAATCATAGTCATATACAAAGTCATAATGCCTCCATGGAGGCCATCGCGTCATCAATCAACCTCGTCGTCAACATACCTCCCTGTCATATAGCCAGCTCGTCCTCCATATCCTCATCCTCGGGATCCAATCCAGCCCGCGATGGGGGCACACTGCTTGGGTCGTCGAGGTAGACTCCTGGCCTGATAAACCAGCTCACGACAAAAGCAATTGCGAAGCCACATGTCAAACACAGGAACACGGCCTGCGTGAACTTGCCGACAGTGGCGCTGTAGATGCTGTTGAAGATGACAGGCGCAACGATCCTAGCCAGAGCATGTAAGAGACCATTGGCACCAAGGAGTTCACCAACGCGATCGTGTGGAACATGCTTGGTCAAGGCTGCTTGCAAGCTAGGTGAGCCTATCCCACCAATGGCTGCAACACATCCAGATAATATGAACAGGGGTCCAGTCCTTACTAAAGTATAGCCGAGATAGCCCATCGTGTCGAAGAAGACTGCAATTCGAATGAGGTTCAGGTCGAGCAAGTCGCACCCGGTTTGACGTTGTGGCTTCCTGGTTGAGACCGGCCCGCGTACTAATCTAGTAACGAGAGGTAAGACCAGCATCAAGCACAACACGCGGCAGATGTTGACTGAAGACAGGAACACCGACTGTTCAGGAGTGTCCCATCCAAACTGAAAGTTTATGTACAAAATCGCAACAGTCATAGAACCCATTCCAACTCCGAACATGATTGTGTCGACGGAGGCCAGTAGAACAAGATTGCGACGAACACGTCGTGATGAGCCTGGACCCGTAGGGTACAGCACTTTGAGCGGGGCGAATGGATTGTAGTTCCGGAGTTTGCTGAGCCATTTGACGTTCATACGGGTATCTGACTCCTCCTTTTCACGAAGTCTGTCTCGTGCTGCCTGTTGCCTATGCTTTGACAAGCTTTCCGGAATGATCAAAAGCAGGGATAACAGAAAGATGCTGTGGCAGCCAAGGACGACGTAGAAGATTGACAACAGGTTTCCGGTGTATTTGACAATGAAGCCGGATATTAGAGGTCCCAATGCTATACCGGAGAAGAGAATGCCGTGGAAATAACCAAATGCGACGCTTCTGAGCGCAGGTGGCGTACAATCTGTAGCATAGGCGTGCGAGAGAGCCATACCGGCAATGAAGGAGCCGCAAAGTCCGTCCATGACGAACCCAACATAGAGCCAGTAGACAGGAAATGTTTCTGGATGCGATGCGGCCACAATTGTGATGATCTCGCCCGTCAAGCCTCCGATTTGAGTAATAGCCGTGACTGGAAGACGCCCAACTCGGTCGGAAAGCGCCCCAAGCTTAGGACTCGTCATCGCTGACAGTATACCAGATATCATGCCTCCAAGCAGCATGAATTGAGTTGCCCTGGACTGTACAGCAGGTATGCGACATTGATCATTCGGCGTTCCATCGAATAGCACCGGGTAAGATGAGAATGCCGGATCGCGGTATGCTTGCTCAGCAAGATAGTCTCGGCAGATTAGATCTTTGATAAGGTTGAGCTTGGGCACGATGATACCGCCGAAGGCAAGAGTTGTAAGAAGGAATGGTGGTAGCAGCCATAGGATCTGATGCATGGTCTTAGTCCTAATTCACTACTGACGGCACTCATCGCATACGTACTGATGGTGTCTTATACCAAGGCAAGCCCTCGAAGTCTGCTTGGCCAGGCCATTCCGGCTCTTTATGGAAAGGTCGACTTGACGAAGAGCTCCCACGCATATCGTCGTCTTCGTCGTCGTCGTTGATTAAAGATGTTGTCTCGTCGGCCTCGACCTCGGCCTCCGGATCCTGCTGTTTCTGCATTCTTGACAGTTAAACCTCCGCAAGCCAAATATGCTGAGCCAAATATGTCGTTCAATGCGCGACTACTGACTGATAGCAATGAGTATGATCCAGCAAGTCGAGTCGTGGGCAGTGGCGTTGTTCGGTATCTGCGATCGGGCCAGTCTGATAATGGAGAGAATCGCTTGGCTCAAGAGGTGATAGTTCGATGCGTAGTACAGCACAAGGCAGTACGACCGGCGATGGGGAAAGGATCAGGTTTATTGGTGAGTTTGTTCAGCCACTTTGACCTTCTGTTTTCGAGACTGGATGACGCTCGTTCAACGGTCCGAGATAAGCTATGAGATGAGATCTCGCTGCGCACGGAGCCACGCGGTAACGCATACTCCTTGAGTGCAAGACATCTACCCCGAGCCTTGAGAAACTGATGGAGGCTTGGAGCCACTCCGAGGAGATGAAAAGGATCAAAGGACCAGGTAAAATGCTGCTAAAGACGCCGAGCGAGGATATGAATATCAAAGATATCTACACTACCTCGTACCCCGGACACCGGACCCAGGACCGGAATAAAAGTCCAAGCAGTATCACGGAGGAGGGCGCGCCGCTGATTGTATGACTACTACGTACACAACATCATGATGCTCTCTACCTCCTCAAAGCAGACTATCCTGCTGCGCAAAGAACTTCTTCTGCGCCAGACATCTCTCGTTTGTGCAGCCTGGACATCTCAGATACATCTGCTTCGAGCATGCCTCTCCACTCTCCAGATGAGCCTTTGCGATATCTGCCAGGGCCTGGATGAAAACTGGGCTGTCATTCAAACTCTCGGCTCTCTTGATGCCAGGCTGATTTGCCTCACCAATGACTTCCTGATCCAGCTCATACAGCGTCTCGATGTGGTCGGAAGTGAATGCAATCGGTACCAGAACAAGGTCAGTTTGCCCACGCTTCACCAAATGCTCGACAGTATCACTGGTTTGTGCACCGAGCCAGGCTGAGGGTCCGACTTGAGACTGCCACACAAGACGATACGGGTTGGAGAAGCCCAATCGTTGCATGACGGCGTACACTGTAGCAGCCACTTCGGCTGGGTATGGGTCTCCCCGGTTGACCACGCTCATCGGCAAACTGTGTGCTGAAAAGAGGATGATCGCCTCTTTGCGCCTATCTTCTGGGTATGTTGCAAGCTGTTTCTCGATGTTCTGTGCGAAGGCCTCGACAAGACCTGAGTGTACAGGCCAGCGATCTATCACACTCCACTTTATTGAGCCTTCAGGATCGACATCGCCATTCGCACGCTTGCCTTCGAGTCTTTGTCTCCACTTCCAGAGTTCGTTCAATGAGCTGCCAGTAGTCGAGCAGGAGTACTGCGGATACTGTGTGAATGCGACTGCACGGCCACCCTTTCCAGCTCCGAAGCCATCCTTGATCAACTGCTCGTACATGTGCTCGGTGAGTGGGTTTGCGTATCGGAAGGCGACATATGGCTTGTGAGGTGCTGTTTCGGGGGATAGCTGGTCTAGAATCTTGCACATCTCTTCAGACTGATACTCCGACCACTTGCGAATCGGTGATCCACCTCCTATTGCTGCATATTGTTTCTGAATCTTGGGTGTTCTTCGTTTGGAGATGAGAGGTCCGAGAAAACCTTGTAATCTTCCGAGTGGTATCAGGTCAGCGTCCGCCTACGTCCAGTTAGTATATTGTTTCATATCAGGAAGCGCCACTGTCATACAAATAATCTGCTCAAGAAGTCCCCGACTTGATCTGTCGTGGACGGCCCACCCATATTCATGAAGACCATCGCAGTAGGACCTTTCGAGCCAGTCATGTCCTGTGTCACTGGTGGCACAACAGAAGCCATAGATCTATTGTTTTGGCGAAGCCATAGTCCTTTCGGCGCTGTGGCAAGCTTTGATGTGGTCGCCGCCCGATTTACAAGCTTTGGAAGCGCTGTTCTCGCTGCCATATTGTGTGTGTGAGGTGTTCTGTGTAGAGGATTCACGAAAAGAGATGAGACGATTGTTTAGATGTTTAGTTGCCTCCTTCCTCGGTCGTAGATCATGCATGACGATCGTACATGTGGTCCGTGGTCGTACCCTTTGCGATGTCCGCGACATTGACTCGGCATCCTTGCAGCATAAACACAGACACAATACTTCTAGTATACCACAGCCAAGTTCATATCAGCGTATTGTATATCAGCAGCACCATAAACAAGCTGCTAGGAGTACACCACAATCAGGAGTTGCACCACATCACATCAATGCGCCATGACTTCCACCACAAATGTAAACAACAGCCCTCGACAACAAAGCAGCCCGCGCAAAAGATACTCACACGCGCAAACTCCACCGTATAATCGCTATCATCGTACCTCACTATCTTTCGACAGTCCCGACTTTCATTCCTCCCCAAATATCAGTAGAAGAAATCAAAGCTCAATACCCTCATCCGAAAATGGGAGTCCACACTTCAGACGACAACAAGCACAGGGCGGCGCTGGAACACTTGCTGATGAGCTTGCGCAAGCTATGAACGACGACTCTGGTGTCGGTGATGATGAATACGCATCAGGCTTCGACTCAAGTCAAATAGAACAGGCTGACCTACCACCGGTCTTTCATAGTCCGGCCTGGGCAGAATCACCCAGCAAAGTCAGAACGGAAGGCATAAGAGCGCGGGATAGTGGTGTCGAGCTTATGAGCTCTGTAGAGAACACGCCGAGCAAAGATCGTGGGGATAGATACACGTTACAGCAAGGGCACCATACCTCGAATTATCCTATCTCAGCAAGCAAAGCTGGCAGCAAGATGACGCGGCGTCCAACTAGAAGACACAGCAGCAGTATAGGAGGCCTTGAGGATCAAAGCACAGCCCTGCGGCAAAGAAAGAAAAGCAAGAGCCTGTCCAAGCAATCTGGATTCGACGCCTCTGTTGCAGATATTGCAGGTCTATCATCCTTCGACATCAGCACGAACGACAATCCTATTCCAGCTTTTCTCAAGAGTCTTACCTCACTACCCTCTGAATCGGGTCTCGAGCTACACAGCCGAGGTTTTGCTCGCACCGCCACAAGAACCGCCAGCAGCATCACTTCCTCCTTGCAAAGCTTCAGCACGCAAATCAGCTCCATGCTCCCACCTCCACATCTCCTTGGCGCCGAAGACACAGACGCCCTCCTTGAAAACCTGAGTACCCTCACACCACCTCCAAGCCAGAACGACGTTAGCGCCGCCATCTCCCGCACCACCCGAAGCACGAACAGCCTCCTCGACGTGCTCTCCTCCCTCTCCGACACGCTTCACATGTCCCGCGAAACCGCCGTAACAGCGTCGCGCCGGCTCCAGACGACACGAGAACTCACGACACAGGCGCGGAAAGAGCTCGATCAAGCTGAGACAGCGCAGCGCTGGCTCGAAGACAATGAGCAGGGACAAAGGATTGCGGGCAGGGAAAGTGCCAAGACGTGTAGGGAGCTGCTTGCGGGGTTTGAGGCTGTTTGTGGGGGCTATAG
>Ga0268250_10001569_pt1 | contig 9914 bp, 7 predicted proteins | sample AgamicAsSfe_FD_200448 | JGI IMG/M metagenome (GOLD analysis project Ga0268250, IMG submission 200448) | Agave microbial communities from Guanajuato, Mexico - As.Sf.e (v2) (version 2) | ecosystem: Host-associated > Plants > Phyllosphere > Phylloplane/Leaf | place: Guanajuato, Mexico | collected... | reverse complement strand
GTCTTCCTCGGCCTCTTTGCTCGTAGCAGTCGTGGCAGATCCTAGTTCCTCACTACTCCCCGCAGTCATTGTCGCTTCTGCTGCCTCTTCCGCTAAGATCATGCTGTTGTACCATTGCTCTTGCGATTCCTCCTCGAACGGCCTCACCTCTGCCACTCTCCAACCATTCTTTGCCTCCACACCTTCGCCTGGTTCGAGGCCGACAGTGCCGGTATCGTTCTCACACCATACCCAGATGACTGTAATGTCATGCTCTTGCACATCGCACTTTCCCTGCAGCGTTTCGGTATCTAGTCGCCGATAAGTGACCTTGCTATCCTCAAGTTCAAGCTCTCCAGAAACAGGATGGGGTTCCAGCTGAAGAGCACCAACAATCTCGATCAGACGAGCAGCTCTCTCAGGAGACCATGTGAGGAGGTTTAGCCAGTTCGCAGCCTCAGATCGCTGGCTTGGAGGAAGGTGTTGCTCGGTGTTCCTGGTGTTGGATGTGAAGAGGTGTACTCGCTGGCGGAGAATAGGTGATAATAGTGGTAGGAAAGCCGCCGGCGGACGTGGGCCGAGGAAGGCCGAGGGCAGGCAGGCGAGTAGTGGTAAGAGAAGCTCTCGGGTATCTGGTGATACAATGTGCATAGTGGTGGTTGCAATGTAAGACTGAAATTTGTTGGGCAGAGTCCCGAGATATCAATCTTCAAGTGCTCTTTACTAGTAAGGTCCGGATCTTGCAGAGGGGACGGTTCTGGAATCCGAGAGGGAGGCCAGGCCGACTATGAAGTGTGTCCTAGCATCATCTCATGTTCCGGACGAGAGGATATGGAGACCCCACATCGCTGTGAAACGGCCCTGGGGGGAGGCCGGCGGGATGCTGCATGACTCCCGAGATTCGTACGAGTATATCAAGCTACCAGCACCGCTCGTCAAAGACGAAACTCTGGCATGTTTCTGATTGTGGAGAGGAGGTGGAAGCGGCCCACGGCATATAGCATGCTGAGCTGATGCTTTCCACTTTGATCTGACCCCAGATCTAGGCTAGCCTTACACGTCACGTGCTTGCTTCAGGAATGAATGCTCGGACATCCTGTTTCTGGCCTCATCAACCTAGATCCTTATCAGTCATTGCTGCCGTGTATTGCTATTCATATCGATCGTGAAGTGACTCGAAGTGTGGTTGGCTAACTTGCTTCAGCCACAAGATTATACAGATTCGGAACATTCGAGTTGCTGGCCAGGGTAGTTCTCAGTCCAGCTCCTTGCTGTCTTGCCACTCGTTTAGACAGCTTGTAACTGGGCAGGAGCGCAGAGCCCCAGTAGCATGGCCTTTCTGAGCAGCAGTCTACGAGCTGGCACTTTTGCAGCTCATTCCGAGGACGAAGACGATGTTTATGATGTGGTCACATCAGAGGAGGACTCGGAAGAGGAGCTGGCAGAAAGTGGCACCAAACTGAAACAGAAGAGGAAAAGCCCACCGAGACCTGCAACGGATAAGCGTGGTTTTGAAGTGGAAGAGGACGACAACAATGATTCTGATGGTTCCCTCAGCAGAGATAGACTACGCAAGACTGTGTTCCATGATCCGGTTGCAGAAAAGCAGATGAGCCAGATTGAAGCTAAACTGTTCTTTCAACGACACCAGCAAGAAAGTGGAGCTGACCCGAGTAGTCCACTTCTACGCTCGAGGACTGTTTCTGGGCACCATGAAGGCGATTCCATGTATAGGAGCTCAACCCTATCCAGGCCACAAAACGGATCGTCGTCAAGTTCTGCTCTCGCGGGCAGTGCTCATGCGCACGACAACGTCGCTCCAATGACTACAGCAAAACAGACTAGCAGATTGACCGAAGCAGATCTTGCAGCCAGACAGCACAACCTTCATCCTGGACTTCCGCACGAGGACAAGGGACCTCTGATTGCTGAGCTTGGTCTCCATGGTGCTGGTGCTGGAGTCGGCGTTGGAACTGCAGGGGGTTTCGCAGCAGGCGATGCTGTCGTGAATGATGAGCTTTGTGAGATATATGATAATATCTCAACTATACTCGATAGTCGTCACAAATATATACAGCTGTCATTGCAAGGTCCAACAGACAACCCAAAGGATGATCCAAACTGGAACATATATCCGGCTCCGCCTGAGAATGTGTGGGATCCTGAGAAGCACGCTCGAAGGGCTTGGAATGATGATGGCGAGATGACAGCTTCAATATCAGGTCGAACTCGAAAGCTCGGTCGCGATATTGGAGCAGATTTCGATATGAATGATCTGCTACCACTGCCGGACAAGAGTGAAATGGTTTTCAAGATAGATGACTTTGGGGTGTTCCAAGTGTACGAGACAGCAAAGGCAGCTGAGACAGCCTCGCCGATAGTCCATGTCCCGAGTTTGAGAGAATACTTCATTGACCTAAAAGCGATCGTTCGAGCTGCAACTGATCCACCAAGCAAAAGTTTCGCCTACCGACGTCTGCAGTATCTCGAAGGTAAATTTGCTCTGTACGCTCTGCTCAACGAATACCAAGAAATGGCAGATTGCAAACGAGTGCCGCATAGAGATTTCTACAACGTCCGGAAGGTCGATACTCACGTTCATCATTCTGCATGCATGAATCAGAAGCATCTATTGCGCTTCATCAAGTCGAAGATGAAGAAATTCCCGGATGAAGAAGTGATTGTGCGAGATGGTGAAGTATTGACGCTACGAGAGGTATTTGAAAGTATCAACCTGACTGCATATGACCTGAGTATTGACACATTGGATATGCATGTATGAAACTCTCTCACCGTGGTATAGTACGTGTTCTTACAATTTGACAGGCTCATCAAGGTACACGTCATCGATTCGACAAGTTCAATCTCAAATACAACCCAATAGGCTCTTCTCGCCTAAGAGAGATATTCATGAAGACCGACAACCATATTCAAGGTCGTTATCTCGCCGACGTCACGAAGGAAGTGATCACTGATCTTGAGTCATCCAAGTATTCGATGGTGGAGTGGCGAATATCCATCTACGGAAGATCAATGGCTGAATGGGACAAGCTTGCTGCCTGGGTCGTAGACAACAAGCTCTACTCGCACAATGTTCGCTGGCTCATACAAGTCCCCAGACTGTACAATGTGTACAAAGCACGCGAGGGAATGGCCAACTTTCAACAAATCATTGTGAACCTCTTCCAGCCACTCTTCGAAGTCACGAAAGATCCTTCCAGCCATCCGAAACTTCACATATTCCTACAGCGTGTGATCGGATTAGATACTGTCGACGACGAAAGCAGAGCGGAGGAGAAGAACTTCAGGAAATTTCCACGCGCAAGAGATTGGGAGTTTCCCGAAGAACCACCTTACAGCTATTGGCTATATTATCTCTTCGCGAACATTGCATCACTGAATGTCGCGCGGAAGCAGCGCGGTTTCAATACCTTTCTTCTTCGACCACACTGCGGAGAGGCTGGTGATCCGAATCATTTGGCAGCAGCTATCTTGTGCTGTCATAGCATCAGCCATGGCGTCCTTCTACGTAAGATACCAATGCTTCAATACGTCTTCTACTTGGAACAAATTGGAATCGCCATGTCTCCACTCAGCAATAACGCTCTATTCATATCCTACGACCGCAATCCTTTCCTATCATACTTCAAGCGTGGCCTCAATGTCTCCATATCAACAGATGACCCTCTCCAGTTTGCTTTTACAAAAGAGCCACTCATGGAGGAGTACAGTGTAGCAGCGCACGTCCTCCGCTTGAGCTCGGTCGACATGTGTGAATTGGCCAAGAACTCTGTACTACAATCGGGTTTTGAGCAAGATCTCAAGAAGAGATGGTTGGGACCCAAGTGTCACCTTCCTGGAGTCGCAGGCAATGATGCCACGAAATCGAATGTTCCCGACATAAGGGAAGGGTTTCGGCACGAGACTCTGCTTGCAGAGCTGGCAATGATTGATCGGTACAAAGTACCCAAGCCCGATACGCAGCAGGTCCCCTCCTCGAATCCCGTGCCTCCCAATGGCCGAATGTCACAACTATCACCTACACACTCCTCTTCTGCTGCGATGATGACCAGCACTTCTACCGCGGAACCACTTGAAAAGGATCAGTCGCAAAGCATCATCTTTCCAGAGCTACCAGGCGCAGCTTTGCCCCCAGACATGACAGGTGTCCGTCCGATACGATCTCAACCCAGTGTACACTTCGACCAAGACCCGCTGAGCAGCCCGCCCGCTGGAGCGTCATCATTGCAAAGCGTCAGAACCTGGCCCGCTGCAGTCACAGAGGTTGGCGGGGTCAGTCCTGTCGTTTCTGGTACCTCTAGCTTCTCTATGGATGGCAGTGAGCCAAGACTGGTACCTGGCATGATAAGTCACGCAGCGAGGTCCCGCAGGCGGAGCAGTGTTGCAGGCTTGACTATCAGGGCGTCGAATAGTACGATTGGCTCGACTGTGGACCAAGTTCCGGAGTGATGATCAGAGGTTGTGACCATAGCTGACATGAGCCACCTTGTATGCCCATAATGTCTTCATTTAGACTCCTGGTGTCACGGGACGCAGAGCGCAGAGCGAATGGTCACTGCCTGTAAACAATACATCAGAGGAGGTCTGCACTCAAGCACACCCTGCCCCACAGTTCTCTCTGTCGCCCCCAACCGCTCTGAAACCTGTGATTCGGCTTACAACATTGAGAACCAGACTGTGCCATCACGTCTCAAGATACCGCGGACAATCCATTGGTCTGGTACGTCAAGGCCACTTTTGCTGTCGAGGTATTGTTCTGTCTTACATTGCCGTTATTTCTGCTTACTGAGCTAAGACTACATTCGTGGAATGTTATTACGCTTCCTCCCAATGTGGAGTGCGAAAGCGCGAGAAGGCGCAGGCAAGTACAGTTAGCTGGGGGCTGACTATGCTGTAAGATTGAATGTGACGTGGAGTGCATGGTGTATAAGATGCTTGGCTCATTGCTGTGCTCGTTTCGTTTGGTATATACTGGTTGTGATATCGAGCTTGCAGAAGTTGCAGTAATAGTCATACCATCCTTAGTTCGTGACAGCCAAGCTGTGCATTATCATCGCCACCATCATATCAGGCGTCACTACTTTGAACCGCAAGAAGTCCATCATGACGCTCATCACCACCAACTCCTTGTCATCCTCGCCAAGCACATCCACCTCCTCCATCACCACTGATGGGGAAAACACCGAGATGGACGAGGACTACGACATCATCATGTCCATCTCTCTGACTCCCTACCGCGATGATCAAGCTAGTGACTATCTCAGTTCCACCTACACCCGCGCCAACAAAGTCACGCTGTCCTCATCGGCACTGGACTTCCACATCGCTCATGGTCCTTACAGCATCTATTTGGAGTGTCCCGAGTGGATCAGGATGGGCCCAAGTCGTCAATCCACCAAACAAGCTGACCTTCAGCACGCAAAGCCAAGACAACCTGCCACACTATCCGGTTCGCCGCTCATGTCCGAGCAGACATCCGATTGGGCAGCAGCAGCAGCATCCGGTAGCAAATGGTCACCATTTCCAACGCCTGCATCCTCTCCATCGAGCACGCACCCACCCTCTCTCCCCACCACAAACTCCAAGCTGGCATTTCCGCAGAAACCCAATTGCACCTGCTGGCGCTGCAATAACGCTGGTCCTGGAGATCCTAGAGCTCCCGCCGCGCAGCCCGCCTCTGCCGCCGCACCTCCTCAGGTCGCGGCAATCAGCCCGCCCATGATGTACGAGCAGGCGCTCGAGGAGTACGATCATGACCATAAAGATAGAGGTGGTTTCCTCCTCATTGCCAAGCCTGTCGCAGTTGCGAGGGAGGCAGAGACAGGGGCGACTGCTAGGCTCTCATACGCGCCACCAAGAAGCTATGGAGAAGCGCAGGACGCGCATGTGAGATCGCTGTCTGGAACGAGCTCAGACAGGGTGTCTTGTGCACCACCGAGCAGCTTTGAAGAAGCGCAGGAGGACTTCCAGCACGATGCATCGGGGTCTGGGTACGGCACGCCCGCGCTTTCCTGTGTACCTCCGGCTAGCTACGTGGAGGCGCAGGAGGACTATCATCACGATGGAACAGCCGATGATGCGAATGTGGACGGAGCCAAATCGACGCACAAACTGGTGTACGTCAAGAAAGCAGGATGTGCATGTTGGTACTGTGGCGGTTCCAACGTCGCGTCAGCACAATACACACCCAACTCGAGCGCTCCCTACATACCACCCACCAGCCACGTCGACGAAGCGCAAGAGAACTACCGCCTCAACGCGTCCACTGACTATAGGAATGCGGCTGCGGTCGCAACTGAGAAAGAGACCAAGGCAGCACGGCGGCAGAATCATACACTCACAAAAGAAGAAGAACATGCATGCAGGTATTGTGGCGAGGTGCCTCGGAGTGATAGGAAGGGCGGCGAGGAAACGGAGCAGAATGAGCCGGGGTGTGTCGCGTACCGTAGAAGGAGCACGACGCGCTTTTGAGGAGGAGGAAGCCGTGTCGGGATCTGATCGCTCAAATGGAGATTGCTGGGAAGGGAGGAGGCTGGAAGCCAAGGCAGTCATCGAATGAGAGACGGGCAACAAATCATCTCGTTATCACGATCGCATTTGAGGAATGATTGAAACAGCCTTTAAACCTGCTTTGCTTCGGGGTCCTGAAAGAGTTCAATCGCATGTCGTAAGTGTCATAAGTAGGCATCTTGTACTTCTCGTCCTCAGCCCAAACGCAACTATCGCTTGCCAGATCCGCTTAGCAATTTAATTGACGCGCCTGCGTCTCCACCATGTGGCCTTCTCATCTTCTCACCATGTCCCGAAAGCTACCTCCATACCTCCTCCTGGCGCTTCCCATCATTTCTCCTCTTCCTCGTTCCTCTAACAACAGTCCTCACAACACATGCAACACTCAAGACAAGTGTCGCATCCCTCCTCCGCGACAAAGCAGCAGCACAAAGCCGCCAAGATACCCGAACAGCATCCTCCTCCACCCGAACGGCGCTGCTGCTGCACGACGACCTGTTGTGGGGGCTGTTGGTACTGCATTTGGCCTTGGGGCGGGTAGTAGCCTTGCTGGGGCGGATAGCCTTGTTGTTGAGGTGGGTAGAATTGGGGTTGGTTGCCGTAGCTGGAAGATATGTTTTAGCGGCGAGTCATAGGTGCGAAAGCGCGACGGGAGCAGAAGGTGTGCGAGTCTTGGTGTGGTTGGGAGGAGATGAGAGCTTACGCCTGAGGTGGGTATTGAGGCTGTTGATTGCCGTAGTAGCCTTGGTTCGACATGGTTCAAGACGAAATCAGGTGTAGACGGATGTGGTGTCTATGTCAGAGCGTGTCAGTCGTTCGAAGCTCTTCTTCTCGATGCGCTGATGTCGTTGGCGCTTACGTGAGAGAGCGGTCAGATTGTGTGTGATGCGACTGTTAAACGCTTGATGTATGAAGCAATGCGCAAGCGACGACGATAGCGAGCAGATCAAGGTTGAGGGTAAGAGGGTGTAGTGTTGGTGGATGAGAATGGAGAGCGCAAAGGTTGAGTGAGACAAAGTCGGTGGTTGATGCTTGGCAAGAAGGCTAATCGAGAGATGCGCTGAAGAGTGAACGTGATTCGTTGTTACATCACACTAAATACTGTAGCTAAGCCTCACTCTTTGTTACGTCGTTCGCCACTCCTCTTCTGTCGATATTCTCTACACACTTGTAGGTAGCCTGCTCAATTGTCTATTGTGTTATGCTCACACCTGCTCAGCCTCGATAAATCGCAACGAGGTGGAAATCTAGTTCGAATGTGAAACGCAGGGCTGGCCCATCAGCTAAGCCTCAGGAAATAACGCAATAGATACGTGACGAAATAGCTCTCCCAAATCTACCTGATACCTCACCCTTTCCTCGCACAACCCACCAACACCGTCCACGCCGCCATCGCCTCACTCTCACGCCCACTTCCACATTCCCGTGCCTCGTCCAGCGCATCGCCCATTCTCGACGCAAACCCGAACGCAACCCTTTCTTGCTCCTCATCGAATCTCCTCATCCATCTCTCCCAGTCTATACTCCCAACCATGCCCGTCATATCCACAACTCCGCCTGCCTTCGCGCCACACAGCGGTAACGCAAGTCGCATGCGCTTGATATCCACGAACCCTGCTCGGCGCAACCTCGATAGGAAATGTCTCGTCGGCTTGGCATCGTAGCCTGCTGCATTTAGGGCGTGGGCGAAGTCGCCTGCTAGCATGTCGAGTGACGTGCCAGTTGCTGCTGTGAGGGAGGCGTCCATGAGAGAGAAGTGGAGGATCCCTCCTGGTGTGAGGACGCGCGTGATCTCTGCCAAGGTGGCGTCGTAATCGTTCCTGTCGGTACCGTGTGCTCTGGCTGTTCTGAGCAGCATATGCAGTGTTCGTGCTGACACTACGTCAAATGTACCGTCCGGGAAGGGTAGCGTCCATGTGTTCGGGGTTGTGACGACCCGGTGATTCGAAGGGCCGCGATGTGTCATCCAGTCTGCTCTGTTCATGCCTGTTTTTGACGCCACGACTGTGGTGTAAACCTTTGCTTGCCTGTGATTGATAGCAACTGCCCAGCCGAACCCTGCACAAGCTTGACCTGCGAGAACGAGCATCCGCGGCTTGCTGCCTTTCTTGCGTGTTTGTCTCAATCGCTTCACAGCTGCAATTGGGAGCAAGCTTCCGCCAGAAAGGTACTCGAGGGCTTGGAGGTACCAAAACGATGGTTCTAGCTGCTCAAGCATGTTTCGCTCTTTGTCGACACGCTGGATACGCTCCCGCTTCTTTGCTAGGACGCCGTCGTCGGGTGAAACGGGGAGATGACCGGTGGGAATATGGCTGAAGAATTCCGTCTTTGGACGGATTGTGGCTTTCATGGTAAAGATGCCGTTCAGACTTGCTAGATGGGCTGCAGGGAGGTAGAGACGGCGGTTCTGTACGGCTTCTGCACGAACTTTCTGCAGGAGGACAGGGTCGAGGTCGCGGGCACGGCTGAAGAGGTGCTGGAATGCGTCGTAGGCTAGTTGCTCGCTTTTCGTGGGTAATTCAATGGGCAACTCGATTGGCACTGCTGTAATAGGTGTCTTCGACTCAGGCTCGACGGATGGTATTGTCGGCTCCTGTTCACTCGGACTAACTATGTCGACCACAGCTGCCAGATCTTCCAATGTGCACTCACTGGTAAGCTCGTCGACTACTACCAAGGACAGTACGCGCTTCTGCAGCCAGGTTTCTTGCATCTGGATCCATGTCTTGGTTCTATCGAGGTTGACTTGGCCGTCGTTTAGTAGCTTGGGTTGATAGTTCTCGTCGTACTCTACTGCTGGTGGCTCGTAGTTCAGGTCATTTTCGTCATTGATTGTTTCGGAGTTTGTCGTCATTGTAGGTAAAGTGAGCGGAGCGCTCGCTTCCAACTCGACCCGACCGTCCTGCTTTCGCCGCCAAGGGACGTCATAGAATTCTTCTGCTACAGCAGTAGTTGATGAGACGTGTCGAAGAGAGAAACGCCAGACTTGCTGGGCATCGGCGTCGAGAGAGGCGAAGAAGACGTCTGGAGACGGGACAGTTACCGCAGAAAACGGCTCTGTAGTTTCTCGTCGAGCATTGCCTACACGTTGCAACACATCAAGTTGGATGCCCAAACCTCTTTCCGCCATGTCCGTGCTCAGACATGCGCTATGGTCAAGGTCCTCCGGCTCGTGTGACATATGTTTCAGCACGTCCGAAGCCTCGGCATCCAGCAGTATAGGTACACTCCAGCTGCCTTCGTCGTCCTCGATCGGCGTTGAAGGACAAAGTCCACTTCCCACCTCTACGGTCGTGCAAGTACTGTCCAGTGAGGGTGTCAGACTTTTCTTGCCAGCAGAGTAGCCACCATTGCTCAAGCTTGCGAGAATGTCCGAAGAAAGAGGCGTTGGTGGAGGCTGCAGT
>Ga0268250_10001567_pt1 | contig 9917 bp, 10 predicted proteins | sample AgamicAsSfe_FD_200448 | JGI IMG/M metagenome (GOLD analysis project Ga0268250, IMG submission 200448) | Agave microbial communities from Guanajuato, Mexico - As.Sf.e (v2) (version 2) | ecosystem: Host-associated > Plants > Phyllosphere > Phylloplane/Leaf | place: Guanajuato, Mexico | collected... | reverse complement strand
TGCTTGAGCTGATCGATATCACACTGAGCATTGCGATTGGCTTCTTGAAGCTCTCGCGCAAGCGTGTCAATTCGCTGCATCAGATCTCGCGTCTCTTGAGAAGAAGCCGCCAAGTCGTTTTCATGACGATCATTCTCTGCTTCGAGAGCGTTGATGCGTAGGTCTCTATCCATGACTTGACCCTCAAGCTCCCCGTACGCTTTGTTCAATTCTGCATACCGCTTTTCGAGGCCGGTGAACTTCTGTCGCTCCAATCTCAGAGGCTCTTCTACACTTTCGCATCGTGCTTCGAGATCATGACAGATATTGATGAAAGAGGCTACCAAGGAGGTTTCCTGGTACTTGGCGTGCGTCTGCATCACTGCACCTAAACGCTCCTTCCAATGTAGGCTTGCATCTTGTGATTCCGGTGTGGCTTCGATCTCCACAAACGGCGTTGGTCGTTGTGGTGCTTTGAGTTTCGTCTGTACACAGATGGGACAGGCTGGTTTACTCGACTCAACGACTGCATGGTGTCGAAGAATCTCAGGCAACATCCGGCGTATTGAGGAAATTTCTTCTTGCGGAGCGGCCAAAGCTGCACGAAGCAATAGAGAGCAGAGCGAAGACTTCAGCTTGTTCCTCCAGGCCGTGTATGAAGCAATGCAGAATCTGTTTGTGCTGTGGCCTGTATCAATTTCAGGCGATGTCTCCAGATCAGCAAAGAAATACTCCAGCTTTTGGCGGTTATGTCCAGAGTGCAGAGTTGCAAGTATACCGCGACGACAAGGCTCGTTCTCATCGACCATGCCAGCGATATGACCAAGGAACAAGATATAGCTATCGGCCGAGTTGAATAATGCTGTGGGCGGCGAATTTGTCAACAAGTCTATGACCTTATCTAGGAGTTCTCCCCACCACTCGGGTTTGAAGTTCGAAGACAAGCGGAAAAGAGATAGACGGAGCGACATGTCAAGATGCTCATGTTTCATGAAAGTGGCGCTCAAATCCAGCAGCGATCTCTCATAGAAAAGTGTTGCTTGAGATGGTAGTACGACCTTGTCAGAAAGTGAACTCAGGAAAGTGAGAACCTGGAAGCGGAGAGCAGGAAGCATATCGGGCACAAGACACTTCTCCTGCAGCTTTCGCACTATGACTGCATTTCTGTAAGACCATTCGATGACGGCGGATTGGGATACTCCAGCCAAGATCTGGTTGACAAGAGTAACACTAGTAAGACCTTGTCCAGTCGGATCTGCTGATTCTGGCCTGCATGCCCAGATGACTCGCAATACCAGCAGCTGCATAGTTTTGTGAGTCTTGTTGCCGTTGAAGAATTGCTTGATTGCATCAGGCGTCCATTGTGAATTGGAAGAATCGATAGACTGATCGAGATTAGGCCACATGGCATCGTTGCCGACCTCGGTCTGGAACTTCTCGAGTATCATTCTCATGATAGCAAGACAGTACATGCCCAGAGACTGATCCTCAACCCCAGAAGAGCTCTTCAAGATGGAGAAGATGTACTCTTCCAGATGAGCCAGTACACCAGGCGAGAGAATGCCGAGGATGGGGTTGCAAGCGCCATAAACCAGTCGGTGGATTTGCTGAACGGTCGTAGCATTTGGCTGAGTGGCAGCGAGGTCAAACAGCTGGAGCATGAAGTTCTGAGCAGTCGCTGGAAGAGCCACATCGGAGGGTAAAGGATGAGACAGGAGAGCCACGGCAGCGTCCGCATACTGCCATTATGTCAGTCATGACGCCGCAGGACGTACTCATGTTATTGAACCCACCTTTCTGCTCTCACCTCGTGACTCCAAAGCATGTGTGAGGAGACGGGGCAACAATGACGGCTCTCTTTGCACAAGCGAGTTTCTGACATCAAGAGCACAGGATAGGCGAGTGATGATTTCTAAAACATATGGCCATTGTGGTAGAGCATCTATAAGAGCTTGACTCAGAGAAGAAATGCGACAGTGATAGCAGGAAGCCCATAGGCAGATGTTTGCCTCGGACGTTCGAGAAACGATATCATGTAAAGACTATAACGAAGGAGTGTAATCAGTATCGTGCCGTGGCAAAGACGTTGGGTACAGTATGACCAACCTTCAACTGGGTAGGATATGGAGTAAAGACGACTCGATCGACCTCTGCAGCGAGGATATCCATATCATAGGGAGTCTGGTGGAGTCGCATGCTCGACTCTCTGATAATGCATGCACTTTATTATTCGAGAAGCAAAAACAAACACGCCGGCAGTAGACGCGCACCCGACGGGCGAGCATTTCACGCAGTCACATGACCAATTTCGGCAGCGCAAAAGCTCACACCGAGACCCTCCATCCTTCTCGATCGCAACCATAAATCTTGAATTCTTGTAATCGATACAACAGACGATATTCTCGATTGAAACAGCCGGTCGGTCACCATATCCGAGCTGTCTGAACAGCATATCCAGGGCTTGAAAGCATGATGCCGAAGTTCGGGCTCATGAGGACAGCCCACACGCATTGGCAAGAGTGGGGATGATGTGGTGGAGAAGCGGGGCAGTTGATCCAGGGTCGACGAAAGTGCCATTGACAGGAGCCGAGTCATCGAAAGGACAATACAAGACACGCTCGTCTTCTTTCTTGGAGTCTGGTCCTTCTGCCACTGTTCCTTCCATCTCGTCAACTAAGCAATCATGGCACAACAAAATGGCATCTCTGGCGACTATCGCAAGCACCTCCCGGACCTCAATGTGCCGCGTTTCCAGATGATGAAGCAGCAAGATGCACACGAGTATGCCCACGAGTTCAAGACCAAGCATAACCCGCCGTGGCTCCATGCCTTGTACATGTACTGGCGCTCACTGCTCGCTGAGCCCTTCAAGGGCGTAACAAGTGATGGTGAGTCAGTACTGGACCTTCTCCACTTCCTTGACTGACTTTCTATACACAGGCATCGTCCGAGAAGGCCTCTTCAACTACGAAGACGAACAAGTCGACATCGACAACATCGTTACCGCCGCCCAATCCCTCCTCTCCCAAGTGACAGACGAGCAAAAACAAATCCTCAGCTACCACATCGACAGCCCGGAATGGAGGACATGGTCCAACCCCGAGTTCCTCCTCGCACACAAGGGTCTCCGCCTTGACGAACAATCAGACAAAGTCAGAAACTCCATCCTCGCAATCCTCGAAGCCACCCTCTCCCCCGAAGGCTACCAAAAAGCAATCTCCGCCATGCGCATCAATGGTTTCCTCGGTGAACTGGTCCAAGGCACAAAAGTCATGAATGAGTTCAGTTACAACTTCGTTTTGTTTGGCGAGCCTTCTTCCACACAACCCTGGGGTTGGTCATTCTACGGCCATCACCTCTGCCTAAACATCTTCCTCTTCAAACGCCAAATCGTAATCTCTCCCTGGTTCACCGGCGCCGAGCCCAACGAGATCGACTCTGGGCCTTACAAAGGCACCCGCATCTTGACCCGTGAGGAAGAGCTAGGTCTCCAACTCATGCAGTCGCTATCACCAGCTCTACAGCAAAAGACTCAAATCTACAAATTGATGAAGGATCCCGCAATGCCAGAGGGCCGCTGGAACAGAGACGATCAACGCCATCTCTGTGGCGCATACCGCGACAACCGTATCGTTCCCTACGAAGGCATCACCCTCGCCTCCATGGATGCCTCTCAGCGCGATCTCGTCTCCAACATCATCGAAGAATACTTCCTCTACCTCCCTGCCACCTCTCGCGCAAAGAAACTCGCACACGCAATGTCCTTTGCAGACGAAACCTACTTTAGCTGGATCGGTGGCTTTGGCCCTGAAGACCCTTTCTACTATCGTATTCAATCTCCCGTGGTGATTATTGAGTTCGATCATCATTCGGGTGTGTTTTTGAACAATGAGCAGCCGGCAAAATTCCACATCCATACATTGTTGAGAACACCCAATGCTGGTGATTATGGCGTTGCGTTGAGGAAGTGTATTCCAGCACAAGAGCAGTTCTTCACTTGGGAGCCGGAGGATGAGTCGAAAGGACCTGGTAACCATGCTAGTCGCTTGGACTAGAGAGGCGAGCTCATGTATACATTTCTTGGTTACGCTCTTCGTCTCCCAAGTACTGTGAGATTGATTGATTGATAGCCATATATTCTAGAGCATATTCCCAAAGACCTCACCTTCACAATCATTGCTACGCAGACCCCAATCCCTAAATCTCTCCCTCACTGGCCTATACATCCTTGTCATATCTCTTTGGTTTCTCATGTCCCACTGAATTGGTTCAGCAATCTACATCACCTTGTGTTAGTCCGATATGCTGATGCCTCAGATCGAGATGCAAGAACCGGAGCTTTTCGTAAAGAAGTAGACCTTGTGCTTCTGAGCTTTCTACGAAGAGAGGTGTGAAGGTCGTGATGATTGGAGGTTGTCTGTCCTGAAGAGTCGAGTTTTGTTTCGCGAACGGAATAGTGCTTTAGCAAGAGTTGCGTGGGTGACATCAAGTCTTTCAAGAAGAACTCAATAGATGAGGAACATTGCTTGAGAATGAGAAGTGTCGAACACGATATCTTGATTATCATCTACTGAATCCATTGCGACAGTTCAACACTGCTTGTCATTTCTCTTCCTTCTAAATCATCAGATGATGCAAAAGCCGTGGCTACATCCATGACAACAACCCCTCCTTCTGACCAGTCGTCAATCCCCGCATCCGCATCTTGACGCCATCAACATGATTTTTCTGCTTGTCTCACACTACCTCAAGGGTGAGGTGCACCGCCATTCGAGCCCGTGTTTCCCATCAACGCTCCAAGAGTAGTCACCGGTCCGATCGAGAATCCAAGCCCACCTGCCGGGAAGCCAGGAGGCATACCAGGAGGCATATTAGCACTCTGGCCCGCAGGGGGGTTGACAAACGCAGTAAGGGTGTGTGCATTGTAGAGCGCAGCCTCGGCCGACCTGTGGACGCGCTGTATGAAATTGAGCTTGGAATATTCGTCCGAGAACTTGATCATGTGTGCTGCCACTTCTGGCTTCGGGAACTCTCGCTTGGTGGTCCAGCCGCTGAATGCTTCGCGAGGAGGTTCGGGATGGAAAGGTGTATTGTGAAGGCGTGGGCGGTCGAGTAAGCCTTGAAAGTTGACGCATCGGGACGGGAAGGATCCAAGGTTTCTGGAGTAGAGCTGTACTTCGCCCTGGAGAAAGATGATACGGGTCAGCTATATCCTCGTCAAGTCTTATCCCGGACTTACTGCTTCGACTTTGCTCAAGAACTCCCAGTCTGTGTTTAGGTGCCGCCAGACATCATCTTGGTCATCTGCAGGGAGCAACTTTCTTGCCTGGCCCAGCATTGATATGCCTTGAGCGAGTGCCCCAGGAGCTGAGGGCGAGGGCTCATTCATACCTAGCCATACCACGTAATGACTCATTAAGACCCGGAGCCTGGCCGGGAACAAGTAGAGATGGTTGGGGCGGAATGTATGCATATCCAGTTCCGCGATGAGTTGAATGCATTCACGAAGGTGAGCATCAGATCCGTTCTCTACACAGAGCTTTGCAACCGTGTACAGACAGTCAAGTACCAGACACAGAACGCCCATCTGCCACGAGCCTCTGATCCGAGCCTGATAATTCTTCTCGTCAAGCTTGTCAAAGGGCAGAAGGCACAAGCTGGTCATTCTGTCACGCATCTCGACATTGGTGGTCACTGAGGCGCATCTCCAGAAGCCTTGTATATCCAGAGGCCATCCTGCACAAGCGAGGTCGGTGTAAGAGTGGATGAGATCCAAAAGATGAGCCGAGTTCTCAGACAAGATCGTGTCGAGGTGTCTCTTTTGAGCTTTGAGGAGGTTGTAGAGGTCCCATCCGACAGCATCGATGGACAAGATGCGTGGCATATCTTGTCCGACGACTCTGCGAGCGATATCCTTGTCAACTCCAACGACGGAGATTTTTTTGCCACAACCAGTGGGGAAGTCGAGATAACCAAGCAGACGGATTTGTCTAGCCCGGTGTTCTGCAACCGTCAAATCCTTTCGGTGTGACGGATTGACCTTCCAGACCACCCTGACTTGAGTGTCGACGTTGACAGGGACATGTTCGACCGGAGACGCGTTGGGCTCGGACACGATGTAGATAGGCTTGGAGGGCCACATGTGATATGTCAAGCGCAGTTCTCGTATCAAGTGCTCGAGGTCGGCGACCAGAAACAAAGCATGGGTTGCTCGGTCTTTGGTCTTGTGCTGCTCAGGATTGCAGCATATGCAAAGAGTTTCTCCGACATGGGCGATGGTGGCTTCTATGGCGGGGCCCTTGAAGGTTCTGGCGGCCTTGCCAATCGCGACAGTAGGTAGGAAGCGTCCTCTGTCAATGTTGAAAGCGAAGAACTTGGAGCTGATGAGAGCAAACTCATTCTGACTGTAGAGGTATGCAGTAGCATCCTGTTTCATCTGTTTGCTGACACGCATGATTTGCACGTCGAACTTGTATCTGTGACCTGGGAACGATCCATTGGTTGAGTACTTGACTTTGGCGGCCAGCAACAGGTGGGAGAAGATTTCATCCTTGATTTCAGGGAGCAGAGTCTCCAGAGTCGGCTTGACACCACTGCTCACAGCAGGCTGGTTGAGGCTGTCTGGGGTATCGTGATGCATGGTGGAGTTCTGACTTGTGATTTGTAGCTGTTTCCATGTAAGCATTTAGTCTCAATGTGCAGACTGGGTAACGAACATTGGTCAGGCCATCAGAAACGGTGGTGTCGGCAGTGGAAGACGCCATGTCGAGAGAAACCAGGTTTCTCCTTTCGCCAGGTGCTGGCACAAGACTGGAAAGAGAAGCAGAGATCCTTGAAGCCTTGATGTGTAAGTGTGTTCCAATTACAAACACAGAGAAGTCAAATCGCTGATACTCTCTTTTAGTGTGGCGGGTTGAGATCAGGGATGACAAACAAGAAATTGCTGACTGATGAAGAAGTTTCGATCGCACTTCTGCAGAGTGGAAGAGAGAAAAGGAAGGAGAAAGATACTTGGGCATTCGCTGAAGCGCTTTCTTTATGATAGATTGCTGTGCTGTCTTGAAGGTCCACAGCGGTTACATGCATGCAAACGAGATTGACGACAGAGCTTCCACATTGACCTCAGATTCTCTAGACGTTTGATTGCACGACTACTCATATTCAAAAACCACGAATTCGGAGAGTTCATAAGCTATATCCACTGACTGTGTCGGAAACGATAGCAAATCTATAGGGCGAATGGTGCGAGCTTGAGGGATGAGAGCTGTTCGGGAGGTCAAGCACAAAGTGGTTGGGAGTCTCAAACGGGAAGTTCACATCCAATGAGATGCAGTCAGGATATTGCTGGAAGATGCATGTCTCTCCCAAGAATTGGACGGGCAGAAGAACGACAGGTCAGAGAGATCGGCAAAGGGGCAGGATCTTGGCAGCAAGCGGCTCTGCGGAACAGGGCGCGCGCGAGCAAGGGCCACGTTACGAAAGGAGAAGTGTGGACCTGCGTGGTGTTTCATCGACACTGTTGGACCAAGGGAAAAGTTGCTGGATGGCATCTTTTGTACATAGTCTGTTGTAAGGCAATACCGTTGCTGATTGCAGAACTCAAACTCCGGTGCATGTCTGCTACGCTGTCCAACGAGCTATTCCACGCGCATCCCCACTCTCATACAGTGGATATCGATAACGAGCCGAGCGATATCCGTCTGGACACGTTTGTATCCAGAGAAAACAGAAGACCGCGACCAATCGACGTAGGAGCTGCCAACTCGCACCACTCGCGCCCGATAGACATCAACTTGGCCAACTCGCCTTCTCCGATGCCCAGGAAAGCCAACGGCGCATCCAGCAGACCTAGCAGGGCTACGGGCTCTGCTCCCTCGTCCGCCTCGTCCACCGCAGACGAAAACAACATGTCTGGAAATCTGCTCGAACAACGGCGCAAGCATGCCTCGCTCGAATCCCCAGACTCTGCCACCATGACGGCCAACCTCATGAGCAGAAGTTCCTTTACCCTTGACAATGAACCTCCGCCGACCACCCACAAAGAGTCCGCTGCGTCCAAAGGCTTCACAGACCTCCCCGAGCAAGACAAGCGCAATTTCCTATTACTCGTCTTGCTATACTTCTTGCAAGGCATCCCCATGGGCCTGGCCGCTGGCTCGGTCCCTTTCCTCCTCAAGTCGCATCTTTCCTACGGCCAAATCGGTGTTTACTCGCTCGCTTCATACCCCTATTCGCTCAAGCTGCTATGGTCACCCATTGTTGATGCCGTTTGGACGCCCAAATTGGGCAGAAGAAAGAGTTGGATCCTCCCCATCCAGACAATCAGTGGTTTTGGCATGATCTGGCTTGGCTCCCACGTTGAAGAGATGATGGTCAAGGCTGGTGAAAATGGTGGTGCTGGTGTCTGGAACTTTACTGGATGGTGGTTCGCTCTGGTTCTGATGTGCGCAACTCAGGATATTGCTGTAGATGGTATGTGTGCCCTTGACCTTTGAGACGACTCCGTGCTAACATTGTCTAGGCTGGGCACTTACCCTTCTGTCGCCGTCCAACCTCTCTTACGCCAGTACCGCTCAAACCGTTGGTCTTACCGCTGGCCAGTTCCTCTCCTACACCGTCTTCCTCGCTCTCTCTTCCAAGGACTTTGCCAACAAGTGGTTCCGCAGCGTTCCTGGAGAGCATGGTCTCCTTACACTGGGCGGCTATCTCAGCTTCTGGGGATGGGCATACCTCCTTGTTACTCTCGGCCTCGCTCTGCTCAAGAAAGAAGACAAGACCAAGGAAAGAGACGGTATCATGGAGGTCTACAGAGTCATGGGTGGCATTCTGAGCCTCAAGAACATCCAAACTTTCATCGTCATCCATCTCATTGCAAAGATTGGCTTCCAGGCAAACGACGCCGTCACCAACCTCAAGTTGCTGGAGAAAGGCTTCAGCCAGGAAGATCTCGCTTTGACTGTTCTTATCGATTTCCCCTTCGAGATTTCGCTAGGTTACTATGCTGGAAAGTGGAGCGAGCAATATGCTCCCATGCGTCTTTGGTGTTGGGCATTCGTTGGCAGACTCGTCGCTGCTGCTTTTGCTCAGTTCACGGTCATGATCTTCCCCAGCGGTGGTACCAATCTTCCATACCTCTGCGTCGTTATTGTCGAGCACGTCTTCAGCACCTTCATGAGCACTGTCATGTTTGTTGCCGTCAGCGCTTTCCACGCAAAGATTGCTGATCCCCATATCGGCGGCACCTACATGACTCTCCTCGCCACGTAAGTTCCCTTCATTGTATCCTTCGTCTGGTCGTACACACTAACACCTTTCTCTTGCAGTGTTAGTAACCTCGGTGGCACCTTCCCTCGCTTCTTCATCCTCAAGTTCGTCGACATGTTCACAGCTGCAACATGCACACCCGCCTCCATCCCACCTCCCGACTTCAAGGGCGACCTCATCACCAAGCCCTTCTCCTGCGCTCTCGAGAACGACCGTCATATCTGTGTCAACGGAGGCGGAACTTGCAATATCACCACTGATGGATACTACATTGTCAATGTTCTTTGCATCATAATTGGTGTAGTGACTTTCTGGGGCTTTATTAAGCCTAAGGCACTGCAACTGCAGAGTTTACCTTTGAGGGCATGGAGGATTGCCGAGCAGTAGTGTTGGAGATTGGGTATTATTTTGCATATCTGCATCTTGTTTCTAGAAATAAATGTCTGTCTAGACCTTGTGGCACAAGCAAAAGCATTATTGTTATTCATATCGAGCATTCACAAGCATTAGTCAAGGGGTCCCATGGGGTCGACCTTTGTACAGTCATATTCTCCATTTCTTACTACGCTCTCTTCCGACGTACTCTACCTGTAGCTAGCCCACTCAACCTCTCACCTCGTCAAATAATCCAAAGGAAATCCCAAAACAGCACACTGCTCCACATCCCTAAACGG
>Ga0268250_10001566_pt1 | contig 9930 bp, 10 predicted proteins | sample AgamicAsSfe_FD_200448 | JGI IMG/M metagenome (GOLD analysis project Ga0268250, IMG submission 200448) | Agave microbial communities from Guanajuato, Mexico - As.Sf.e (v2) (version 2) | ecosystem: Host-associated > Plants > Phyllosphere > Phylloplane/Leaf | place: Guanajuato, Mexico | collected... | reverse complement strand
CGACCTCTCCAACGCATCGAGCAGCTCCGGCCTGTTCTCGAGCGCCTTCACTGCCTCGTCATATGTCATCCACTTCCTGTTACGCTTCTCCATCTCCGGGAAAACATCCTCCACCTTGGTCACCGTAACCTCGAAGAAGTTGTACGCAGCCCTGGGTGCATCAGGGGTAAGCTGTTCCTCCTTCCTCTTCTCGTCGACCTTGCCGAGATCGTTGGTGATCTTGACGACAATACCGGCTTCCTCCCAGGCTTCACGAGCAGCTGCGACCTCCAGAGTCGGCTCATCCAGCTCCCAGCCTCCTTTTGGCAGGACCCAGGTAGTGCGGCGGGTTGAGGAGATGAGGAGGACTTTCTTTTTGTCATCGGAGAGAGGGACAACACCGGCCACGAGACGCTCGCCTTTTGTACCGTAGCCTGTGGATGGGAATAATCAGCAACTGCGCGACACTGTAGATAGCATAGTATGCGAGCTGGCTGTGGTACAAGACGTACGCTGGTTTTCGCGACCCTCACGGGCTTCCATCTTGCGTTCAGCCATCAGATCTGGCAAGTGAGCACGTGGTGCGCACTGGTTGATCGCGAATTTTTGAGGTTTGTGCGGAGGGCCTATTGTCTTCTTTAGCGAGTATCGCATGCTTCGTGATCGAGCTCACATACCAGCAGTGCTGACACGCACAGTCGGAGCTGATGCTGCGGTCGTGATGACACGGTGGAAGATGTAATAGCTTGAGACAGTGGAGGTTGCTAAGCTCAATAGCAGCGAGACAGCAAGCTGACCAAATTAAGCTTCAGCCCCGTCCAAAGGACAGCTGTGGACTATTGAGGTCGGACGACGATGATGAAGACATTCTCAAAGGTCAATAGCAGAAGAGCGGTAGGCAGGAGGAGTCAGTCGTCGAGGGTGATTTTCATTGATTATCTGGATCGGAAACCCTGGTTTGCGCCAAGCCAGACCCCCCCTGGCCTAAAATGCTTCCATCGACCTTCTAGCGCTTCTACGAGCAGAGCCTCAATATTTGGCATCGACACAATCTACGGTACAGTACTATTCCGCATATAGGCCTATCAAGTAAGACGCTTGACCTTCGACCAGTTGATGGCATGAGCATCTCCAGAACAAAAGGATCTTGTAATTTGACATGACATTAATATCGTACATAAGAACGACGCCGCAGCATCCGATACTGCTAGTTTACGAACACCGTCACAGCCCCTCATCTCGAAGCCAATAACCGGAGACGCCGACCGCAAATCGCAGACCATCTTCACCATGTCGCGGCCGTGAATCAGCTTTGTAGCCTCTTCAAAAGCTTAGATCTTCTTAGCAACCTCACGCCTTGCCTTCACAATACCCTGATATAGCACATCCTTGAATCCAAACAGAAACGCTGTCGTGATCACACTCTGCACAATCTTGTGCGAATAACCCCCATACTGTAAAGTCTTGTTAGCGCAGCCCACATCTGCCACAATGACCTGATGCTCACCAGACCCTCCCACCCTTCCTCCTCCAAAATCCGGTTAAAACTGGCAAACATGCCCTCGTCAGGACCAGCCTTCACCTTCGAGGCGCCGCGGACATGCGCCCGACTTTTGACGGTGATGTATGGGTAGGTTATAGTTGTGGCGGCGAGCTTGCCAAGTGCGCCGAGGTAGAACGAGTCGTAAGGACCGATGCGTGCCCTACGGCGACGCTCAAGCAGGTTCTTGAGCTGCTCAAAGATGGTATACTAGAGTTTGAGCTTGCGTCAATATCTTACATTGATAGGCAGGTAGGACGAGCACACGACATACCTGCAAGATAGGATTTGCGACCAAAACTAGCGCCGGCAGGACACCAGCAAACAGACTGGCAACACCCTCGTTGTTGATCATTGCCAACAGCGTACCGATTGTGCTCGGTCGCTTCGCTTTCGGGAGCTGTCCTGTCTGCACGCCTTTCTCGAGGTCTGATGCTGAGGTAGTGGATGTCGAGCTAGCCTCGGCCTTGCGTGCAGTCATCCGAGTGTTGACGACCCAGATTGGGTTTGTGCAAAGGACTGTAGCGGAGCCCGCTAGGGCGCCAGCCAGCATGGACTCGACCGTTGTAAGACGACGTGAGAAGCGTCCGGAAGCCAGAGCCCGACGTTCGAAGAAGGAGCGGGACCATTCGTACCCTGGAGGTAACGTCAGTCAAGGTATTGAGGTTGCTAGCAAGAGACTGCCGAGCGCAGGCGTATAAAGTATGCCTGAGATTACAGATATTGGAGCCCAGTGGCCCAAGTCAGGCATACTTACAGTAATAGTAGACAAAGTTTGTGACTCCAATGCCAAACAGCGCGCTGTCAAGCCCACTGAAGAGCCCACTCACACCCTCGGTATCAATGATCTTCTTGACCGCCTCAAGTGTGGACATCTGAGTCTTCTTGCTTTCAACCTGTGCCCTTGTCGATAAAGTGATCAGAGGGTATGTCAATGCCATTGATAGCAAGCCTCCACCGGCACCTGCGAGCGCGTGTGCCACATTGTCGCCCTGTTGCGAAGCTGTCGAAGGAGCAACCGCAGCTTTCTGCTGTAATTGGATTGACTGCAGCTTCTGATTCGCGGCTTTGAGAGTGTCGGACATGGTTGTTTGTGGTAATATCGACAGAGGGACTACTAGCAAAAGCAACACGCGTGTGAGAAGAGGTGGACGACAAGCGTGAGGATAAGCTCTGGACTTGGTATATTGAGGGGTGCGCGGGGCAAGCTTACGAAGCTTCGAGAGCTTGCTGCAGGAGTTATCGAGCTATCGAGGTATAGATGTAGTGTTGTAGTATTGTATGTTTACCTATCTAGGGATCACTGCGGCGTACGAAGTTAATAGCAGTACAACAAGGGTATGTCACTCCTTTGGACAGCCGAGGCTCAAGCAAGCATTGAAGCTACTCTGCAACGGCTATCGTGCATCTTCGCTTTGTCCGTCATAGACGTTTGCAATCCAGCCGAAGTCAAATCGAGCAAGAAGCATTGTATTTGTATTCAAAAAGCAAAGTCATCAAGCAGCCTTTCGTCCTCGTCCAGCAGTCACTGTCCAGCCCACATCATCCAACCACGCTTCAAAAAGCCGCTGCTGCCAGCCCATCAGTTGTCTCTCCACTTAGTGCCCTTAAGTGTTCATCAGCCAGATCACTCCTCAATGCTGCAATCTTCACATCACCCTCGAGCTTCTCCCAATCCTTCAGTGCTACTCTCTTCTTCTGCTGCTTGTCGTCAATCATTTTACGAAGGCGTGCAGCTTCTTCTTCCAGCTTGTCTGCCTTGCTCTGGTCAACAAGAGGTGGCGCGCGCTGTCCACCACTTTTCACTTGAGCGACATCTCCCAATTGTGTGTTGAATCGCTGGGTCCGCGGATAGGTGGTTGACGTACTGTTCGACGAGCGAAACATTGGTGGAGCATTGGCTCCACTCGAGCCATCGACAGACTCGCGAGGGCGGAACACAGGCGGAGCGGCACGTGAATCATAGCTTGCACGAGGATTGTAGCCTTCACGGGTTGGTGGACGATCATAAGGTGTACCTCCACGGCCGAAGGGAGCAGCATATCCACCACGTGGAGGATAGTCTCTAGGAGGATAGTCACGTCCGCCTGTTACTGGAGGACCTCCCCTACCACGGAAACCGCCACGTGGATAAGTCGGTGGAGCTGCACTGCCCGGCATGTTGTGTGCAGACATTGAAAGTGGCGCGGCTGGCGGGCCACCAGCCGATGATTCCACAAGAGGAGCAAAGCGATTCGAGCTAGGGCCAGTAGGCGGGGGTCGCTCGCCGTAATAGGATCCAGAGGTTGGTCCGGTAGGTTGTGCCCTTTCATCATGTCCGTAGTCGTGATCACGTAGTGCACGATTTTGTCTGTTGTCCCGGGGAGGAGTCCTTTGGCGAGGCGGGGGCGAACTTCTTCCTGATGGCGTTGCTGATACTGGTGATCTAGGTCTACCAGGCGAGCGGGTACGGAAGGGTGCCCCTCGTCTGTCGTCATACCGGTCGACCCTTGGCTGATGTGGTCGCGGCGAGCCGCGTGTGGAACCGGCCATTGAGCCCGCCTTGGAAGCTCTAGCCGATGGTGACCTTCGTCGCCAGGATTCAGCCAGGTATGGATTTGGTCGATCGTCTCGTCTGGGTGGTGATCGAGACCGAGGACGGTAGTCGGTTCTATAGTCAGATCTGACAGGTGGCATTGGGGAGTGACGAGGAGGTGAGTAAGCACGGCGTGGTGGACTACAGATGGTTAATCAGCCTGAGGATGACAGTAAGGTTTGTCTGAGTCTAACCTTCTCGGACGTCCGTAGTCCCGTGGTGGTGAATCAAGCCTTTCTCTTTTTGTCGGTGGCAGGGGAGAGCGCTTGCCACTTCTCGGTGGTGAAGATTCTCTTCCTCTCTTCAGCCCTGGTGGAGGGGACCTCGCTCGAGCGCGATCATCGTACCGATCATCAGCAGGGATGTAATCTCGAGTCGCTCGGTGAGGAGACTGGAGCCGTGTGTCGCGTGGAGGGTATGCGTCCGCACGAGAGTCATAACGACGGGGAGGTGACCTTGGACGGGCGCCCCGCCAAGTATCACCACGAGGTGGACTGCGAGACCTCGGTCTGTATCGTTGTGGGGATCGACTTCGTGGTCTTGGTCCTCGACTTTCGCCAGGCACGTAGCTGTCTCTTCCAGGAGCCGGTGAATACCGCGAGCGCTCACGATCGGGAGATCTAAAACACATTACTGTCAGTGTCACTGTATCTGAGATAACGGACGAGCCTCACTCACCTCCTACGGTCTCGATATCGGTCCATGCTTGTTTACGTTGATGTGGAAGAATAGTGTCTTGTTGTTTTTGGTGATGCTGTACCATACTCGAGATGAGAAACAGTCAAGGGTCCACTTCAGGGGTGGCTTAACCTTTCTCAGATCACCATGTTCTCATTTGGTATCAGATAGATCAAGAGGTCGAGTCTTTGTTCGTGCATATCTCTTTATCATACATCGTAACTTTGTCCAATGCTCTTCATGATCTTAACCCAGTGCCTGACTGTAACAGAGCAATTCCAGTCTCAGCCGTCGCACTCAACAGCATGTATGGCATTCACGTCTCTAGACTACCGCTTCCCTCTTCGCTCCTGATCTTTCTTCAAACGCTTCCTCGACTCTTCGGCGATCATCTTATCGAGCTCATCCTGATCAAGCCGACCAGCCCAGGCCGAATTCTTCGCATTTCGTTGAGCTTCATACTGCTGCGAAACCTGGTCTTTACTAATCTTGTCATCTCTTTCCAAGGCATCCACATCAATCGAGACGTCGATATCACCCGCTTTCCTCTTCCGACTAGTATCTTCTTGTCCAAGAACGGGAACACCACCATGCACACCGCGTAGATCATAACCTCTATCACTTCCGAAAAATCCTGATGCCCTTGTTTCTCGTTCTTGTAGTACCTGTCCGGCAGACCGTGGATAAGGCGTCTCTTCTGTTTGCGTGCCCGGCCTTTGTTTTCGTAAGGTGAAATCTCCGTCAACGCTTTGCGTGCCGCCATATTCTGAGGGCTGCACGGAAGCCATGCCAGTTGTGGTACGACTAGTTTGGACACCAGCAGCCATTTCTGCATCGTCTTCATCCACCGCTTCCTCATCCTCGTCATCCTCCTCCTCTTCTTCCTCTTCCTCATCATCTTCAGGTGGTTTGAGCTCTCCCCATATCGTCTTGTCAACGACTTCGTCACCATTATCCCTGGACGACGGGTAGACACCAAATATGTCTCCTCCATAGAGTGGGTTGTTCTTCTCGTCGGTGGGAGGCTTGCCGTACCCGCCAGGATGAAATCCCCACGCAGATCCTGGTGGCGGAGGTGCATTGAGACCAGGAATTCTTAGCACGGGATATGATGGTGGAGGTCCCCATCGTTGTTGATTGATGAGCCATGGAGGTGGTGCTCCTGCCGGCATACCCAAAGCCTCCTTCAATTCATCGCTCAACTCGCCCGGTCGCAAGTGTCGCAGATTTGTCTCGTACTCTTTCCCTTCATAGTATACCTCACCATACCGTGTCATTTCTGGCTTGGTCTGGAATCGAAAGAAAGCTTCGTACAATTTCTGATAGTCGATATCCAGTTTCCCCATTTTCGGCTGGACTCTTTCTCGTTGCTTCTGCTTTAGACTCTGCTCGGCTTGCTTTTCGTGCACAGCATCCCTCATCTCTGCGATTCCCGTGTCTTGAATAAACTTTGGTAACGCAAATGAAGCCTTTTCCACTCCTCTTTTCGACGATAGGTACTCCCGCTTGAGTGACCAGTGCAGCGGCACCGGGACAACGTTCCGATGAGCCTTGATTGCGACGAGAAGGCGGGGATCTGGCGCATCTGTGTCGGTCCATTCAACGAGTTCAGGCTTTCGCACCAGAGCCTTCAGCTCCGCGATGGACAACTTGCTCATCTCTTTCCGCTTCTTCAATGAAATCTTCCTCTCCTCATTCTCCTCATCTGGTATCTCGTCGTCGTCGTCAAAATAGATCTCAGGCTTCTCTACCACCGCCTTTGCCTCTTCTTCCAGATCGGCATCTTGGAATTTGTCAAATACATTCTTGAATTGCGCGTATAGTGGATCATCTTCAGAAATGGTTGTAGGTGTTTCGAATGTGGCAGCCGCTGTTGTCGTGCTTTCAGGCTGATCTACAGCTACAGTCTCGCTTGTAGTCTTCGAAGGACCGTCATCAGGCTTGCCCTCCTGCTCTTGCTTCTTCGTCTTCTTCAGCGCTCGTCGACGTTGGTTCTTGCTCTCCTTCGGCTTAGCCACGATGCCAGGCATATTGATGGCAAGGTAACGACTGACCAAGCCTGTCGTGTAGGTATTTGCAAGCAATGGTTATGTCACAACGAAGTCCACGACCATTCATGCGAGATGGTTGGGTCCAAAAAGAAGGGTCCTGATTTTCAGACTTGATTGCCGATCATTGGATTTTACCTGAGTGAGCTTCTGCATCACACCAAGCACAAGACCAGCAATAACTCTTCAGTCCAAGCGACTGCTGTGCTTCTACTACACCAATTGGTGATCGCCTTGCGTGATTGATCATATTTCTTTTTTTTTTCAGCACTCCACACTCCGCATCTCATCTTTCCAATATGGTTACTGTAGAACAGGCGGCGCAAAAGGCCACTGCAGCTGTCGCTGGATCAGCTGCAAAAGAATACAAGCGAGAAAGCACGACAGCTCGTCTTGTTGGAGCCGGTCAGTACATGTATAGTCACAATTATACGAGTGACATAGCTGACGCTTCGGCGCAGGTACTGCTGGTATCTCGGAGCTTGCCCTCTTCCACCCAGTTGACACAATTGCGAAGCGCCTAATGAGCAATCAGACAAGGGTGAGCTTATACCATTCTTTGCAAGCTCTCTGGCCTGACTCGTTTTGCTAGGTTGCCTCTGCTTCCGCCTTCAATGCAGTAATCTTCAAAGACAAGGCCAATGCCGCTCTCGGTACTCGAATGATGTCTCTTTTTCCCGGTCTAGGTTATGCTGCAGGTTACAAGATTCTTCAGAGAGTGTACAAATATGGTGGTCAGCCAATGGTGAGGGATTACCTCGCAAAGAACCACGGTGATACCTTTGATCGGACATTTGGAAAGGGCAATGGCAAGGCCATCATGCACGCCTTTGCTGGAAGGTGAGTCGATTCTGCCATGAGAGAGCAGAATATGCCTAACAAATCACAGTTTGATTGGTCTCGGAGAGGTTGTTCTACTACCGCTTGACGTCCTGAAGATCAAACGACAAACGAATCCAGAGACATTCCGAGGAAGAGGTATCTTCAAGATCGTTGCTGATGAAGGTTTTGGACTTTACAGAGGCTGGGGCTGGACCATGGCACGAAACTTTCCAGGATCCTTTGCCGTGAGTAATTCCATCTCCCATTGGAGACATCAATCATACTGATGTGCATATCTAGCTCTTTGGTGGGTCTGCTGCCGCTAAGCAGTACTTTTACAAGATGGAGGACTACAACAAAGCAACCTGGGGTCAGAACTTCGTCGCCTCGATAGCTGGATCATCTTCGTCCATTATTGTTTCTGCGCCCATGGATGTCATCAAGACGAGAATCCAAGCTCGCAACTTTGAGAACCCGGAAAGTGGTTTCAAGATTATCTCCAACATGGCACGGAACGAGGGGTTTGCATCGTTTTTCAAGGGCCTAACGCCAAAGCTACTCATGACTGGTCCCAAGCTGACCTTTTCTTTCTGGTTGGCACAAACACTGATCCCAACATTTGGCAAATACATGTAGAGACCGGACTGCAGACACTTACGACGGGACGCAGGCGTTACGAGTCCAAAGGCAGGGGCAAAAGTTTCCACGGATTCAAGAATTGTATATTACAGGTAGAGGCATATGGTTGATAGAGGCCATTTCATGGGTATTTAATGACAAGCACGCTGCTCTTCTCTTCATCATTCGTGCGAGGATCTGGTGTAGTCTTCTGTGTTTCTGACATTGATGATGTTTTTAGCTTCCCATTCGTGTGTCAGGTGTGGTCTGTCGATGTTGGTCACTTACGATGCCAAGCCTAAAGTAAAGGAGTTGTTGTGCACATGGCGGAAGCGTCATGAGTGACCGTACACTTCGCGCGATCATCCTCACCACGCCGCACAACTCTACCCTACCTCATCTGAGACAATAATCCTACGCTTACCTCCGACAATACCTATATACCTGTCCAGTCAAACGCACCACATTACATTGCTCAACCCGCCGCTATCATGAACCCAGAGTGGTACGCCCACGCCCTTTACCAGATTGCGGCTTCACACGCTACGTGCAATGCGATACTGATCCTCGTGATAGAGCCACCTCCTCCAAACTATAGCGCGATCCGAGTTGTCCAGCTGTGGCGCGATCCTGCCTTCACGATCACTGACAAGCTGCCTATCAGATACGACTACCTCTTCAAGCTCCTGCTGATCGGAGACTCCGGTGTTGGAAAGTCCTGTCTGTTACTCCGTTTCGCAGACGATACATACACTGAGAGCTACATCTCGACAATCGGTGTTGATTTCGTACGTCGAATATCACTTCGAGGCGGATACGAGGACTAACACTGGGATTCAGAAAATCAGAACGATTGAACTCGATGGAAAGACTGTTAAGCTGCAGATTGTACGTCTTGTCGTTGGGCATGCAGCAGGGATGTGGCGTTGGCTGACAATGACTGCTAGTGGGACACTGCCGGCCAAGAACGCTTCCGAACAATCACTTCCTCATACTACCGTGGCGCTCACGGTATTTGCGTTGTCTACGATGTGACGGATATGGATTCATTCAACAACGTCAAGCAATGGCTACAAGAGATTGACCGATATGCGACGGAGGGTGTCAACAAGCTCCTCGTCGGCAACAAGAGTGATATGGCTGACAAGAAGGTGGTTGACTACGCAGTTGCTAAGGTACGTCTCTTCGTGATGCGAGCATCTTGGTGTTAGATACAAGCCGCCCGACACCAGAGAGCAGATGAAATAGTGCACATCTGACAGCATCACAGGAATTCGCTGACAGCCTCAACATTCCGTTTCTGGAGACGTCGGCGAAGAACGCCTCCAATGTCGAGCAAGCTTTCTTGACAATGGCTCGTCAGATCAAGGAGCGCATGGGAACGACAGCAGTGAACAACAAGCCCACTGTCAGAGTCGGGCAAGGCCAAGGTGTGCAGTCCGGATCAGCCGGTGGATGCTGTTAGAGTGCTTGGATTGAGGGACTGGGACAAGAATGGCAGAGAAGGGGAGTCGATCGGAGGACTCAATACTTTACTCGTGAGCTTGATGCATCATGTGCAACGTGGGTTGCCGGTACAGAACACTTGTGCAACAGAGCAGAGTTAACAAGGTTTGCCCGGTGTCGGACAGCAGATGCGCTGCGATTTGGAATGTGCTGCTTGTGGGTAC
>Ga0268250_10001565_pt1 | contig 9935 bp, 9 predicted proteins | sample AgamicAsSfe_FD_200448 | JGI IMG/M metagenome (GOLD analysis project Ga0268250, IMG submission 200448) | Agave microbial communities from Guanajuato, Mexico - As.Sf.e (v2) (version 2) | ecosystem: Host-associated > Plants > Phyllosphere > Phylloplane/Leaf | place: Guanajuato, Mexico | collected... | reverse complement strand
ATGCCGTCGTGCTGCTCTCTATGGCGAGAAAACACCGACTTTTATAGCCATAAGAAGGCATAGTGGTTTACGGCATAGAAGCGAGGCCACTGAGATGCTGTTGTGTTCCGCATCTCAGTGGACAGCACTCGTATCTGGAAGGTATTGTGCGTTTCTATAGTGTGCATTGTCATGACCTTTTACATGGCGATCGATGCTGACTTTCGGAGCTATATCAACGCACAGTGGTTTACGACATAAAAGCGAGGCCACTGAGATACGATAGACAACAGCATTTCCGTGGACAGCACTCGCATTTGGAAAGTATCGTGCGTCATTGTAATTTGCGTTGCGATAGTACATGTCAAACAGGGTTGTATGAAAGAGAGCAAAAAAGCATCATTTGGATCGTTATCTCATTAGGTACAAGCAATAAAACTTCGCATCCCGCGGACTCTGTGATTCACACTCGCTGCCTCATTTCAACTATCCATGCTCAAGCGTAGCATCTGTTCCTCGGGAATCATGCTGATACGTGTGTTCTTCGCAGGGTGGTGCTCGTGGAGGGACCCGATGCGCTTGCGACCTCTGGGGACGTGTGCGGGACCCGAGACTGGTTTCTGAGGCATATGCAGCACATTCTTGCCATCGCAAGCGTCCATAACGCAGGCAGGATACTGATCACACGATGTGTGCATGCTGATGTCGGATATGTTTCTCGTGTCTGAAGAGCCGTCGAGCATGCTGACGCCACGTTCGATCAGTGCGGGAACGATAGCATTGGCAATCTCTTTGACTTGGTCGCTGGACATTTTTGCTGTCTGCAGATGAGGAGGCGCATGGATGGAATCCGATAGAGAAGCTCCGAAGGTGTAGTCTGAGAAGTAGTCTGTAGTCAGATCACTGAGATCGATATGACTTGTGTCTGTGACAATCTGGTCGACCGCATGAGTGTCGGCGGATGGGTATGTGAACGAATCAACCACACCAGTGGTATCCATAGTGGGAAATACGAATTCACTGCCCAGCTTTTCGACGGGATAGGACATATGAGGCAGATGATTGTATGTGGAGGCGTTCTGTGGCTTGCTGAAGAGCGTAGCATTAGGCCAAGCGATACCCGCCTTGCGAAGAAGGTCCTGAGGAGCATGGATCCATTTGAAGTTGACAATGTCTTTAACGGGACAGAAGTGAGGTTTGCCGGTACCATTAGCCACGTAGAAGTAACCCTCGGACAGACCGACAGTGATGCGACCAACGTTGTCGGCAATGTGAAGTTGGAGTTGGTTGCGCATGGCTGGGCGGAAAGGGGGAAAGAGCAATTGGCTGGTTGGCGTGTTGAAGACTTGGTGTGGGAAGTTGCCATCTGGGTTGATCCTCTGAACGCTGTAGCAATTGCCTTGTTAGCTTCATGTATGGCCCTGAATTGTGTGACCACTTACGCGACTGTCTTTCCGTCGATGGCGACGTGCACTCCCAGAACGACTTGATGGCCTCTCACAAATCTGGGCGAGGACAGAATTGGCTTGGTCCAAGAGTGAAGCGAGATCTTGAAAGGCGTTCCACAAGGCAGCGAAGGGAGGTAAGTGTTGAGTGTTGGACACAGACCGATCGCTAGGCACACCAGTCAGCTTTGGCGCCGTAAGTGCAGACGTGGGCAGACATACGATTGACAATGCCATAGCACTCGGTGCGAAACTCTTGAAGAGGAATGCCAGACGCCTGCGGAAAGAGCAGGATGTCCCAATTCTCGAAGCGCATGATGAAATGATCAAAGTAATACGCTATGGATGTTTGGAGACACGTGGATCTTACACGTGGTGGTTGAGAAGAAGGATGGGTGAGATGGGATGAGAAGAAGAAAATAGTTGGTCGGCAAAAAGAGGACAGTCTCTCTCAAGGAAGGAGCGATGCTGTAAAAATGCACAACTCTTTCCAGAAACAGGATAGGACCATTAAGAAGCCATAAATTCTCGAATTCCATCGAATACATCTCTCATCTCAAGACCGTGGTGCCTTACTGTAGTGGTAAAGTTGCTCTGAACCATCGTGGGAGGAAGCTGGGTTTATCAAGGTGGAAGCCCACTGTCTATCAGCCACATTTCACGCCACTTGAGCCCTCTCTGCATCGCGACAGCCACATTGATCCCAATTTGAGTGCAAGAGATGGTTGAAAGGCATGGCATGGTTATTAGCCCTGCTCGTATCACGAATCGCGATCGTGCAAGGCATAATCGGCGTTGTTTCCGAGTGGATCGCGGACGGGCCTTGTTGAAGGGTCTCATATAGTTGGAGCCAACAGGTTAGATGTCGGAAGCGGCAATGCGATAGCTTTATAGAGGTGCCGATATATGCAATTGACGTTGCTGCCAGCGATGTATTTCCGCAATGTTTATCAGCACCTCACTCCGGTGACAGTATAATGTACACACCTTCTGCGTTGACAATTCGTGGTAGAAGCAGAGCTTGCTTGGAAGCGATCTTCACGACAACGAACCATCCATTGTCTTTCCTCATCAGATGCATCAAGCCTCATTCACCGCCCAATGCACCTCCCAGATCCTACTGCAACAACCTACCTCAGCTTCTATCCCCTCCGCTTCTTCCTTCCTTCCTTCCTTTCTTCCTTCCTTCCACCACCACGCGGTCGCACAACCGAACGTCCCAGCCCGTTTGGAGTTCTCCCTCGGGCCTCATTTGCGGCCGCTAGCGTCTATGTCAGTTTCTGCTCTGGCCCGCACTATCGACTCTCGGGTCCATATCGTGCTTTTGTGTTACTTTGCTTTCGCAGCTGGGACGGATCAGAGAGTATAGTATTGCATTCGATCACGAAGATCTTAAGTCCTGTGGTACTTTGTACTCAAGGTGTAGCAGTGTAAGGCACGAATGCCTCCCCTCTCACATCAGCAGCGATTTGCATCGCCAACGTCCGAGACACGAATCTTGCATGTGCAGTACCACCTCCGAAATACCATATTCCTGGGTGACCGATGGGTTTTGCCAATCCTCTGATTTCACCCTCTGCATCAAGGCCAAAAAAGTCGTCGAGGTGGGCTGCGGTGTCAGAGCCAACGATGGATGTTACGCTTTCACGGAGGTTGCCTCTGAAGCCGGTGGCGAAGACTATTACGTCGGCGTCGACTTCTGTACCATCTTCGAAGCGAAGGCCGGTCTTTGTGTATGAAGTGGGCAGGATGCCTGATTTGACCTTTGTCTGGTGTGATAGATGGTATGTTAGCTCTTGTATGTGTAGTCGAAGGGCAAGAAACAAGTACATACCTTTCCAGACTCAAAGATCGAAGAAACATCGCCGTGATCGAGAAGATGGCCGCCAAAGTTCTCAATAGGGCTGGAAAAGAGGTCAGGGTTCTGGTGGAATCTGTAGCCTGCTTCTCGCAGATAGTCATAGCGATGTGGGTCTTGGGCTTGGAGAGCTGATGCGCCTGCCATGATCATCAATCTTCCCATCGCATATGGACCTGTCATGGACATTCTGTCTGATAGGCTGATGTCGGTTTGAGGGTTGTACATGGCGTCCAAGAGGGGGTAGAGAACTGCAGATGACATGACGTGCGTTGTGCTGCGCTGAATGATGTTGATCTCTGACATATCGCTGTCGATCATGTTTTTGGCAATGTCGAAGGCGCTGTTGGCGGAGCCGATAATGATGCCTCTTTTACCAGTGAAGGTATCTGCGTTTCTCCAATCGACTGAGTGTAGCACGGTGCCCTGATACTCGTCACGATTGGGATACTCAGGATATTTCGGAACGTCCAGACCTCCGCCAATGGCCATGACAAGGTGCTTCACTCTAACACGTTTAGGCTGTCCTTGCTTGTTCACCACCACGTTCCAGCTCTTAGTGTCCTCGTCCCAGCGTGCTTGATCCATAGAGCTCGACAACCAGATTTGGATGTTGTGCGTGTTTACATAGTCCTGCATGCCTTCGGCCAGATCTTTACTGCTGAGATTATATGGCTTGTCGGCGTAGACACGTTGGAATGGCATCTCGCTGTAGCTGTTTGAGAGGTGTATATGTATGGAGTCGTATCGTTTGGTCCAATTGTCACCAACAGATGAGTTGCGCTCGACGACGAGATAGGGGATGCGTAGTGCATGTAGCCTACCTGCAACGCAGAGGCCAGCCATACCGCCCCCGACAACGATGCAGTCGATCTCGCCTCCATCCTCGAGATTCGCAGCGGGTGCGAACTTCGGGTCTGGAAGACTGTCTGGGTTTCCGTATCCGCCATGACCTTTGAGAGTCTCGACGTATGTGCAGAAGACCCAGATCTTGTAGTCACCATTTTCGTCGGGAACCATGTTGACAGACCCCGAGCAATTAGCAGGCTGTGCTCCATCGGTCTCGAACGAGAAGACAGCAGTGACCCACGCAGGATGAGGTCCTAACCTAAAAATCTGTGCTGTGTTTGGTACGAGTCGGAAACTGTGAGGCTTGCACTTGAGCTTTAGTTCATTCCAGACAGCGATAATAGTGGATGCATTGTTGAAGGTTCGCTGATGCTCAGTGATACTGAGGGAGTCTCTCCACATCGCATCTTCGGTCAGGTCGCTTTGCTGCAAATTCTCGAGACGAGAAATGCACGAGGTCGCTATCGCATTGCAATCGGCATCTTCATTGATTACAGTCCTAGGCAATGCTCCCTTGAGCTGGTTGCTAGTAATCACTGGTGTTGAAAAAGTTCGAGGTTGGACTGCTGTCATCGTTGAGATCCAGGTGTGACGCGTTTGTTGACCAGCGAGATTGGAGGCCGACGGCCGTATTTATGGCTTCAGCAACGAACCTTGCCATGCATGCAGCTTACTGGACACAGGATATCGTTTCGTGTATCACTGACCGTAGATCAGAGGGGGTGCTGCTTGACTACGCATTGGGCTTGTGAAGAAGCCGGTATGAGCGGCAGATATGCACTCGAAGTCTCATGGCCGAACTCTCCTCCGAAGCTCCGAAGGAGTCCGCTGCACATAGTCACCGGTTTGATAGATATCGTCGAATGGGCTCCTTGCGGATGAACGCGTAGGAGGAAGGAGTAGTAACACCGGTTGATGATCATCGTTTCGTTTGCAAGCCTCGGCACAACTCCCCGCTCCAACCTCTCTCCGCATCTCTTGACTTGCTTTCACACCGGCGCATAGCCGCCGTGATACACCTTATATCCCTGTAGAAGACGTGGTAGGTACATATCTGCATCCGTTCAAGTCATTCAGCAAAACAACGTACACATTATGTCGGTGCCTGCGCTTACCACACCTCTGACCACGCTACTCGGGATCAAGTATCCAATCCTACTTGCTGGCATGGCTCGGACCTCATCTGGTCCTCTTGCCGCTGCTGTCTCCAATGCTGGCGGTCTAGGCACCATAGGCGGCTTGGGATACAATCCTCAACAGCTTCGCGACATCATCACAGAACTGAAGTCTCATCTGGTCTCTCCAGACCTACCTTTTGGCGTCGACCTCGCGTTGCCACAAGTAGGCGGCTCAGCACGAAAGACGAACCACGATTATACTCATGGACAACTGGATCAGTTGATTGATGTGGTAATCGAAGAAGGCGCCAAGCTGTTCATCAGTGCTGTTGGCGTGCCGCCTAAGAGAGTAATCGATCGCCTGCATGAAAATGGTATCTTGGTTATGAATATGGTTGGTCATCCTAAGCATGCTATCAAAGCACTTGAGGCTGGTGTTGATTGTGTTTGCGCACAAGGAGGCGAGGGAGGTGGCCACACCGGCGATATTCCCGGCAATATCTTAATTCCAGCTGTCGTGGATGCGGCCAGCAAGTACAAGAGTCCGCTGACTGGTGAACCTGCCTTGGTGGTGGCAGCGGGCGGTATATACAATGGACGGAGTTTGGCAGCGGCGTTGATGCAAGGAGCTGTTGGTGTGTGGGTTGGCACAAGGTAACCGTTCGTCAAACACGAGAAAGACACTGAAAGCTAACAACGTTGTGACAGATTTGTGGCAAGTGAAGAAGCCGGATGCTCGAAGCTACACAAAGAGGCCGTGGTGTCAGCCAAGTTCGAGGATACGTTGCGCACACTAGTCGTCAGTGGCCGACCACTTCGCGTACGCATGAACGACTATATCCAGTCTTGGGAAGACAGGCCGGAAGATATCAAGCGGTTGACTGAGCAAGGCATCGTGCCGATGCAAAAGGACATGGATGACGACAAAGACGTCGATTTGCCATATCTGATGGGTACGGTCGCTGGTGTGATTGGAGACATCAAGCCCGCGAAGGATATTGTCGAGGATATGGTCAAGGAGGCTGTTGATATGCTGAAGAGAGGGCAGAGTTTTGTCGCGCGCGACAGCAAGTTATAGATCGAGAAGTCTTGAATATAATCTTGTTAGTCTCAGCAATAACACCATCTCACTATGTCCTCTTCAGCACCCAGCTCAAAGGCCAGAAAGCAGATGAGAAAAAGGCCTAGACCCAGAGCAAGCTCCAGGTCCGAAGACAGTTTCCAAAAATATACTTGATTGCTCAAGTTTCCAACAGGGAATATTTTGCAAGGTCCCATGAGATCACCTTGTGAGGGATTACGCACCGAGTCCTTTGACAGCTGCCTCATAGGATCAACTTCTCAGATCCCAGTGCTCACTCTAATAGCTCTCTCCTGCGATCACAAAAGTTGCCGATCACTCTAGAGACCCAAGTTAGCCACGAAACAGTAAGAGTGTTTTTTCCGACGCGACTGCCTCCAACAAAGGCGAGAAGGAGCTGTCGCTGCTTCAACCAGATGTGCAAAGCACAGGAATGCTCGTCGCGCCAGACCACTCTTGCAGCTTGTTCTCCCATAGATCTCCCCGCCACGGAGCGAAGTGGAGGGTATGCGGACAGTGATCGCTTCAAACGCCATCCATAGAGGTATGAGGACTGCCGTCACTTCAAAAACCAGAACTGGATAGCGCACGGATGCTCGTCTCGTTATACCAACCCTGTCACCCGGGCCGCAGAAGTAGCGAGTGAAAGGAACCCCTCACGAAAATAGAAGAGAAGTATGAAGAAGAGAAGGAGAGAAAGGGGAGCGCGCGAGATTTTATACCTGTGAAAGCTGGCGAGACGGAAGACTCCGGTGAACAACACAAGCCAGCAGATATGAGTTGGTTATGAGCACGTTTCTTACCAACACCTGACCTACCTTGATGGCACATGACACAATGATTGGATATTATTAGTCGACGTCCCGACCAGAGCAAGGAGCTAGCACGAAGCGGTTGAATATCATAGTCAACACTGTGTCTGTTTGGTCGTGAGAGATCGCCTGGAGTTCAGGTGAGGTCCAAAAATGTTGACGTGAGCTTTCGAAATCCGAGCTGCAATGGTCGATTGGCCTGGGTTTTCATGTTGACACAATCCAGGTAGATGTTGGCAAAGTTAGAGATGAACAATAGTAAATTGCCTACCAAGCCCAGACCAGAGGTCGCCAGAACGCCCATGACTTTTTTGTATCGCATAAAATCGTTCCTGCCTGTCAGCACAACAAACGCGCAGAACATGACTGGGAAAAAGAGGAAGATATGAATTGTCGGCGAAGCTTTTTGTTTTCGTATTTCCTTTTTTTCTTGTCCAGCTCCTTGCTAGAAGAAACTACGCAGCAGCTCCCGACCCATCAAAAAAGACTCCCACGCGACATCATCGTAATCAGAGAATTTTGCACTTTTGCGCCCGCAACGAAACTCCCCTTCAGCATCTCCCCAAGCCAGCGGTATCATAGAAGAGGGTTGAGGTGAGAGAGGTAAACATCGACGAGAGGGTGGAACAGTCGATCGATCTTCGGAATAGAAAGTGTTGCGGTTGACGGTTTTGGAAGGGAGGTACGCGTTGGTCGCTTATCGGAGACGGCGGGCCTCACGCTCGGACTCGAGCAGGCAGAGGATGTCGTCCTCACGGACTGAAGATGTGGTGTTAGTGGTTGAAATTGATAGATGCGCTCGCACAGCGGCGGCATGGGCGAGAGAATCGTACCGGGACCCTTGACGTTACGGATGATGGAACGGGTAGTGTCGTCCATGAACTCAACGCGGACCTGGGTAACACCACCGCGAGAGCCTGTGTCGCAAAAGATGCGTCAGCAATTTGTTCTGCAAATCGTGCAATCCTCCATGGCCGTGTCCGAGTGGTCCAAAGTGTCTTTTCCCGAGTGCGCGCTCCTCCTCTTTCCAGTAGACCCTTCCCAGACTGTTTCTCTCGGCGGACGATGGAGGATTGTCGTTGTTCTGCTAGGTGGACGTACCGGTACGGCCGAGGACGCGGGTGACCTTGACGAGCTTGACGGGGACCTTGGCGGATTCCATTGTGAAGTCTTGTGTGATGAGCTGAGATAGCTTCTTCTGTAACTGGGCGAGGGAAGGAAAAAGGCGTCGACTGGGGATCGAGAATCTGCACACGGAGCGAGCGTCTAACTGGGGGAGCGCCCACTGCAAATTCGAGCCTTGGCGCTTTCGCGTGTGTGCCCTCGGTCGGCGCTTTAACCGACGTCTTTCCGTTCTTGAGGTCTGTGCAGATTCACGTCTTGGCAGCATTGACGGAGTCAGTTGCGGCGAACGCGCGACAGCTCGGGGAAGACAAGTGGCCGTACACGTTTCAAAAAAGTTGGTGACTATTAGATCAAGACTCATCCAAACACCTGTCACTTTGTCAAGAGTCATGTCGAGTGCTGTTCTAAACTAGACTTCGAATCAAGGACTTACCTTCTTCCCTTCGTCTGAACTTCCGTATCTTGTCCAGGAAGCTATCGACTATTCTGCATTTACCCCCTCGAGAGTCTCACCAACATGGCCAGGCTCGGAGGAATCACCCACCCCTTTGTCCTTTTTGCGCTTCTGTTTGTCGCATTTGCCTCGACAGCATCTGCAGCATCGGCAGTACTTGGAATTGATCTCGGCGGTGCATATGTCAAAGCAGCAATCGTAAAGCCAGGAGTTCCCCTCGACATCGTCCCCACCAAAGATTCGAAACGCAAAGAGGCCGCCGTCGTTGGTTTCAAACCCGTATCTGGTTCCGCTCTCGAATTTGGCTCTTACCCCGAGCGACTTTATGGCGGAGATGCTCTGGCCCTTGGTGGTCGCTTCCCTGGCGATGTCTTCACCAACCTCAAGACCCTCCTCGGCCTCGTTCCTGGCGAACACACCGACTCTATGATCAAGAACTACCACGCACGCCATCCCGCAATCAAGTCCAACTTTGAGCAAGAGAAGGGAGCTGTCTCGTTCGTACCCAGTGCCTTCGGCTCGTCCGAAGCACCATGGAGTCTCGATGAGTTGCTGGCCATGGAGCTCAAGAACATCCGCGCAAATGCCGAAGCCATGTCTGGCGGCAAGGGAAGCTCTGTCACAGATGCTGTCATCACCGTTCCCGTTCATTGGACTGCCGATGAGAGACGTGCTATTCAGCGTGCCGCCGATCTGGCTGGTATCAACATCATGGGTCTTGTCAGCGACGGACTGGCTGTTGGTATCGACTACGCCGTCAAGCGTACTTTCCCCAGTGTCAGCAAGGGTGAGAAGCCTGAGTACCACATGGTCTTCGACATGGGTTCTGGTTCAACCACTGCCACCATCCTCAGATTCCAATCCAAGGACGTCAAGGACATCGGCCGCTTCAACAAGACCATTCAGGAGGTCGCCGTCATGGGCGCCGGATGGGACAAGACTCTTGGAGGAGACGAGCTCAACGCTCTCATCGTAGACTACCTGGTCGACAGCTTCGTCGCTAAGCCTCAAGCCGTGAAGGCTGGCATTACCGCCGAAGAGGTCAAGACACACGGCAGAACTGCCTCCAAGATCTGGCGTGAAGCCGAGCGCGCAAGACAGGTTCTCAGTGCCAACTCTGACGTTAGATCGAGCTTCGAGGGCTTGTACAAGGATATTGACTTTGCCACCAAGCTTACCAGAGCCGACTTCGAGAAGATGGCTGCCTCCCACGC
>Ga0268250_10001562_pt1 | contig 9946 bp, 6 predicted proteins | sample AgamicAsSfe_FD_200448 | JGI IMG/M metagenome (GOLD analysis project Ga0268250, IMG submission 200448) | Agave microbial communities from Guanajuato, Mexico - As.Sf.e (v2) (version 2) | ecosystem: Host-associated > Plants > Phyllosphere > Phylloplane/Leaf | place: Guanajuato, Mexico | collected... | reverse complement strand
CTAGACAGGTAATTTCACCCCGATCGACCTTTGACTTCGGATTTGCAGCATCGATACTGAACGGATCATCACCACCATGTCGGACGATCTTTCCAGTTTCTCCAGAGACGATATCCACGAAACCAGTATTGAGAGCTACAGCCAAGCATTTGCCTGTGACTATGTCAATCGCGGCACAGGCATGATTGATTCATAGAGACCAACCGTCACGTATCCATTCAAGACCAACAACGACTGTGGATGGACTCTTTCGTTTGACAACAAAAGCGCGTTGGCCGCCAATGCGGTAGACTTCGATCACTTCATCTTGTGTGACGACCGCAAGCAGATCCGTCCGGGGACAATATGCGAGAAGATGAGGTTTGATGGTGTAAGACAGTGCCTTTTCTGATTGCAATGGGAGGCGACACTCGTCAGCCATTTTCATCAATCACTCGAATGCACATTCGTAGAATTTTGAGGAGGGTCGAGAACGCAAAAGTCAATGCCGATGGTTGCTGGGAAATGGTTGTTTACTCCCCAAAGTCCATTGTCTTGGCGGCTTGAGATGGCAGTCGCAATGCACAAAACAGCAGGTTGGAACAAGAGACCATGCGGTCGTAGACATAGGTAGTCACAAGAACAGTTAAGATGGGAGGAATGATGTTGATGTTCTGGGATCATAGCCAATACTCGTTCGCTTTTCGTGACACAATCTAATTACGCCTGATAGACCATATACCCTTACACGACCATGTATCCATCTGCCACAGATTTGATATCCTTTGAGAAAGAAATGTCCTGGCCCATATTCAAAAGAGTCACCGATGAAACCTGAAGGGCTGTTAGGAAAAAGACGACAGAGAACAGATAGGGACAAACTTACGTCGACCTCAACATATGGCCTGGTCTTTGCAAAGCTGACGCTCATGGGGAAGAACTCGGCTTCACTGTCCGCTTGAGCCTCGAACTCGAAGCTGCCGTTGGCATTGGTGTCATCCACATCACCGATAGTCCAGTCGATGCTGTCGCCAGAAACTTCATACACAGCATCAAAGCTGGAGACTGACGGCTCGCTCGTTTGGTATGGTATCGAAACGGTAACATCGTTGAGAGCATCTCCACCAGTCAATTCGTATTCGAGGGTGATGTTGTATGTGCCAGATCCAGTCTCGTTCACCCAGGCAGTGAAGGTAATGGGAGGATCGCTGATATCCTCAGCCTTTGCAGCCAGTCTCCAGCGCATGACACCAATCGCGTTGTTTGCCGGGAATCCTTTTGATGTGTCTGAAAGCTGGATAATCTTGTCGTTCTTGAAGACAGCCTTGTCGACCTTGGGATGAGAGTTGAGCTGTGCGCCACGAGTGTCACCCAATGCGAGGGCGAGCTGAACTTGTGTGAGGGAAGGATCGGTAATGCGAAGTTGGAGATCGCCCTTGACTTCGAATGACTCTAGAGAACCTTCGCGGCTGAGCTTGGCTGAGATTGTTTCGGCAACTGTAATGTGGAGACCCTCGCGATCCGAGGAGGAGGCAGCGGGAGCGGCGGCTTGAACGGGAGCACTGACAGCAGGAGCTGATGGCACGAGAGGAGCCTCGGCCTCTGGACCAAGATCGCCACGGACTTGCTCGAACATGGATGTCGTCTTTGTCTTCTTTCCGAGCTGCATACCCTTGGCTCGGGCAGGGAGAGACTTTTGGAAGGACTTGTTCTTCTCGGCGTTGTAAGAGTCGTAGGTATCGGTGACTGCGGGTTGAGTAGGCGGCGGGGTGTAGGTGGGGTATGAGGGAGCGCTGGGCATGTTGGAGCGACCGGAACGAGTGGCTTCCTTGCGCTGCATCTCGAGTTGCTTGGCCTTTCTCTTGCGCTCCTCGGTGGCCTCGAGTTCCTTGTTCTAGGTAGTGTGTAAGCATGTGGTGTTCTGCACAGCGACTCGCGCGGCGTACTCTTGAGATGATGTCTTGGATGCGCTCCTCGTGCGATTCCATGTCCAAGAAAGTCTTGATCTGGCTCAGGGTGAGGTTCTCACGGTAGCCCAGAGTAACCAGCTCATCAAAGGCGCTCAGAAGCTCAAAGGCATTGCGCAGAATCTCGCGCTCATCTAGACTTCTGCAGATGCTAGTGACGACTTGGGCGAAAAGGTGTAGCGAGTCGATGTCCTGGAGGATGTTGGACTGGCGGTTGGTGATGAGGACCATGTATAGCTCGTCCAGGGGCTGGTAGACGAAGCGGACATTGTCTTGCTCAACGGTAGTGTGCTGGGTACCGCTGTCGGTGAGCTTAGGTAGGGAAGCGAGAAGGCCTTCGATTCTCGACCGCTGCATCTCACGGAACTGGCGAGACAGGACGGCCTTGCCGCCGCGCGTGCAGATGGATGCTGCCAAAACAACCTATACCATTGCGTTAGCAGGTGGGTCCAGATACACGAGATGATTCCAATTACCATTGTGTCGACAGGAGAGTAGAACAGGCGTGAGGGTGAAGACTCCAGACAAAAAATTGGCAGGTTATGGTATAGCTCGTTGTTATTCGGACCTTAGTTGTCCTCTCCTGGAACTTCCCCACGCTTTGTGGCTCCTGCCTGGCTGGCGGCCATTTGTTGGTCCCCTTCGCAGCCAAGCCTCCGCCCCGCTCCGCTCGCACTCGCGCTTGCACTTTGGCGTCCCGGGTCGTCCGTTTTCGTCCTTTCAACCTCTGCTGCCTGACTGCGACTTCTTCTTTCCAGCCAACCTTTGCGCAACCCACCTCAACAGCGACACGTAAATTCCGTCTGCACTAGACACGTTGATAATACTGTCTGGGGTGTCAATATTGTCTCTCAAGTGCTGCAAAGATCCTGAGACGCTGCCGCCTTCCAAGACGCTGTGCATGTGTACTGTGGCAAGCCGCTAGCTCACGTTCCACCACTCTCACTCTTCTGGCATTCCTTTGTTCTCTGCGCACAACACCCACCCCCCTTGCCGATTTCTAGTATCACCAACCTTCCCATCAGCCGTCATGGCTACCACTCTCCAACCTTCCTTCGGCCTACAACAGCCTGAAGATTCCATGGAGATCTCATCCGAGTACGGCAACAACATGGACGCCGACATCGATATTGATCTTGACGCCCCCGACGCTATCGACACAAACATGCAGTCTTTCCAGGTAGACGACCACCAAATGCAAGAAGACCCCAGATCGGACCGCCCAGACGATCTTCTCATGATCGATGACTCTAATCTCGACGACACCGACCGTATGATGCAAGACGACGCTCCACTTCCACAAGAGCAAGACGAAGAACTATTAGACTTCAGTGAAGACGAAGAAGATGTCCCCATGAACCCTGCAGAGCCTAGCCAGGCCGACGACCTCTTCCTTGTCGCCCAACCTGAAGCGCCTGCTCAGCAACCTGTGACCATCGAAGAACCTGTCGAGCTGGTACAGTCTGATATGGCTTCCGAGCTCTTGACTGAAGGCGCCCAGCCCATCAACGTCGAAGTCCCACAATCAGAAGAGGTCTCTGAACAGCCTCGTGTTGAACATGTTGAGACACAGGAGCCTGTGCCTGACCAGACCGTGACCAACAACGACTCCCAATTGCCCGCTGAAACATCACTCGACCAAGCCGCAGTGTCAGCGCCTCAGCCTGAGCCTAAAGAAGAGACACACCCTTCACCTCTCGCGGATTCCGCCCAACAACCTGAGACACATGTTGAGGAGCCTGTCGTAGAGTCTACCGAGATCCCTAACGCAAACGACGAGATCCTAGAAGAGAGCGTCCACATTGTACAACAACACCCGACTCAAGAGCATCACTCAGAACAAGGTAAAGATGATAACACCACTGGTGCTGCCCAGGAACATGATGAACAATCCATTAAACGCACCTTGACTCGTCAAGAGACCGATCTCTCGAACTACACCGTCCCCGATGATTACTCTCGTGAGAGGCAAGTCAACTCGCCTACCGTGACCGGCTTGCACTCCACCGTGGTTGAGTACAACGACCATGAGGTTTACCTTTTCCCTTCGAGGGATCCTGCTGTGCCTGAGCAGTATCTACTGCAGAACGAGAACCTTGTGACCACTAGTCTGGGCGATCTGCTCCAAGCTTGCCGCACCGCTCTTGGTGATGGTATCAGCGAAGACGAAGAGCTGGTTTTGGGTGTGGAGGAGTTGGACCTCTACGTGAGCGAAGTAAGTTTGGTCAAATCACCTGCATTTATATCTGTAGTTGCTAACAATCTTCTCCAGGACTCGACACCCGCATTCTCTACCAGCTTCTCCGAGTTGCTTGACATATACCTGCAGTTGCACAAGCTTGATGGCAACGACAACCCTCCCCCATTCCGTGTGTCTTTGACGACCAAAGTTAGGTTCAGCAACCGCTTGGCTTCGATCACTGAAGCCATCTCGGAAGGCAAAGGATTTTCACAGCTTCCCTTCTTGCAGTATTACGACTATGATGTTCCCACTGAGTTGCCCGATGAGGACTTTGACGATGACTTTGACGAGCTCGCGAAGCTTGAGGAACCGCAGCAAACGCTTGAAGAGGGTGCTACTACTGTTGAAAGCGCACAAGATGCCGCTGAGGATGAGCAAGCCCCTAATGATACATCTGCTCCTCAAGCCGAAGAGCAACAACCCGAGCCAACTGGCTCCACCCAAGAGGGTGAGTATGAAGACGAGAGACTGGCCCAGCACGACGTGCCCGTCGATGCTGCCGACCAGTCTGAGTACATTCAGGACGACACTCAGTACTTTGATGCTCAAGGCGGCGAGTCTGAGTTGCTGGATGAAAGTCACGTAGATCAAGAAGATGGCGCTCATGCTGAAGCTCAGTCCACCACTGGCAATGTGGAGACCGCGGTCGGGGATGAAACTCACCATGACGACCAGAACGCCGAAGAAACTGCCCACGCCAAAGATGCCTCTGAAGAAGAAGAGCACGAAGCAAACTCCGAGCAGCCTGTTGAAGAACAACAGGAGTACGAACCACAAGGCGAAGAGCACGAGTTCGGCCAAGGCGAGTTCTTTGACGAAGATTACGACTACCAAGATGGTGAAGTACACGAAGAAGAAGGTGCTTACGCTGCCGAGGAAGAAGCAGGCAATGACGACGGTCACCATGAAGAGGAGCAAGAATTCGAAGCTTCAGCCATTGAAGAACAAAATGACAACGTGTCGCCTTCGTCTGGAGAGACTCTTCAAGGTGATCAGCTTGAAGTTGGTCAGAACGATGAACAAGATACTCGGCAGACCCACAGCAGTGCTGAGCAGTCCGTCGAGAATGCTGTTGTTGATGCAGAACATGACAGTGGCTCAGTTGATGGAGCTGCTGACAATGACAAGGTCAAGCGCCAGTCGATCGCCGTTGAGGACGATGCATACGACGAAATCAACTTCGACGACGAAGACAGCTACGACGGCGATGGCACTGAACTTGAGCCAGTACTCACAAATGCGTCAAGCAAGGCATCTCCTGGAGCCAAGCGTTCGTTCTCGGAGCTTGACCAAGTGGACGATGAGCAAGACAGCAAGAAGGCTCGTGCCTCATGAGCGTCACCCATCTCAACATGGCACGCCTGGTCATAATACACCACAACGAATATCTTCGATCAAGCTGTGCTGAACACACTATGTTCAAGACTTTCCGGGATCACCATTGACGGCCACAAGGCAAGCCGGATTCACCACTCGGCCTGAGTCCTTGACCTCCACTTCCTTTCGCTCTGTTTTCTCAGCTTTGCAACGAAAGGCCTATCTGCTAACCTTTAGTACCGGAACGGAATACTAACAATGTCCACGCAGGTTTACAGTCAGGTAAGGAGCGAGTAATGAATCTCACCTCGAGTCGCGCATATCTAAGGATACAATGCTGCATCTTCGAGGAAGACAACAAAAGCATGGAGTTTTGGGAGCTTGTCACTATAGGTCGAAAAAGTCTCGGCAGGTTCATGGTTTTGCTGTTTCTGGCGTGCTTTCATCTGCACTTTGCGAAAAACGATACCCCTTGCTGTTGATTCCCGCTTTTGTCACTTAACCTTTACTTCCCATTCCCCCGTCACAACAGCTTCACAGTCTCAAGTAGTCGAATGCAGCATTCTCTTTCTTCAAATCATGTCTCAGAGCAACGTTGTATGGATTTGTCGCAACAGTCTAGGTGTAAACATGATCTAATCCTCCTTCCTCTTCTCATCACCCTCGCCAACACCATCCAAAAAGTCCCTGCAAGTCTGAACAATAACCTGATGATCCTGCTGCTGCTTCAATCCGCTGACGACGATGACAGCAACCACACCCTCGACACCCTTAACTCTGACAGGGAAACCTCCACCGTGGATAGCAAACTCCTTAGCCTTGTCCAACAAACAATACTTTTCGGCAAAGGCCTTTTCGTCTCCTTGGAACTTGTTGTGCATGTACCAAGTGCTGCAGCCAAAGCGCAGAACGGTAGCACTCTTTCTGTTCACCCAAGAAGTGTTGTCGGGGGTGATGCCGCTGCGGACGGCTGTGTAGAAGAGAGGAGTGCTGTTGGCTAGTGTGATGGAGATTACTGTTGAGCCAGGGAAGGTGAGGAGGCGAGAGCGTAAAAGGCAGCCCAGATCCCAGGCATCGGAGACTGTGAAGGAGGGGAAGAGGATTGAAGAATCGATTTGGGAGATTGCTGAGAGGTCGGTGGGGGGGTTTGTGAGGGGGTAGGGTGTTGAGTCTGCCATGTTCGTTGTGGGTGTGGTTGTCTTAGTTGATTTGGTTGGTAGGAAAGTCTGTCGAAGTGTCGAAGAAGAGATTTCGAGGTCGAGGAGAGAAGATGGTTGGAGTCGAGAGATGGTTGGAGTCGAGAGATGTTGGTTTGCAGGAGCAGCGGGCCTCAGAGTGACCGCATGCGGCACTGTGTGACATGTGGCGCTACCTCACCGCCCAGACCTGCGGGGCAGAATCCACGACCCCCGAAGACTTGATAAGAAGCAGCCAGGGTCTGCTTATGCGGCATTCGAAGTCGTCTGTCTGCAAATTTGCTGTCTGACCTCGATTGTACGTTCTCTAGCACTTCCTCCCGAGCTCGCGCCCTGGGAATTTTTCTAGCAATCTGACCATCATTTTTCTATACACAACCCGACATTTGCGCCTTCCACCCACCACAACTGCAGATATGGCACCCATGGACGACGATTTCGTCCTCACCCTCTCGGACAACGAAGACGGTTTCGCCGACGAACTAGCAGAAACCGAAGCAGAGCCTGCACCCATCTCCAACAAGAAGCGCAAGCGCGAATCCGACGTCGCAAACCTCTCCAAGAAAGACAAGAAGTCCAAGAAGCAAAAGAAAAAGCAGCAGCAACAACAAGCAGATTCAGAGGATGAAGAGGAGCAAGCAGCTATCGATCAGGATCTAGACCCTGAGTTTGAATTCCAACTCGGCGATGGCACGACGGCGAATATGGACGACTTTGACGGCTGGACTGCTCATAATGCTGCTAAGAATGCTGGCAAGAGATTGGTTGATATCGATGATATTATCGCAAAGAGGAGGCAGGATAAGAAGACTGATGGCGAGGAGGAGGCTGAGGACGAGGAAGAGGAGGTTGAGTTTGCTGGCTTGAGCGACGATGAGGATGTTCTTGCTGAAGACGCTTTCGGCATGGGTGCTGCTCCTGGTGTTGAAAAGGACTCTGAAGATGAAGACGAAGATGAGGACGAGGACAAGGGCAGCGATGTCGAGGATGACAGCGAGGCTGGAGATGAGTCTGACGACGAGTCTGTTGCCGAGCATGTCCCTCACCCTGACGATGAAGAGTCGGACGCTTCTGATGTTGAGGAAAAGGAGGACGCTGCTGAGGCAGAGAAGCGTGCTGCTTTCTTCGCTCCAGAATCAAACCTGGACGGCGACAAGGATCCTGCTGCAAAGGCCGTGGGTTCATTCCAGGAGCTCAACCTGTCACGCCCCATCATCAAGGGTTTGTCATCTGTAGGCTTTGCCGCCCCTACACCCATTCAACACAAGGCCATCCCCGTCGCTCTCCTTGGCAAGGATGTCGTCGGTGGTGCCGTCACTGGTTCCGGTAAAACTGCCGCCTTCATCATTCCTATCCTCGAACGTCTGCTCTACCGCCCTAAAAAGGTCGCCACCACCCGCGTTGCCATTCTCATGCCCACTCGCGAACTGGCCCTCCAATGTTACAATGTCGCCGTCAAGCTGGCCAGTTTCACAGACATCACTTTCGGTCAGGCAATCGGTGGTATGAGTTCGCGCGAGCAGGAAGCAGCTCTCAAACAACGTCCTGATGTTGTCATTGCCACTCCCGGTCGTTTCATCGATTTCATGCGCAATTCGTCTGCTTTCCAAGTGGATACCATTGAGATTCTTGTTCTCGATGAAGCTGATAGAATGCTCGAAGACGGGTTCGCAGACGAGTTGAACGAGATCCTAACCACCATCCCTAAGTCGAGACAAACCATGCTCTTCTCGGCCACCATGACCTCCAGCATCGACAACCTCATCCGCGTGGGTCTCAATCGCCCAGTCCGTCTTATGGTCGACAGCAAACGCCAAACCGTCGCGGGACTCACCCAAGAATTCGTACGTCTGCGCCCAGGCAGAGAAGACAAACGCATCGGCTACCTCCTGCACCTCGTCCACGAATCCTTCTCCACAAAAACCATCATCTTCTTCCGTCAAAAGAAAGAAGCCCATCGCGTACGCGTCATTTTCGGCCTCCTGGGTCTCAAAGCAGCAGAACTGCACGGAAACATGTCTCAGGAACAACGTATCAATGCCATTGAAGCCTTTAGATCTGGCACCGCCCACTTCCTCCTCGCCACTGATGTCGCATCCCGCGGTCTGGATATCAAAAACGTGGACGCGGTGATCAACTACGAAGCACCACAAACCCAAGAAATTTATCTGCACAGAGTAGGACGTACGGCTCGTGCAGGCAGACAAGGAAAATCGTGTACCCTAGCCGCAGAACCCGACCGCAAAGTCGTCAAAGCGTGCGTCAAGACCGCTCGCGCCCAAGGAGCAAACATCAAGTCGCGCATCATCGACGCCAAAGTCGCCGATGACTGGAGCCGCAAAGTGGATTTGCTGGCTGTAGAAATCGAAGATGTGTTGCGTGAAGAGAAGGAAGAAAAAGTGTTGGCGACTACGGAGATGCAGATGAGACGTACGGAAAACATCATGGTGCACGAAGATGAGATTCTGTCGAGGCCGAAGAAGACGTGGTTCGAGAGTGAAAAGGACAAACGCGCTGCTCACCAACGCGGAAAAGAAGAACTCAATGGTGTCATGACGCCGGGAGCTAAACTCAAGGGCGATAGGAAAAAGCTGTCGAACAAGCAGAAGAAAAAGTTGGAGGACAAGGATGAGAGAATGGAAGGTGGAGGTTGGAAAAAGGGAAAGGCGGAGAGAGATGGCAAGGGTGTTTTGGAAAAGGAGAAGAAGGGCAAGGGAGGTAAGAGGCCGCAGAAGGATACGAGGAAGGGTGGACCTAGGAAGTCGATGTAGAGAGTTGGTGGGATGAGAGGATGGGTGGTTTCGTATGCTATAGAGGCGGATACAAGAGTCAAATTATCATAAGCGTTTGAACTGATCATCTTTTACCTACCGGGTTCAGACACGAGAGTAGTGGGTAGCACTATGTATTTTAAGAGTGAGCGAGACTACCTACCTACTGATCATCAAAGGCTGTAAGGCATGGAGATCATCTGTTATTCTCCTACATGATGTAAAACTGTCTATACTGCGCCATCTTCTACTCCTCACCGAAGGGAAAGTTGAACTTCAACAAACCATTCAAGCCGCCAACCCAATGGTCATGACCATCGGCGACGTTGCTTCCTCCGGTTCTAACAATAGACGGCACACCGCCACCGCCCCAGGTCCTCTCTTCACTCCTGACTTCTTCGCCGACAACCCTGACCTCCATGCCTCGCGTCAAGCCTTTCTCTCTGCGTACTCCATCGACAGACAACTCAATCT
>Ga0268250_10001560_pt1 | contig 9951 bp, 6 predicted proteins | sample AgamicAsSfe_FD_200448 | JGI IMG/M metagenome (GOLD analysis project Ga0268250, IMG submission 200448) | Agave microbial communities from Guanajuato, Mexico - As.Sf.e (v2) (version 2) | ecosystem: Host-associated > Plants > Phyllosphere > Phylloplane/Leaf | place: Guanajuato, Mexico | collected... | reverse complement strand
CACAATAATCAACTTGTAGTAGGTGAATGAACGTACTTGGCGTTGAAGTCGAGCTTCAGGGCAAAGTTTTGCCATTGAGTCTGGTCGATCGGGACGCTCCAGAGGAACTTGCTGTCGCGGTCAAGAATCTTGAACTGGTTCTTGTCGGCATCGCTCTTTCCGATGAGAGATCCAGTCTGGAACTGAATCTGGTTGTTGCTAAAGTCGGCAGCCTCGTGCCAGACGTTGAGGTACTCGTGGGTGAGGTTCAAGGGCCTGGCAGGGTCCTGCTTGACGCTGAAGTGGAGAGTCTTGACACCCTTGCCTCCCTCACCGTCAGCGGCATCCTTGAGGAACTGGAGGCCTGCACGGCGGAAGCCCTGCTGCTTCTGGAAGATGGACTCGTCGGAGATGGTGACCTCTACAGCCTTGAACTTGTCGCCGTCGAAGCGCGATGATTCGTTGGGGAACTTGAGGATTTGCGACCAGGTCAGGTTGTTGCCCTTGACGAAGTCGGCGTTGAAGATGGTGTTGGTAGAAGCCGAGTCGAAGAAGGTGGGTGTGGTGTTGACAGGGACACGGCCATCGAAAACGATGGGGCACTTGGGCTCAGCGCGAACGGCGTTGGCGTGGGGGTGCGGGTGAAGGTATGGCGCAGCCAGTGCGCCGGAGGCAACTGAGGCCAGGGTAAAGAATGACTGAGTGAACATGGCGATGGTTAGAGAATGTCGTCGAGACTGTGGATGCGCTTGAAGTGGATGAGACACCAGATGGCAGGTGGAGACAACTCTTTATACAACTCTAAAACGTATGACTGAACATGTATCTACCCCAACACCATCCCAGCCCGTTCGCGTATTAGATGGACACTGCGGTGCCAACGCGTCCGGCATTTTCCACGCTCCGAAATAAGGGATGTTCGCGCCCTTCATTTGGGTTACTGCAAAAGATGGGCCAGTTGGCCAATGGCAGGGGAAGGGGAAGAACGATGGAATATTCTATAGTAGGCCCGACGACGTCAGGGTAAGGCCGCATCAATATAGGTGAAATATAGCTGGGACACTTCTGTCATGAGGCTCCTCAACCAGGATGTGGGGTAAAGTGCACGGCTGCTAGTTAACTACCGGACGGTCCGGCATCCCGATACCTTCGTCAATCGAGAGGATTAAAGGCAGTAAGCAAAGCATTTCGCCGACAAACGACAGTGTCGATCTTCTGTAGTCATTATCCTTCAACCCAACTTTTCTTTGTACCGTTTTCCATCTCGACTACCACGTGCAGTCTTCGTTGCTCGCAGCGCAATTTCATGCGCGGACCAAAAGCGCACTCCGACATTTCCAAAAAGCGACCGAATGGCGCCGTCAAACACACCATTGCAGCCAAGTTTCATCAACACCGGGAATGCGACCGAATCGCAATGATCTGAACTAGCATTGATGGACGGCGATGTAATCGACGTGGCTCTAGAGTCGTTCGCGATGCTGGGCATGATCTTAACATGGGAGTATCGTGTCTTGTCAGGGTGTGTATGAAGTGCAAACGGCCGTTCAGCGGCGATCAGCTGGCCCAAGCGGAAGAAGTTTATTTCTTTACTTGCGGTATTGCGGGACGTTGATACTCCGGCCACCGCCTGAACTTTTGTACCGGCTTGGTCAAAATCGTCATCAACTCCCTGGCGTGACGATTATCCATCGTACATGCAAGGGACGTCAGGCTCGGTGAGAAGATGTGTGCTATTATCCTTTGCAGTACAGTTCTAACACCCGCGGTATCATTGCGCCTGGTGAATTTATGCCTTGAGTCCATGCTCAAACTCTGTTCATATTATGGTCGCCCAAGAGGTCCATCAGCCTGATTCCCATCTTCCTGTCAACATGGCGCTTCCTCAACGCGCTGCTCTCGACACTCCACATATCCAAAATGATGTGCCAACCCAGAACGCCATGCATGAACGTGGTGACAAGCAAACGCAACCGCAACGCCTCCCTATGTGCCACTGGTCTTGAATGCAAGCTCGCCTTTATACACTGCCGACCGATTACGTGTCTACACTTGCTGCGGGGTCAGCCATGTGGCTTCGATGCAGCCCTCGTAGAATTGTCTCTGGCCGTTTTCGCTCTCAACACCGAAGCCCATATTGCGTAGCTTTCCGGTATCCCAACCACTAACAAACTCTCCTTGACCGCCGTTCTCCCTGTCTACAGCATCCCCAAGCCTGATGTAGTCGGCATGACGGCACACAGTTTGAGAGTAAGACCATTGCAGGCAGTTGCCATCATTAGCACATTCTGATCCGCACGAGCCGGCATTGCGGTGCGCAGGGCGGTCGTTGGGGACGGGCGCTTGCGAGAGGTTGTCCCACCATTCCTTTGAGGGACCCTGTGACAGGAAGTTGTGCGTGTAGGAGAGGAACGAGGAGTAGGTAAATGGTTTCTGCGCAGTAGTGTTAATCGAGTTGCATGCCAAAACTTGGAGGCCGCGGGGTACTTACAGTATTGTATGGCCTTGTCCTCTCCCATCTCCACAAGTCTTCCATTTGCTGGGGCTTGAGCTGATGCAGCGAGAGCATCGGGACGCACCACTTGTCACGTGTGGTCGTGACATCCTTAGGCTTGTCGCTTGCGAAGGTCGGGTACATGGCCTCGAGCTTGTGTCCAGTAGCGTTTTGGATGGCGTAGGAAAGCACAGCGTCGCCGCGCTGCTCCTCCTTGACCCACTGCTCGTACCTGACGCCTAGTCGGTTCTCGCGCGGGATGTCGGTCGAGCCTGGGCTCTTGGCTGGAATCAATTGCTTGAGGAGGCCCTGGGAGAGAACAAAGCCTGCGCCACCGTAGGCAAACTGGCGGCCCTCGGATCCCTTGTGCGGTTCACCCAGATAGTGTGGTTGCGAGGCGTCGAGCTGGCTAAGCAGACGGAACAGGGTGTCCCAGAAGAAGTAGACGTCCGACTCAATGAAGACGAACCACTTTGCCGAGGGGTTTGTCATGTATGCCTTATCTACCATGGGCAGGTACTTGAAGCGGTCGAGCTTGAAGGACCGCTGCTGCTCCTTGACCGTCTCCCCGCCTTCGTGTGCCTTCTTGTGCTCGACATAGATTTGGAAGTCCACGTTGTCCTTTTGGTAGCTCTTGGGGAGTTCGGCGAGGATGTCGATAACATGGCGGTCGCCCAATCGCTCTTCCCGATCACCCACGATGATGAGGTTTGTAATGCAGCTCGATACGGTGCTGAGGTGTGCTTTGGTCTCGTGTGCTCCGTCCGAGGCCACCTTGAGGACGACCTGCACCTCTTCGAGTAGCTTTGTAGGGAAATTCTGGCAGTAGTCGAGCTCGATGGAATTGGCGGCTTTGGTCTCGAGGGGCGGGAAAAACGACTTTGTCTTCGCTTTGTGGACTGGCGCCTGCGGATGTGACGCTCTCCGATGCGAGAGAGTGTATATGAAGAAGAAGATCAGGAGGCCGGGGAAGAGGAATCTCCATGGCCGCCGTGCCAAACGGCCAGCCAGCGGTTTCAACATGGTGCCGTCGCTGCGGCCGTGGGGGGTTCTGCGGTCGCCGGGGGGTCGGGAGAGTCGCTGTCAGTAGAGACGACGACGAGGGCAGGCGAATTGCGATGGGCAGGTGGGCGACGTCACCGGCACATTAAGTAGTCCGTTCGTGTTGGGTGGAGGTGTCGACAACGACGATGGCGCGCATTGGCCCTGAACCGTCGTACTGCGCGAGTCCAGCCCGGCTCCTGACCAGAACGCGAATCCGCTAGTTCCCAATCCGGAATGGTCGCCGTCTTGGTATCCCACGACTCCTCTGATGAGCATTCTTCCTGCTCTGGCCCTGTTCTCGACGTGACTTCATCGCTGTTTGCGACACCTGGAAATCAAGAAGGCAGGTATACTGCAGGCATAATCAAATCTGGCACGCCTTTCGCACTACTGCGGTTGCTTGTAAACGACTGCTTTTCGGCTTTGTTGTATCCTGCTTCATCTTCCACGTCCGACCAATCTGGCAGCGCCTCTTCGTCACTCATCATGTGCTGCGGAGATCGTACAAGCTCGTCTGTCGCACTTTCCAGCTCCGCAGTGAAATTGGATGATGCTGCGCTTTCTGACCACTGATACTCCGGCTCCTCAAAAAACACGTTATATTCCGGATCGTCCTCTACATCAGACCAGTCTGGCAGATTGTCGAAATCTTCGTCGCCAATGGTTTCATGATCATTCTTAGCGACCAGAAGACCAATAGACTCCAGAAAGAGATCACAGGAGTCGAACGACCGTCTTGTGAAGGAAGGGGTGCGATCCATATGTGCTTGCGGTCTAAACGATAGATCAACGTTGCGGTATTGCGGATCCGAAGATTCCGCCTCTGCCTTTATACTGAAGTCTTCTTGGTCAATGAGCCAATGTTTGACTTTATCGTGGTGCGTTGGATCAGCAAGCCCACCAAACGGATTCGCGTCATTGTTACGTTTTCGTTGCGTATACTCCTGCTTTGATTGTCGCACTGAATGGATTGCCAACGGATTATCCATGCTGTTTTCCACACTAGTGACATTCAGCGCCCTTGATCTGGCAAGCGATCCTTCGGCGAACTCTGGAAATACGCGATTGAGTTGTTCGTGCGCGACGCCCCCATCGTGCCCACGTCGGCGGGCTGCATGGTCGCGTTCGACTTCCCTTGCTGAGCGGCATGCGAAAGACAAGTTTGAGTCACTAGTTATCGTGTCGTTGTCGTTGGGGAGAAAGGAGACCGTAGACCCTCGACCAACGGCTTGCAGCTCATCAAGTGGTAACCTCTCGACGAAACGCAGTATGGTAGTGTTGACTTCGAGAGCGACTCGTGCGTCTAGATGGCCTATATTCCTATTGACCTGATCTCTGAAGGGAAGAACGTTACTCAGCGTTCTATCTAGTATCGCAGTAATAGAGCAGAGAGATTCCTCGGATACTAAGTTGGAGATTGTTGTTGTTCGTGATCCGCTACAGACCGTTGCTTGGGTCTCGGAAGTTGATCTTGATCTGCTCCTCATGCTAGGTATGGACGAATTCGTGGAATCATCGCTCCTTCCAAAGCTTGATGTCGTCAGCCGAGCGCGCATTGAGCGGATGATCTTCTTCACTTTGCCCATATTAACGTTTGCGGCGCGGTTGAGGTGTAGATTGGGGGTTAAGACGTTGTAGTTCATACCGGAGAGTATAGCGGTATAGCGGTATAGAGGAAGAAGTACTGCGTCGAATTCCTGGGTTCGTTTCACGGACGCAGCGGTACGTACTCGTTAACGGTCTTTCACTACACATTAGAGGATATTTCATCGCGTCGCGATCATGGTATACTCTGCCAGCAACTCGCTCAGTGAATGGTTTCTGGGGGCTCAGTCATCGAAGCTGATGCACGTTATACTCAAGTAACGCTGTGAACTGTATTGAAGTATGAATAGGAGCGTATGTTTGCAGAAGGTTATAGCGTACCACTCTGTGACAGTACAGTCAGAGTGTGACATGCATAGCGTATATAACGACAGCTCCACTGCTGCACTGATCCGCGTACGTCGAAGACCACACTTTCATACTACGACCACTGATCTGGCTAGCAAGAAACGTATCCATCTTGCTCAACGACCAGGAAAACGTCTAAGTAGTCGAAGATACAGCTCAAAGACGTCGTTATGAAGTACCAATATCTCGTAAAATCGCTTCTTTTGGGTCTGGCCACCTCTGCACCCACCGCACCCCCAATTAACGACCTAGATGTAACCATGATGCAGTCCTGCTCTGATAAGCCCCACCCAACTCTAGTAGACTACAACATAGCCGGAGTCGCATGGTGTGAAAAGCACGTCCGCGTCAACGCTCCAAATCCCCCTATGCTCCCCAAACCCGTCATCGATCCAAGAATCCTCCGGTCATGCCGCCTCTCCGCGCCCCGTACACATTCATGGTGCCCAACCCGGACAAGAACAAGCCTGGATTTGCTCTCCAGCCAACATTCGAAGTTCTTGGATTTGCGCCCATCACGCGAGAAATGTGTCTTTGGGGTTGGGGTGTGGGTCGCCAGATTTACGAGATTCAGTCGGAGCAAGTCAAGAAAGGCAATATTTGTCGTGGACAAGGAGGTGTTGCTATGGTTCAGGGGTGGAATCAAACTATATGGTGGAATGAGTTTGGAATAGTATTCTGAGTCAATGCAAGATTCGTCGCTTGAATGTAGTACGTTGAGTTACTAGAGGTAGTCATTTTCATTTGATGTACCTATCAACTGATGCTACATTCCGTCGCCCCGGCGTCGTTAACGCTGAGGCATCTGAGAAATGCCCCTGTGCGACTGCATATGACCCAAAACCCCGCTACCAACTGCACGCCCTGGGTATCTTCGCGAACACCTGCCATTATGTTCGCTGATCAAATAACGCAGCCTGATGTATACATCTCTCACCATCTTCTCCACTATGCAAGATGAGACTCGGGTATTTCCGCTTGTTGCCCTGCATCTTTGGGTCGGTGGGCATGTTGGGAGTGCTGTTCAGGTGTAGTTTTCGCGCAGGGTATGGCAGTGAAGGTAGGTCGCTTGGCAGAATAAGTGTGGGCTCATACGCGAAAGCGGCGTTGTTTACGTGAGCTAGATATTCGGAGCGGCTTAAAGTATCCAATTTCGTCTTCTGCTTTCCGTTCTTAGAATCCTCCTTCACCTCGCCGTCACCAATACCGGCGATTAGCCAGGGAATTGACGTTACGTGTTTGTTATTGCGCCAAGCTCCTAGCGGCACTGGGAACCTATATCAACTTGGCCTGTCCCTCCAACTTGCTCTTCTTCCCTTCAACTGTCACTAGCTTTTCCGCAACCAACCAGCTTTGGGATCACTCAAGGGTTTCTCCGAACTCTTAGGGATGACTCCTTCGATGCCAATTCAACTGCCCTACTTGGTTCTTTTGGTTGGACATCGACGCGCCGGGGGTTGGTGTGAGGAACTACCTTCTTGGTACGTCCTGCCAGAGATGTCTCGATGTTGGTCTGACAGCCTTCACGATGCCTTCTCGCATGCAGTACAGTTCGTTCGACCTGCGATTGTTTGTGTTATCTGGATAACGTACTCAACGTCTGGTGGCTTGGTGGCAATGCTGATGTGTCCGGTCCACGCAGGCGATGGTTGCGACCACGCAAGCGAGTAACAGGCACACTGACTTAGACACCGCCGTACACGTGCAGCTTGGTGTCAGACAAGCATGCATCGTGAATACGGGACATTTTCATTGAGTACCTTTCCCTTATAGAAAGGCTTGAGGAAGATGATTGCTTCTTGTCTGATACGTGATACATAGCCTCCGAGTCTGTAATAGGATACGACATGGCACTTAGTTGCTCGCTTTGAGTATTGAACAGTGATGTTTACTAAAGCTGTGTCAGTAACAGTCAATCATGTTGAACAGTTGAGCTGCACTGATCTTGACGCCTCTGTTGTATCGCCTTCACATTATAAGACATCTCGAAATGATTCCTCGGAGCTATCTGGTGGCTTCTATTACATTCGAATATGCATAATGAAGCCCATGAACCTGTCCTGGCGTACAAAAAATCGCATCTCGAGGGGCTCGTGGACGCCTGAACATCCTCTCAAAGAGCTGAAATGGCGGAAACGCTTCAGTTTTCCGGGAAGAATAGTGGCAACGACCTTGCCCTTACACTAAGCATCAGTAGCCAAGTGTAGTCCGCTAGATCTTGTCCCTGGCGGTGACACACCGCAGGAGCCAGGATATATGTTGAGCTGGTGGCGCCCGGGCCCATTCTGTTTGGCAGCCTTGCGTCAAGAATCTGTCTCCCTCTCTCACACCCATTGTCGCAGCTTCAATTCTTTCCACGCTGCCCAAGCTCGCTATGACTAGATCCAAGTTCGACTCGCCTTCGCGCACACCTCGCGGCCAATTTGCCTCGCCGCGACACTCACTGTCGATACCGCCAACACGATCTTGCTCAGCACGTCAAGGTTGTCGCGACGACTACGAGGAGGATCAAGATGGTCAGAAGTGGGAGCCAGCTCGTGGCAACACGCTCAGCAGCTTCATCGCCGACTCGCCCTCATCGGTGAGCACTACCATGGAAGGAGACAAGTGCCCGTGTCTGACAGTTGATGCCACAGGCCTGTCACTAATCTTGTAGTGCTATTCTCAACACTGATCAGCTGCGAGAACAGCTTTCTCAGGTTCGGCTCACCGCTGATAACGAGTACCTCGACCGACTCCAGACTGAGGAGCAGCTGCGTAGCGAAAGCGCGCGCCCTGACAGCTACGTTGAGCAGTTCGAAAGGCACGAGCAGCGCGTACGCGAACTCGAGGCGGACGTCGTTAGGCTTGAGGCTGCTCTTGCCGGTGCCCGGGCGGAAGCACGTCAACAAGATGTCATCATGTCCGCATTGGAGGCAAGACTGGCCACTGTCAATTCGAGCAGTGCCATCACTACCACTTCGTACGTTGCTTTGCTCGTATGATGTTGTATAAGCCAACTAACAATTTAGTATGACTTCCCACTCGATCGTTTCCGTGCTTAAATGCGACAGCTGCCGTCAGCAGGGCCTGCCTTGTGACAACAGTTATCCCTGCGGCTCTTGCAAGTTGGAACGCGAATGTGTTCGTCGCAAATGTGGATAGTACTACACGCTTCGCGCTCACTGTCGCGACGACTGTGAATGCGTTCACATGGATGATCATATCAAGGGCGCTAAGACTGGAACGGAGATCAAAGAGCTAAAGTAGATTTTGTGGATGTCCTATGGCGCCTTGCGAAGCAACGAGCTTTTCTTAGACTGCCACGCTGAGTTGTCGTCCAGTGGATGAGTTCTAAGAGCTCAGTGTGGCATGACGGGATGGATTTGGGAAGGAACACTTTGCGGAATGATGGCGCTGAGAGCCTCCAGACTCAGCTCAGTATAGACAGCTAGGACTCTTAAATCCGAAGATGACGAATAAAGCTGTATGTATGTCGCTGACCGGAAGACTGTGACTAGTGCATGAGGTACCTAGGTAAATTGATGTCTTGGTGAGGTTGGTAAGCATCCGGCTATTCCTTCCCATCCGCGCGGCCCCGCTTCCGGCACAGTAGCCTACATCATCACACCAGACCTCCGCATGTGCTCATGATATCTTTCCTACCACTTTCTAAGATAGAACCATCCCAATATCGATCATTAGTTCAGGCCAAGTCGAAACCAATCAAAATGGCGAGCACTAGCGAGTTGCGTCTTCACTTGCTTATCTATCTCATCTAGGAACAATCAGCTAACGAAAGCAGTCTCGTGAGACTAGCACAGAAACTTGTTCGAGATGGACCTTGCAAGATAGAACACACAGCACGTCGTGTGCGAGGTCTTTTCAATGGAAAATATGCATTCGATACACTCAATGCGCATCATGTCTGGGAATTGGAACTGCGCTACCCACAGTACTTATTGATGAACTCCTTGGAGGGCCCTCATGACACTGACCATACTCAAGATACTACGTACCGATATCGAGCTTCACTTCCAACGCTAAGCTATTGCGTGGCTCTGCCATTGATGGAACGAATGGAGGCGCAGACCTTGGGGTTCTGACGGTCGGTAACCGCGACAGCAACCGGATTCTGATTTTCAACACCGGCAAACTGAAAGATCTTGTGAAAGTCGACTTCAGAGCTGTCGATCAGTGGTTTGAAGAAGACATGGAGATATATGGCCATCCCAAAGACCCCTACAAGCGCATCGACATCCTGCCTTCTTCTCGTAATGTCAGAGTAGCCATCGATGGTGTTACACTCGCGGAAAGTTCAAGTCCTCTATTCCTTTTGGAGACCACTCTAAGGACGAGGCATTATCTGCCGCCCACGAGCGTGAACTGGGAATATCTCACACCCAGCAATACAGTAACGCTCTGTCCGTACAAGGGACGCGCGGAGTACTACAACGTCAATATTGGTGGGAAATTGTACAGGGATCTGGTATGGTACTATC
>Ga0268250_10001558_pt1 | contig 9954 bp, 12 predicted proteins | sample AgamicAsSfe_FD_200448 | JGI IMG/M metagenome (GOLD analysis project Ga0268250, IMG submission 200448) | Agave microbial communities from Guanajuato, Mexico - As.Sf.e (v2) (version 2) | ecosystem: Host-associated > Plants > Phyllosphere > Phylloplane/Leaf | place: Guanajuato, Mexico | collected... | reverse complement strand
CCCAGGGCAGATACGAGGAGGGAACCATCCAGTGGCTTCAGTCTGAACGCCAGGGCGAGCTCTTTGACAAGCTCTTCGTCCGCATCAACCCCCAGTACCTGCAGAGACTCAGCCCTCTGGTTTCGCTGTCTGTATCGGCTGCCTTGACTTCCTCGTTCGAGCAGCACGTCGACGAGCGTCTCTCTTGGCTCAGCACCGTCCTGTCGACCATCAACCTCGCTGATCCTGAGATCAGAGAGGTAGCACCCAAGATCATGGACGTTCTTCAGCAACGCATGCAGGGAGCATACATGTCGATTGCCGAGAGCAACGTCCAGGACCCTGCTCTGCGCGTCGTCTCTACTCTGTCTCGCCAGATCAATGAGATCAAGAACCAGAGCCAGAGCTTCCGCTGAGCATGATCTTCTAATAGTTCTTTGATGAACTTGTAACACCAACGCACGAAGGCAACGGAGCTGAAACATGCCCGAGCCCTTCCCAGCACGACGCGTTAGCGCTCAAGACTGATGACTTGATGGGTGATGATACTCTTTCTGGGTCGAAGCTCACTTTGCATAGTGGCCTCGTGGCATACAAGGAATGTACATGAGGCTGCGGTCTGACGATGGCAGCAGAAGGAGAGACAGTGATGAGCATAGCCTGGTTCACACCGAGAGGAGGAAGAGAGCAGATAGACGAAGCTGCTCCGATAGTCAAAACTAATGAAGCGTAATTCATGTTAATCTCCAATCTCTGTGCCTCATGTGAGAATGAATATTGTTGTACTTTGACGGATTATGACGATGTGTGAGGCTCTGTTCAAACAGTGGGGAAAGCACATGTCAAAACACTCCATCTTTTAAACAAAACAGCAACCGCAACCAACAACCACAAACGCAAAGATGTTGTCTCTACCATTACTCGCGCCTCAAAATGTAAGCTTTAGAAGCTCTGATTGCAAAGAACTTATACTCACAAGAACACAGGAATACTCCTTCTTCCTCTCCCCCCACCTACGCCCACCCTCCTCCGACGGCCCTCACAACTCCACCACCGACAACAACGCAGCCCAACAATCCCGTCGCCAAACCCAACAATCCTCAGCGCCCGCCCGCCAATCCCTCGCCCAACTCTTCGCAGACGAACAAGCGATCTCCCACCGTAAACACAACATCCGACGTTTCGGCGCCGGCTGGATAAAGCCGCCCGGCGTAGCAAAAACACTACAAGCCGAAACAGAAGAAAAAGCAGAGAGAGAAGAGCAAGAGGCATTGCAGAGGAGAGAGCAAATGATGATGGATATGCAGGCGCAGCAGGAGGCTGAGGAGGCGAGGAATAGAGCTGCTGCTGCTGAGCAAGAAGCAGAAGAGGGAGAAGGGGTGGAGGAAGAGAGGGATTTGGATGAGGAGATTCCTGATGCTGATGAAGAAGAGGAAGATGAAGACGAGGATGAGGATATCACTGATTCGGACGAAGAAGAGGAAGATGAGGAAGAGCAGAGTGAATTGCAATCGGAGATGTTGCAATCACAGATGCAACACAGCGAGATTCCTGTTGCGGAGGACATTACGTTCAATGAGGAAAGCATGTTTGCGGATACGAGTATTGCTGCTTTGGACGAGGAGTCAAGAGAGCAAGAGAGGTATCGCCATTTGCAGGAGGCGGAGTTGACAGGTGTGGCTCAGGATGAGTTTGACCTGGGCATTGAGAGGGATTTGGATGATAGTGTACCCGAGGCTGGCAGCTATCAACATACTGATAGCGAGCTGGAAGATTCGGACGAAGAGAGTGACGAGGAAGAAGAGGAAGAGCAGAGTGGATTGGAACCACAGGAAGACGAGCAGAGTGAGATGGTGGGAGCAGTCGTGCAACGCAGTCGCAGCAGTCTGTTGAGCAGAGATGTGAGCTCTTTGCTCGACAGCTCCTTTGTCACCAGCAGTCCTGCACCCATTGGACGTCTGAGATCTGCTGGTCACAGACCTCATCAGCGATGATTGCTATTTTACTTTCACGCAACGCTTGCTTAGCAGGTTTCTCTTTACTCGTTACAGCGAAGATACCCTTGATTATTATATTACAATTCTTTCCATCCTTCGTAACCCATTGCTTTCGCGTATCTTCATCGCTTTCTGTACAGAGAGTAGGACAGAAGAAACACCAACCAGATAACGCCGTCGCTAAACCAACAACCCTCCCAATTCGTGTACATCAACAGAACTCGTATGTTGCTCCCCTTAGAACAACCAGACATACCAGAACAAAGCAATAACAAAGGCAAAGAACAGAAGCCACACCTTCCATCCGACACCGGTACTTTGCGCCATACGCAACATACGATTCATCGTCCCCTTGAGTTTATTGCTGGTATTCGAGAACTGATCATTCATCTTTTCCGCCAGCGCAGTCGAATCGCGGATTTCGTCGCCGATGCGCAGAGTAAGCTATTTTCACACCACATCAGCATTCTTGTCTTTCGAATATCCTCTTTCTCTGGAACAGGTGCAGAAAACTCACATCTTTCAACATGCCAACCTTCTTGCTCATCTCCGACACTTGCTCATCATTCTGCGACTCCAGTTCACTGAGCACGGCATCGCTATAAGCACCGCGTTTGTCGGGTGTCGCTGTGCGGAAACTAGCTCCTGAGTTTGCTCTTTCTGTGCTGTTGCCGGGGTATGCCGCGAATGTGTTGTTGGAGGAGGAGGATGAGGGAATGCTGTAGCCGTTGCTTGCGGTGTATGGGTTTGGTGATGTGGAGGTTGGGCGCGAGCGTTGGTCGTAGCCGGAGAATAGGGAGGAGCGGTTGGTGTCGCGTTGGTGGAATCTTTTGAGTGAGAGGTTAGTTTGAGGTGAGAGTGCGAGGGGGATTGGAATGGGTGGTACCTTGAGGCCATGGTGGATGAGGAGGGTATGAAGGTTTGTGAGATGGAAAAGGACTATTGTGCCATGGAAGTTGATTGTGTTGCTGATGGGGAGAGACCAGTTGGCCGGAGAGACGTCGCTTCTTTGGTTGCTGTGTGTCGCTCTTTCAATTCTTGTGCTTGTTGCGACTTGTCTGCTCGGTGACGTTGATTTGGGTCGTTGCTGCCTTTGAGTTCTAGACCGGGGTCGCTGAAATAGCGCGCAGATTGTTATTGGCTACTAGCAGGATTATGCTTCACAAGCTGCTGTAGCTCAGTGGTAGAGCGTGGGATTGCAGTCTCTGCAATTATCCTAAGGTCCGTTGTTCGACCCAGCGTAGCAGCTTCCCTTTTGCTCGGTGCTCAAACGACAAAGAAAGAAACGGCTTTCGCTCTTTCTCTTTTGGCACCAAAAAGGACAGCAACAAAGCAGATTCATGCTAAGTACAATTGACCAATCCGTCGATTGCTGCTTCCTTCGAGTCACACGTTCGTCGTGGGAACGAGACCAAAGCTTCGAACAAAACAAAGCCTCGAGCCCCACCCCCTTTTACAACCAAGTCTCGACGATAGCATACTAACGCAGATGCAAGGGGCAAAAGACAAAGCTGCTACGCTGGGTCGAACAACGGACCTTAGGATGACTGCAGAAACTGCAATCCCACGCTCTACCACTGAGCTACAGCAGCAATGGACTGTTGCTCAAATCTGTTAACAGTATAATCTTGTGACAACACTCAGTCCTATCCTGAATTCTTATCGAGGCGAACGATCAGTGTTGAGCAAGTAGCATAGCGTTGATGATAGGAAACATAGCTCGCATGGATGAATTGAGAAAGTAGCGCCAGTTTCCCACCCACCCAAACCCACCGTGGTATCTCAGCAATCTGATCCCCTTTGATCCCCCCAGTACGCCGTGCAAGTTAATGCGTAAACCGAAACAAAACTACCAAGCATATCCATCATCGTTGACTTCTGCACCTTCTGTCCATTCTTCATCACCGCTAGCCTCAGAGTCTAGGAAGTGAGACTCATTGAATTGCTCTTCGCGTGGTCGCTGGTTGTCAATACGAACGTCGACGACATCACAGAGACCTTGAATAAAGCGTTCGGGTGTGTTCCGCCACTCTTCTCCTCCTTTGGTGTTATCGTCAGAGGCCACTGAGATGGCATCAGAGTCCCTGCGACCACGCTTGCGACGACCACGAGCCTTGCTTTGGGCTGGTGGAGGGGGAGGTGGTGGTTGGACGGCTGGCTTGACCTCCCGTCTGGCACGACGCTTGGCTAAAGGCTCATCATCTGAAGCTTGAGATGTCTGAGAGACCAATGAAGGCTTTCGCACGATAATCTCGACGTGACTGAGCGTGCGGCGTGACTCAGCTGCAGCTTTGGCAGCATGTGCATCTTTCCACTGTCTGAAGGCTCTGAGCGATGCGACACTTGTGTCAGGGTCTTGTGGGTAACGTTGGTAGACACGTCGTAGACGCTCAATCCATTGGTCTCTGAAGGCTGCTCGGTCTCGCCAGGAGATGTTGATGTGAGCTTGCAATGCCAATCTTCTTAGGTCTGGTAGTGACTCAGCAGACTCTACCAATGAACGGAAGAGATTCTGTGCGGCATTTGCACCCCTAGAAGGATATCAGCATGACCTAAATGCTTAACTAGACTCTCATACTTACCACTTCTGTAGATGAACAAGCTCCAGAGTTTGCAAAGTAGTTGGCCAGGTTGGAATCTCGTCCTCGAGCAACAGGTTCTCATATTTCGGTTCTCCGAAATGGCGGAAGTGGTTCTCTCGGTGGTCATACAGGTCCATCTTCAATGACTTGAGCTGTGGACAAGTTGTTTGCAAATTTGTGAAAAATGCGAGGTCAAGGAATGGGTTGTGATCAAGGACCAAGTCTTGGATCCTGTGAGTTGTAAGTCAGCGATGTCTCTAAGGGAAGCGTGGTTTGGAAGGTAGCATACGAGTGACCATGGCTGTCCAAGAAGCTGATCAGCGAGTCAGAATCGAGAGGCATGCAATTGATGAACTTGACGGTCTTGAGAGTGCGTGGTAGGTGGAGTAACATGTGTTCAGACAGACGATCACAACTTTCGAAAGACAGCGTCTCCAGGTTGGGTAGGTCAGCAAACACATTGGCAAAAGCAAGTTCGGCGGCAGCCTCCTCCTCGATGTCATGTGTTTCTGGTTTTATTGGAAGGTGTGAGATGGCCAGATGACGCAAGCTTTGGAAAGAAGGTCTCTGTTGGACCTTGGCTATAAATTCAGTGAAACTGCTCGAGCGTCAGTACTGATGATTCATGTATGTCCTCACGTCAAAATACCTTTGGATTTCTGTTTTACCGTCTTGTCGCTCGACAAAATGTGTGTTCCATCTCCAGCACTCGAGATGATTGTTGTTTCCATCGAGCGCTTTGAAAAGTTCCGAGGGATACTTCCATTTGGGAAGTCGGCCTTCGTACTCATATGGCGGTTCGTCCAACTGATGCGTGATAATCAACGAAGAAAGTCGTGGCAATTTCGATATGGTTTCAGCAAAAGATAACGAGGACACTCTAGCGAAGGATTCCAGGTTGCGGGCAGACACTTCTATGCTGGTGACCTTCATGTTGTATGAGTACAAGTGCTGATCATTGGGTTGCTTGATGATGGTAGAAAAGTCTTCCAACCATCTGGCTGCCAGCAGGTTTGGCGCTCTGTAGAAAGCAGTCAAAGCCGGTTCTGAGAAGGCTCGACAGACCTTTCGAGCTGTTCTCATGATCCATGTGTTCGGGTGGTTGACTCTTCTGCTTGCGACACCACCAGTTTCGTGCTCGAGTTCGGCAGCGAAAGCATAGCTGAATATCTGCAACAGAATATCATAAGGAAGGGTATCCCACTTAGGTATTATCCCATCACTTGGAATTGCAGGTGCCACAGTTGCGACTTGTTTCGTCGGTCTAGAAGCATGTTTTCCCTTCCGTTTGGGTGGCGACTTTTTGGGGCCAGGTTTCTTTGCAGCTGATCTGGTTTCTCTTGGAGACGGCTTGCTGGTACGTCTATTCGCAGTTTTTGGTCGTTTCTGCTGAGGTTCTGGAGATTGGAGATGCTCGCTGGCGGAATCCTGAGCATCGGCAATGTCGAAGTCGTCATCCGTGTCCGGGTCCATGTACAAACTTCTCTTTCGAGTGATGGCTTGACGAACAGAGCGGCGCTTCGAGGCTTCAGACTCCATGTTGAGCCTACTGTTTTATCTTGACATCTGACAGCTTGAGGAATAACAAATCATTTGTGTCCTTCGATGATATTTTTGAGAGTTCGTGGTTCACAGGGCTGCATCTTTCGAGACCCTGTCCGGCAATCGAGTGGTCCAAGCGCCTGCGGCCTCGTCATCGTTCCTGCAGGGTTCAAGGCTTCTTCACTCATTCCACTCAGTCGAGCCCTCAAACCACCGCATCACAATGTGGGTTCTGCAGTTGACCACATCATGGTTCGATGTGGTGGTGCGTGACAATGACTCGTTGCTGGACTTGGATCAAGCCTCCATCAAGACACACACGACCTATTAAGTTTGAGACTATACAAAAGACTGTCTTCCGTTCACATTCCTAATGTCACGCTATGGTGCCGCAGTTGGCAGGAATGGAGAGGATCAAGGCTGATGAACGAACTGCACTACTGCGAGTGGGTAATGGAAGCATTTGATTCGAGATTGTTTTTCTCTCGAAGGGTGACATAAAAAGTAAAGATCCAGCCTACCAGGTTTCCCTTCCTGAACGCCATTTACAACAACGGGAATAGCTCAACGGCATACACACATGAACAGCATCAGAGAGACGAAACAACATTAGGCCCTGCCAGTAGTGACACCGGTACTAGGCTGTTCGTTGTTCCAGCTCAGGTAAGTATGGTCACCGAGTTTTCTAGTCACAAGTCAGTACAAAATCACAAGAATATGCGCAGAGAACAAAATACCTAGGCCTGATCAGGTGGGTTGCAGTGAACAGAGCGCCCAGTACAATGCAGACGCCGGCGACGACAATGTATGCAATGCCGAGGAAAGGATTGCGACCACCCATGATGGTGCGGGTACTTAGGAGGATGGATTTTGTACCACCGTAAATGGTGACGGGGAAGTCTACAAGGTTTGGGTCAGCAAAGAGGCAGAGATGACAAAGCAGTGTTACGTACAATCATAAATCTCCATCTCGTATTGGCCACTACGCATGGTGGCAGTGTCGTTACGCAGAGCCAGTTTGCTGAAGGCGGGCAGGCCGGCAGTGCGCATCCACACATGGAACTCCTCCCAGTCATGGATGTTCGGAATAGGGATGTCGTCGCTGTATTCGGGATACATGACACGCCAGTTCGGTGGAGGGCTCACCTGATCGACAGTGTAGACAGTCTTCTTGTACAGGTCGCCGTCGCTTGCCCATGCGATGCCCTTGTTGGTCATGGTATAGTTGACAGGGTCGGCATCGTCACGGCCGTTCAGCAGGCGTGGGGTGACGAAACTGTCGTTGAAGAGCGAGTTTGCGATCAGACCGCAAGGATAGTAGGCCTTGCCTGAAGCGTCGAGTTGGAGAGGGTCGCAGTCACTGCCGTCGATGGTGCTGTTATCAACAAAGTTGCCCTTGAGCTGGTCGGAACTGAGCGACTTGACGTAGCGGCGGTGGTTCTGGTAGAAGTTTGTGAGTTGGTAGTAGAGGAGGACGGGGGCGGGCAGGTCGTCGGGGATCCAGAAGCGCAACTGACACACAGGAGTGTCAATCTCGACGGCGCCGTTGTGGTATGGAATGGTCTGGTTGTAGGTGCGCCATTGGGGAGCCTGCGAGGGGGTGGTGGCGTTCTTGAAATGGCTCGAAACAAGGTCCGAGGGAATGGTGCTGAAGGTGTCGGTGGCATCGCGTGTGCAGCGCTGGTACTCGATCGACAGCTCTTGGACCTGCGAGCTTGCCCAGAGCAATAGTCCTCCCAGCGGAGCAAAGATGACTCCGACGGCGAAGAACAGAGGGAGCACTGTCTTGGGGGTGAGGATGGGCTGCCAGGCCTTCAAGCGCTGCTGCCGGAAGGCCGTGTCTGTGTTGTCGCGGTCAATGGCTGTTCGCGCACTCGAGTCGATGGCTGTGTCGGGGTCGACCTACTGGGTGGTCTCCTGCTCTTTTCCTTCTTGCCATCCTGCCCTGTCTGGCCCTCCTGCGAATGCACCGAATCCGTATCCATCTGTGTCTGCGACGGATGAGTCGAGGTTGATGCAGAGACAACAATAATTCACTTTAGCCTCACCATCCCACGCTCCGACAACTCCTTAGGGTCGCGCGTCTCAAGGCTACATCCGTGCTCACTGCTCACCAATCCTCGGCGCCGCTCTCTTCCGGCTCCGCCTCCCTGCTTATTTTTGGCTTTGGTCGTGACGCCTCGTTCTTCACGTGTCCATTTCATACATGGCCAACAGATTTCATGTATTCGATTGTGAGTTGCATTGCTTCTGACGCTATCTAGAGTAATTGACCCGAAAAATCCCATTGGTATCATAGTACCTGTAACGCCGTGTACTGCTGAGCAGAGTGATAGTCTTGAGAGAAGAAAGCCAAAAACGCCATTGTCCCATGCCCCCTTGTAGAGTGTCTGCTCCCATATCATCAAATTGCATAGACGTTCGTGATTCCCGTGGAACAAGAAAGAATAAGGAGAGTCGTAGGAAAAAAGAGGGAGGAAAAGTTAAAAGCAGAAAAAAAGAAGAATCCGAAAAAGTAGTTGAGTAGAAAGAAAAGATTGTCAAGTCGGCCCCTTAGAGTTGAGGATGGAGGATCTCAGAGGAATTGCTGCATGTGTTTCTCGTCGAGCCAGCCGACTTTGTCGAAGGCCTTGTGCAGCCTGCTGGTCTTGTTGACGTCGATGCCGGTGATGCCATGTTCGTCCGCTCCTTTGCAAGCGAGCTGGGCGGCATTGATGTTGAAAGCCTGACCCTTTCTCGCATATTCAAGACGATTGGCAAAGAAGCGACGCTTGATGTAGATATAGTCCGAAGGAGTCAGGACGAGTTTCGAGACGATCGGAATTTCCTTGGGATGAAGGAGACCGCAGTCTTCGTGACCGCTCACGTCTTGAGGTGTCGCCTTCCATTCGATGTTCGGGAAGTTCACCTGATCGCTATTCAAAGTCGATGTAGGTGGGCAGTAATCATTATAGATGGAGTAGTCGCGGGTGACCTTTTCAGCTGGTGCCTTTGCCTTGTTTGCATCATTTGAGCGGCGTCGGAACTTCTTGCTGGGCACATCCAGTGGTGCCTCGCGAGGCGAGACAGATGGCTTCAAAGGTGCTTTGGCTCCAGATACCTTCCTCGTTCGCTTCGGTGGGGGCATCTCGAGCCCGCTGTCGACTCTACGCTTTTCCTGCTGAGGTCTGCTTCCCGATGCAATACCGTGTCTTGCGGCAAACATGGCAGCATCAGCTGGCGAAATCCGTTGCAGATCAGCAAGAACACCTGGAGGTGTTTGCATCGGGAAGGTGGGCTGAGGCAAGGTAGCTTTTACAGCCTCGAAATGTTGCAGCCACTCTTGACGAATCGGCTCAACATATCTGTCGGGGTCAGCAGCCTGCCTTGCCCATAGGTCGTTTCTCCCATATCTTGGGATACTTGGTGAGATTGGTCTTCTCATATAGATGTCGTAGGCCGTCTGTGTCTGTTTTCGCTTTCTACCAGGTGGGTATGACCGTCCGATAGAAGAACCGCTGTTGGCACTGTTAAGAGCACCAGAGCTGCTTCTTACAGGTTCTGTTCGAGAGTGAGGATGCTGAACGGGTTCACACTGGACAGAAGGCTCAATTGGAACAGGCCGAGGAAGGCCACCAGAACTGAGTTGTGATGAAGGGGCGAATAGCTGCTGGTCTCGCTCGGATAGGATGACAGGCTGAACGGGATGAGCAGAGTTTCCAAAAAGGGATTGAGGTTTTGCATCATCGTCGGAAGTCGCTGGTCGATCAGGGAACAATGGATCATCTTGATTTCTGTTGAATTTGTTCGGTGATGTCAGATGAACATCAGCTGAACTTCTGTAGTGTGCGACCGCCAATTGCGGAGATGAGGAT
>Ga0268250_10001554_pt1 | contig 9970 bp, 7 predicted proteins | sample AgamicAsSfe_FD_200448 | JGI IMG/M metagenome (GOLD analysis project Ga0268250, IMG submission 200448) | Agave microbial communities from Guanajuato, Mexico - As.Sf.e (v2) (version 2) | ecosystem: Host-associated > Plants > Phyllosphere > Phylloplane/Leaf | place: Guanajuato, Mexico | collected... | reverse complement strand
ACTATGAATCGCGCCAACGGCGATGTCGAAGTTGCGAAAGTGAGTGGACGGAATATAAGTATCCGATGTAATTGCAAGGGCAAACGTCTACATGAGTTCGCAGATATGAGGCGAGAGCAAGCGACGCCAAAAAGAAGGAAACGGAGTGTTGTGAATGGAAAGTGACTTGAAATGGGGAAGTTGCGAATGGGACACGATAGCAGTAACGTTGATTATGCGACCAATCGGAGTTAAGCCTTGGCATTACCGACTTCACTTTTCATGCGTAGCAATTCCGGCGCGACAGCAGTCAATTGAGGCTGCACCACCGCTCACGCCTCCGACCCGCGATCAGACACGATACGAGGACGTATTGAGTTGCCGTCTTACTATACGGCCCTTGAAATAAACTTTTGCGTGCGCATCCCGCGCTAGGAAACCTCCGCAGGACCTCCGCAATCACCACACCACCCTCACCCAACTGCACATCCACCCACCCACCATGGCGTCGATAGCGACCAAAGCGGTAGCCGGCAAACCATTCGTCCCACAATGCCTCACGAGTCATAAAGTTTGCGTCGTAGTCTCGGCGGGCAAGATGTCCAAAGCGGTACGGGTGCGCGTCGCAGAACAAGAATGGAATAAGAAGTTCAGAAAAGTGCGTTGGCTCGAAGATCGCACACAAGACCATGCCAGTGCTGACGATAAAACAGCACTTCCCAGCCCCCAAAACATACATAGCCCGCGACCCTAACAATTCCGTCGTGGAAGGAGACATCGTGCGCATAACATCCGGACACCGCACCTCCAAAGTCATCCACCACGTCGTAACATCCATCGTCGCGCCCTTTGGCGAACCCGTAGAAAACCGACCACCAGTCCTCTCCCAAGCACAATTAGACGAACAACGCGTCAAAGAGCGATTATTGAAGGACGTAAGGGCAGCGGAGCGGGGAAGACAGACGAGCATCCAGAGATTGGCGCAGGCAAGGAAGCAGGGCTTAAAAATACCAACTCTTGAGGAAGCCATGGAGGCAATGAGGAGACACACTGAGGCAGAGAAGGCACGGGCTGAGGCGCACGATGGACAGGCTGGTCAACAGAAGACGGCAAAGACGAGAAGAGTGGAGCAGGGCAAGAAGACGAAAGCAGAAGTTGAGGCGGAGAGCAAAGTTAAAGCTGCAAGGAAGCAGACCGCATGAGGCAGATGTTGAGGGAAACTTTGTAGAACATATTGTGTACACATCAGACATAGCCAAAACTGCCTACACGGTGAGTAATGGCAGCGCATCGTTCAACCCCTACGTTCTCCTTGATGGTAATTATCGCCCACAGAGACCCGCAGCGTTCGGTTATGATCAACGCTCGGCTTTCACATTGGCTCTCATCTGTCTTACTACGTCACCATCAGTCTGTCGAACGAAGTCCTTGGCGCTTAGAACCGTTGTACAGATCCGAAAGAGACCATGCCATGCATGACATTGAAACGTCCTACCGGTGTAAGCATAAAATAGCAAGTAACCAAACCATCAAGACAATAAGTTAGACCGACATGACATTTTAGTACATAGAGAAGTGATAGTGGTTGGGCGTGCTACCGCCCATGCTGCCCCAGATTTCCCTTTTACGATCCGCTGTCAAAAATCTTGGCGTGCCGGCATCCGAAATTCCCATGGTTTCTCCAGGCTTTTGCTTTTGGGGAGTGTGGTGGATTTCCATCGTAATAGGTGTACTGTTCTGGCACTAGGAATCCTAGCTGGATATCTACAGGGTCGCTTATATATATAGTGGCTGGTCAAGAGGCGTTTGCCGGATATCCGGCCTGTCTTGTTCCAATACAACGGTAAACACGAAGGACACAAACGGAGGATCATCATGCGCGAAACAGACATATCGATTTGGTGACATTGCGGTCAGCGCTCCCATTACTCCTTTCAGCATTCGCTGTTGGGCTGTGATCCTCATTGGCATACCACTTGGTGCTACTCCTCAACGGTTAAAATCCCACTTATGTATAGCACCACCACAGCCGACCTTGGCTGCTTAGCAGGCGTTTGCCGGAGATCCGACTGGCTATGATACAATACCAGACGCGAAGGATGCAAGGTGGGTGTATTTGATCAGGTGCAATTTCGTGACGTCAAATCAAATTGAATGTTAGGACCAGATGAACAAGCAAGCAGGTAAGATATCGACTGACGCACATGGGTCGCCTTGTATTGTCGATGGGGTACAAGTAGGGACGATGAGAATCAGCATTCATTGTTGTTCGTCTTGACTGATCGCTACATCTCCCATACCAATCACTTTTCTCATCCGTGTTGTGTTACCAGTCATGTCTGCAGCTACAAGCATAGAACTATTCAGTACCAACATTCCCATCTCCGAACTACCTACTCCTACCCTCCCCAACAGTCCCGGCCCCAGTGACTTCGTCATATCAAACTGCTCCCCCTTTGGTTCATGGAGTTTGCGTCCTGCGGACGTTGCACCACCCTACTGCGCCTATAACCACAACGAAACCATTCCCAATCTATCGTCATGCTGCAAGGAAGGTGCTGAGATCCATGTTTATGGGGGTTGTGTACAGTATGTCTTTTCCATTCTCTTCATCTCTTGCCCTACACTGCTCCTGTTTCCATTATCGTCTGCGCTCTTGTTCTTCTTACAGCTTCGATGAACCGATAATATCTGATTGACACAATACTGACACCATCACTCGACAGGTACTGCGAAGTAGCAGAAGAAGACCAGGAAGCTTGGAAAGAGTGTGTCATTGACGTCTTTCCCGAGTCTGACGTCGAAGGCCACGGCTTTCCTTGTTACTTTGGTGAAGAGAATGATTATCGTAATCAGAGTACCAGCGGCGAGACTGCGACGCCGACAGAAAGTGCGGCGGAGCAGAGCGAATCTGCGAGCCCTGATGACGACGAAGGTGAGCAAATGCATACCTTGTCGGTGCTATCACATACTAACTCTTTGAAAGGTGCAGCGAATATGAACCGACCATCTTTGACGATTGTAGGATGGATGGTGGCTTTCCTTGCTGTAGGTGCAGGCTTCATGGCTTAAGCAGTACCCTTTGCTTGTGCTAGAAAAATGAAGACACCATATCATATGTCATATACATCGATGTACCCTATGCAACCCCAAACGCCAATGGTTATCCACCCCGATCCAACCGAACCCAGGGTATCATTGTGTTCATACAGTCGTAAAGAATCGAACATGAAACATAAAAACGCAGCTTAAGCGTTTGCTTGAACCACCTTGAAACCTTCCGAAACCATTTTCTGTATCTCTTCATCCTTGTGCTGAAGTTGACCCAATGCGTACGCGACGTCGTTCCACTGCCTTTCATTCTCTGCTCGTGGGAGCCTGGACGCAAGTTTTGCGGATAGCTGTTTGGCGTGTTTGTCCTGATAGTAGTCAGTATCTGAACAAAAGCTTAGGGTGGAAAAGTGAGCATACCTTCTCGATAAATCCTGCCAAGAACTTAACAATCCTCTTCAGTGAATCCTCGCTCAGCGCTGAATCGGCACTAAGTACACTGAACATGTCGATGAACTGGTTGTACACAGCATTGTCCTTGGTTGACAATTCAGTGAAGAACATGCGTGCCATGTCTGCGATCTTCTTGTCGCTGTCTTCAAGGCACTTGGCCATCTCGCCTAGCTGACCCTTGACCTTGACCTGTCCAGCTAGAATCAGGAAAGTGAGAGTCATGAGACATGTCCGCTTGACACTGGGGTCGCCGTCGTTCAGACGGCGGTAGAGGAAGTCGGTGTTCTCATCAATGAGATGATTGAAACAAACGGCCATATCACCAAGTGCCACGACAAGATTGCTACGTACAACTGCATCTTGACTTCGTTCGAGGATGGTAAGAAGCAAAGCAAGGTTAGTCTCACAATACTCTGAGCTGACACACATGAGCTTGGCTAAGCACAGTGCAGCTTGCGCTTGCAGCGTGGGGTGATTGTACGATGTGTTGTTGGCGCAAATGTCTGCTACGAGCGGACCGAAATTCGCGAGTAGTGAGTGTGGGCCATATAGGAGTTCGCGTTCGCGCACATGCGCGATGGCCTCGGTGAAGTCATCCTCATTCGTTCCCGCCATAAGTTCCAGATCATCAGCTTCCTCGGGCGCTGGTGTTGGCTCTTTCGTAGATCCCCTCTTCCTACCCTTCTTGAGTGGTGTGGGTCCTGACGAAGCCATGGATTGCCGAGGTGTCGCTGCTGTCTTCTTGTCCTTTTCAGCCTTGCGGCGCTTAAACTCAAGCTCACAAAGCTCCAAGTGAACAATTTGTTTGATAGCAATATGTCCCACGACGAAGAGCAGTTGGGACAGTGCAAGGGCAGAGTTCTGTTTCTTTGCCTGTGGTTCGTCGATAGCAGGCGCATCGGGCATCTCCTCATCGATTTCCATTGGTTCCGCGGCACTGGAACTCGACGTTGGTCGCGACTGAGCTTTGACATGCCCCCCAAATACTCGCTTTGTGACCTTGCGGATGATCTCGGAGCACAGCACGTCCGGATGTTTCGAAAGGACATAGATGGCACTAATGGCTTGTTCCGCTACGCCATACCATTCCTTACTATCCGACGTCATCTCGGTTATAGCGGCTAACCTGACTAGAACTGCGTGATCGTTTGGAAGCTTAACGGTCTGTATCGGTGTGTCGTGCGCGGCCTGCCTTCCAGGTGGAGGACTCATGCGACGCAGCGCTATGCAGGTGTAGCGTGCTAGGCCTAAGTCTCGTCGACCTAGCTCCCCAAGGCCGATCCGTAGGCATGCTTCCATCTCTTGTTGGATGATGTCCGGAGATGAGAGTGCCAACATGCCAAGAACAATGATCGCTCCACGACGCTGGTTCTTGGAGATGTCCTTCTTCTGGTATCCATATATCTGCCAAAGCTTCTGAATGACCAGTTCGTTGACCAGTCCCTGTTTCTTCATGGTACTGAGAAGTTGCTCGAGAGACGTGAGTTCAGCGGGAGTTGTGCCAAATGTAAGACTGATCATGTTTTTCGAGATATAGTTGGCAACTGCATTGGCATCGAATCCAGGTGGCGCATCGAAGAAAAGGCCTTTGTAGCACTCCAGCAAGTGTGTTTGAACACCCTTTCCTTCGTCACTATTGCCCTTGGTCCAGATAAGGCGCAGCATCCTCCGTATACCGAGCTTAGCATTCGCGATCTTGTAGGCGTCGATAGTCACGAAGAAGTCCATGGCCTCGATGACTTCGCTCTTGTTCTTGGACGACAACAGCTGAGTGACAATCTCAGCGGCATCGTCGATAACTTCAATGAACTTAAGCGCTTCAAGTAAGTACTTGCGAACTGCCTGGAATTTCTCAAGCTCTTGCGCAGTTGCAGCATCCTTCTGCGCCTTCTCAATCGCAGCGGCTCTCTCTTCTTCGGACATCTCGGAAGGATGTTTTGGTCCTTCGTCATCTCCGTTATCAGCTTGGGTTGCGTCTTGTAGCAGAGTCTCGTCTACAGTCTGGTCACCAGGCGCACGCTCTCGAAGCTCTTCCGGAGGTTGTAGGGCGTTGATCTGAGCGTCGACATCGTCCAACCTCCGTGTCCAATCTTTGCTCGATAGTAATCCACCGTCAAAGGTAGTAAACGGGTGAGTTGAAATAAGCTTCGCGAGCAGCTTGACTGCGTTGCGACGTACGTTGCTGCTTTTGTCTTCCAGACTACGCGCGGCAAGTTCCGCGACCTTCTGTCTGCGCTTGGTATACTTCTGATCTAGATCGCAAAGCCTGATATAAACCTGCATAACTCGAGCCCGGCAATAGGGATTGATATCAAGGAACCTGTCCTCGAGTACGTCGAAGAAGATACGGATCTGCGCTTTGTGATTCTCGCTGCGGTCGTCCTGGCTCAGCTTGCTAAGCATAATGATCAGATTTCCACAGACTTCGATAAGGGCACAGCGAAGGGTATATGATTCGCTATCGAGCAAATTCGCGAGCAACGTCATCTGGCGAATGACGAGGTGGGGAGTGAGCTCGGAGATCTTAGTAAGAAATGTCGAGATGGATTTTGGTCCCTTCAGGTCGGTAGAGCTGAACTCTTTGCTACTGATGTCCTTCAAGACATCCTCGGTGAGTTGTGGGTAGTCGAAAGCATCGGCAAGCGTGAAAAGAAATTCAGCCATGGGTTCTGACAGGTGCTCGAAGTACGTCAAGCTCTGGTTGATGGACGTCTGGGCAGCTACCACAAGTGTCAGCATGAGCACCCCCAAGAGGCTTCTCGTACGTACTGTAAGCATGTCCATGAGATTTGACAGCAAAGCACAAAACCCTGAAGCAGTGATTCCGTATCGCATTGTTCTTGACTCTTGCCTCGTTTTCGAGGATGTGGTATACTGGCTTGGTGAAGAGGCCAATGAAGGTGTCCCGCTCTGACGTGGTGACGAATATGCGACCCAGCTTGAGTCTTAGTACTTTGCTCATGCGATCGAGAGCCGTCTCAAGCTGTGCTGAGGCGTCCCAAACGACGTCCTTGCCAGCACCAGACTTGGGCTTTGCAGCCTTACCCCGCCCCCTCGCTGCTGGTGCAGAGGCTGATTTCTCGAGCGCCCTGGTCTCGACGGCGGAGATGGTCCATCTGAGAAGGAAGCCGTACATTTCCAGTAGGTTCTTGTGGTGCGGTATCGCATCTTGGTCTTCGGCTTCGAGGTCTGCGTGGATGATGTCGGCTTGCGTGGACAAGGCGGAGGTTATGAGGTCGAGGATCTTGCTCAGGATGGCGGGTGGTATTTGCGACGAGTGCCTAGATAGCCGGAACAGGTTACTATTGGGCTCCCTCTCATATGTTCTTGTATCTTTTGGATACGCGGGGACGCACTTCAAGAGGAATTGCAGCGTATCAAATACAGAGCTGCGAGTGATCGCATCTGGGCTCTCTGCCACAGCATCGACCACAGGGTTCAGTTCGCTGTTGATCAATCCGGGCGACGACAGCGATTCTGGCTCATCTTCGCAGTCTTGCAGCGCTTGCGGGGCTTCGGGGGTGGGAATCTCAGCAGGGTCGCTGTCGAACAGCTTGACCGCCTCATTGCTGTCAAAATCCACCCGGTCGTCCATGATGTTCAGAGTCGCTTGGGGAAATCAAGAATCAGAAACAAGGAGCGACGAAATGAGCGCCGGGGTTGGGTGGGGTTGTTTGCGCGGTGAAAGCGAAGATGCGGCCGCAACCGTCGCACCTGCCCCGAAAGCGCGTGGGTGTTTATCGGCCCGTGCGTTCTGTCATCAGTATGCCCCTTTCGGCTTAGCAAGACAGGGTCCAACGCGTCTGCCGTCCACACCGCGAACAAGATTCGCGCATCGTCCGACACAGCTTCACAAGCCACCACTACAATGGCAAAGGCACGCACATCACTGCGCCATGCAGAGACCATCGACGTTCATGAGGACGACATGAGGGAGGACGAGGCCGAAGTGACCCAGGACGAAAGCATGAACCCGCTCGAAGAAAGTGGGCGCACCATCGACAGCAGCGACGAGGAAGTCGAAGACTCGGTTCAAGAAGACATGGCGCGCTTTGAAGAATCATTCGCCGGTATCAACAAGCGGTTCCGACTTATTAATCGCATTGGAGAGGGTATGTCTCATATTATTGGCTTGCGGCATGCAGGGTAGCGGGCTCGACTAATACTTTCGCACAGGAACCTTCTCAACCGTGTACAAGGCTGAAGACCTCGAGTATACAAAGTACAACAACAACTGGGACATCGACGAGCGAGAGAGAACCAAGTCCATGCCCCTGGCACACAAGAGGCAATCCGCCCGAAAGCCCCACTACGTCGCCATCAAGAAGATCTACGTCACGAGCAGTCCGATACGCATCTTCAACGAACTCGAACTGCTGTATGATCTGAGGGATTCGGACTCAGTATGTCCCCTCATTACCGCCTTCCGCCACCAGGACCAGGTTGTTGCTGTATTGCCCTACTTCCAGCACCGCGACTTCCGCGATTATTACCGCGACATGGACATCTCTCATATGCGCTGCTACTTCAAGAGTCTGTTCACAGCACTAGCGGCGGTACACCAGAAGGGAATCATTCATCGCGATGTCAAACCTACCAACTTTCTCTACAACACGTCGCAGTCCCGTGGAGTTCTTGTCGACTTTGGTCTCGCGGAGCGCGAGGGTACAGACTGGCACCACTGCCCCTGCCATTTAGAGGAGGAAGAGCGCCGGCGTAAGATCACGCACAGTGTCTATGCGCAGACCCAGTCGGCAGGCCACACCACTTCCGCCTACCCAAAGAACGATACGCGGAACAGTCGTCGTGCTAACCGCGCAGGTACCCGAGGCTTCCGTGCGCCTGAAGTGCTGCTCAAGTGTACTCAACAAACCGTCTCCATCGACGTCTGGAGTGTCGGTGTCATTCTGTTGACCATGCTTTCAAAGCGCTTCCCGTTCTTCCACAGTGCAGACGACATTGACGCGCTTCTTGAGATCACGACCATTTTCGGACGAAAAAAGATGCGGGAGACAGCCCTTCTGCATGGTCAGGTTTTCGAGACGAATGTACCCAGCTACAGCGAGGGCGGACATAGTCTGGAGAAGATCATTCTATGGTGTACAGGCCGCACCGGCGATAAAACACAACCGAAGAAGGAGCTGGACGAAGATGAAAAGGAGGCTGTCCAGTTCCTGTACCAATTGTTGGAATGCAATCCTGCAAAGCGCATCACGGCGGCTGAAGCGCTCAAGCACCCCTTTATTACGAAAGCTTACGAGGAGAGCGAAGTGGACGAGGATACAAAAGAAGACTTTGCAGAGGACTGAAGTCATCAATCACGACCATACGATGACGATGTACGAGTAATAGCATAGAAGGCGTACGACGGTATGGGCATACTACAGGAGTTCTTGGCCATTTATGGAGCGGCGGCTCAATGAGTTATTGCGATACCCTTCCACACTGTCAACGGCATGTGAAAAATATACTTCTGTTCACGAACACTTGTGGCCGGCCGTCAAGCAGAGTTTAGTGTATGATAACGTGCATTACTGTTTCATTCTCGTATCTCATTCCAAAAGTCTTTGGTGGTATTCACCTGCAGAAAATACCGCACCCATAAGGTAGGTCGTCTTCCGTCACATTTGTGATTCTGCCACTTTCTAACCACTTACTCATCCTGAGCACATGTCTGCGTAATTTTACGAATCTTCTCACCGAAAAGGTAAACAAAGATACCCAAAAACATTAATGCTGCAATGATGCCTGCACAAATGTTGAACGCACCCTCGTACCCAGCTTTCTCCACGAAAGCAATAGACCCGAAAGAGATGCCGAAACCAATAAAACCTCTTAGCGAGCAAATGAGAACAAGAGCGGCATCGATGCGTTGAGGATAAGCGTCCATGCAGTAGACAAAGCTTGACACTACGATACCGACGAAGCCAAAGTATTCGGTGTTGAGTGTTACAGCGATACCGGCCCAGCTCCAATCTGCGGGGTTTTGGGCAGTCATGCCGTAGATGATTGTCGAGATCAGTATGGAGACCAGCGGAATGATGAGAGCAAGCATACGGTACTCAGGTTGACTAACGCCGCCGTTCCTCTTACTCATCAACTTGACAACCCAGTCGCTCAGGGCGCCACAGAAGAAGGGTACCGCAACGGCGGTGGCGACCTGTCCCGCGAAAACGTATCCGAGCATGTCAAAATTCCAGAGAAAAGGCGGTTGGACTAGAACACCGGCGAACAACGCTGACATGAGCACGTAGATGCCCAAGGCGGCAGAATTGATCAGGATCAACCAGATAATGTTGGGGAACCAAATGATCTGAAACATCTGCTTCCAGCAGTCGATTGCCTTGGACCAGTGTGCATGGCCTTTCCAGGGGAGCATGTCTTTGACGAAACTACGGGGTGCGTAGTTGACGGTGTCGAGTGGGCGCTTAGTGTTGGTAGTGACTGGAACCAACGTGCCTTCTTCTTCGATGCCTTGCCCGCTCAG
>Ga0268250_10001551_pt1 | contig 9979 bp, 9 predicted proteins | sample AgamicAsSfe_FD_200448 | JGI IMG/M metagenome (GOLD analysis project Ga0268250, IMG submission 200448) | Agave microbial communities from Guanajuato, Mexico - As.Sf.e (v2) (version 2) | ecosystem: Host-associated > Plants > Phyllosphere > Phylloplane/Leaf | place: Guanajuato, Mexico | collected... | reverse complement strand
CCCATTGGCTTCCCAACGGCGGTTTGCGCAAATGTTGTCGACAGCGAGATCTGCCTCGGTCAGCTACGCACCCTTCAGACAATAAGTCGGCAGTACGTACAGGTTCAATTACAGCTCCCGTGACAGGGTCGTGAGGACTTCCGGCGTGTACGGCGAGCGTACCGAATCTGTGGACTGGTGATGGCGCGCGTGGCGGGGTGTCAATGGGGTGCTCGGGGACCGTCATCTTGCTCTGGTGAATGCTCTCTGGACAGCCGAGTCGACTTGGTGGTATAAAAGAACTTGAATTCAAAAATGTAGTGAGAGCAGAATAATTCAGAACAAAGTTCAGACCTCCGAGGTGTTGACGTCTATGGATGATTTATTGTTCTAGCGACGAATCCTAGCGCGCTTTCTATCGGTGGTGCCGTCGACCGTGATGGCGCGAAAGAGAATAATTCTTTCTGGCAGAATTTCCTTTCAAAGTGGAGATGAAAGCAAGGGGGATGATTCTTCGTGACTCCCAGCTTCTTATACCCAACAGGCCCCGTCCAATGTCTGGTATTTCTCAGCAACAGATTAATCAGACGGCGTTGGCTCTCCAACCGTGGCATGTACAGCTCGGCCCAGCGCGCGTTGGTTTCGTGAGCAAGCGGCGATGGTGTCATAGTATTCTCCGACCCGCCTTGTGACGGCCTTGGCAGCAGCAGATTACACATCGCGCTGCGGCCGCCACCAAGGACAGAAGGTTGTTCGGGCGAGATGCTGTATACGATTTAGAATACGTAAGCACGTTTCATCAATACAAGCTAGAGACATATGATTCGCATCGTAATGTGATTCAAGTGTGGAGTTATCAATGTGTCTATGAGTGCGCGAATGTCTATGGGTATCTCGGGGTATCATGGTGATGCTTAGTATGTATCCTCCTCTGGTCTGCTCTTGAGTTTCACGTATCCACTTATGCCTTTCTTTCGCGCTGTCTGCTCGCTCTCAGAAGCATCCCCTTTCCGTGATAGCAAAGGCCTTCCGTTTGTCGTAGTAGACGTGAGGTAGCTGCGTCCATCATCTAAACCTGTATTACCACGCCTTTTCTCGCCAACTACAACCGGGTCTTCAGCGATCAGGTTCTCCATATCTTCCCATTCCTTCTGGTTAAGCACGTCCCATTCTTGTGCTTGTTGCTCAGCAAGTAAGAACCCTTTCAGCTCGTCAACGATCTTCGTCGGAGACAAGCCCCATCCGCTGATGTATTGGGCGTTCTCGGCAATGCCGAGAAAGGAATGTGAAGTGGCATGCGAAAGTTGTCCGAAGCCTACAGGCGACTTGCGAAGAATCGATCTAGAAGACTTTGAAGCGGTAATGTCTTTGTCGAATGGGTTCTCAAGACGCTGGGGATTGTATGACTCTTGTGCGATCAGTAACCGATACAGATTGCGACCTATCGAACAGGTATCTTCCCACTGTTTGAAGCTTTCCTTCATGCCCTGTGTTCGGCATAGCCAGGCAACATTGTACGCAAGCAGGGATACGCCTTCGATGAAGGACGAGTATGCAGGAGGATCTTCTGCAGAGAGATGACTCAATGGGCGATCGACGAACAGTGCGCGTGGCTTCGGAAGATGTACACGCATATCGAGTGTGCGCGAGGCTTCTGGACTAGCGCTCGATGAATGCGACGGTGTTGAGCCAGGGAAAGGTACTTTTTTACCCTGGTATGAAGATGCTGGACTAAAGATGGTTGGTTGAGGATAGTCACTATGGGGCAATGTGATTTCGGCTGGGAGGCGGATACCCAGATAGGCAGCGACTCGAACGAGGAGTTGGGCTACGGCAGCCAGAGAGGCGGATAGGCCGTCAGGTGCGACATCTTTCCGATTATTAGCATACTGTCTCAGTAGGTGTGACAGAAACTTACCGTTCAGGTCTCGTAGATCATGAATCCGCAGGCGCGTGCCAGGCCCTATATTAAAGACCTCTTTAATGCTACCGTCTCTAGTCTTTCGTCGCTGCATCTTAAGTCCTGCGAGTTTCGCAGCAGTCGTGCATAGCTGCATGCGCAGGTCTATGGTATCGTGATGCATCTTGTCCGCATTGTAGTCGGACCTCTTGACTCTCTGTTGCACCTTATCCAGTTCATTCGCCCGCCGCGACTCGATGCCGTAAGTGGCGGATGAGAGGTCCGACTTCCTCTGCGCGTTCGCCGCACGCTTCGCCTCAAGCTGCTTCCTTGTGGCCTCCATCTGCTGTCGAAGCTGATCAGCGTGCTTTGATATCATTCCTAATCGCTCTTGAATTTCCACCGTTTCTGCTTTCGTCCGCTGCCAGTTTAGATTGTTCGTACATTCCTGCCGGTCAACCAAGAGGCCTCCTTTCGAGTCGGTGAGGGAAACATGCTGGATCGCCTTATCTTCCGAACCATTTACGATGGCCTTGACGTGTTTCTCGACGGCATCGCGGTCTATCAGCGTCTTTGCGAGTTGGATGCGGGGCTGTTCGAGGTACGAGCGGGCGCAGGTCATGCAGTGGAGCGGCTGGCTCAGGCTGCCTTCTCTCCCACAAATATCGCACTCCATGGTTGAGTGAGAATGATGCTATGTGATTTCGCCTCCAGAAAAGTCGTAGGATGGTAGGTCTGGAAGGTACAGCGAGACCATGGTTGGAGTGATTCGTCGAGGGGGTTGGCGAGTGCCTATGTATCCATGGGGATCGGCCAGTAGGGTGTCCAGTGAATATATATGCTTCGTGAATGTTGCAGCCCTTGTTTGAAGTAAGGCATAGATCAAGCAGTCAGACCAAGGTGAGTGAAAAGGCTGTGTGACCGAGACGGTACTTAGGCAGAGGCGCGAGTCGCGAGTCAGACGCTCCTTCCAACGTCATGCCGCGACTGACCAAAACGAACCGCGCTAGTGCACGTGCAAATGGCATACCTGGGCAAGCATCCATCACCCTTTACTGCTGCAATCTTTAGTCTCATAAAGCTGACTTCACGCGTCGAATATCCTCTTGATGATGATAATAAGACGCGGTCGCGATCACTCCACTTACCCACAGCACTGACCGCCGCCAAAGGCATCGTCAATGACCAGAACTTCCGACGACGAACCTGAATCATCTCTTCCGTCTCGCGCTTTGCCAATATTCCCTTCCTCGCCTCCAATACTGACCCAGCTACCAAAAATTATCAAGATGGATGCAGACCCGGCTTGCAAGTCAGAGCCGTCCTTCACTCAGGATGCCCAACCAATGCGGCCAGCGAGAAGACGTGTGAACTCAGACGACACAGAGCGTCCACCTTCAGCCCAGCGTACGCAAGATGAGGTCGATGGCCAGGCTGATGCGAACGCTGGAGAGCAAACAGAGGATGAAGATAGTGACCCTGCAGGAAGGATCGAGGATTTTGACTGGGAAGATCTCCACGTTCGGTACCACGAGGCTATGAATGGTTGCCACAACGAAGAGTCGGAACTGATGCAGGAATGGGAAAGTCTTATGGCTGTACTACTATCCCTATCTGATTCCTATTTCTAGTACTAACGGCCTTTCCAGTACTTCCGTATCTGGGCAAATTCAGGACTTGAGCATGAGACTGGTCGGACCTACTCAAGGTAAACATACCTTCTGCAAAGTCGTGTAGCCTACTGACCATTTGCATCAGGCTTCGTACACGCATGGCTTATGTTCAGAACGCTGAAGAAGAGTTAGAGAAGAAGCGAAATCACTGTACGATTCATTGGATGTCCTTTCGTCACCTCTGCACAGCTAACATGTAGCAGACATCAGCGTGGTCAAAGCCTTCGAGAGTGCGCTCAACCTCCTCAAAGCCAACGGCATTGGTCGTTGATGCTCATCAACCTAGGCGTCATCTATCTTGCTCATCATCCACCGCAACCAGCAGTCTTACAGCGCCTTCCACGCTCCGACATCGTAATGTCACTGCTGCCTTCGTCTAGCCCCCCAACGTATGCTTCATCAACGATGCATCCAATGCGTTGCTCTATAATGTAACCATCTTTCCCAATACCGAGAACGACCATGTTGGAGAGATTCAGTCGCGACACACGATACCCGTCCGATAAATCATTTGAAAGACATTCATTGCCAGGTGTCTGCTCTATCTAAAACCCTAAATCAGCCGCTCAAGATTCTATTCGAAATGCACCGCCTTTTGCCAAGGTCTATACATGGTCCCCATGCCCTCCGTAGATGCGCTAAACAATGAGATGCCCATGCCCTTTTCATGCGAGGTATACCAGAAATGGTCCAAACGTGGTCCAAGCTTGTGATGGTGATGATGTGGCGAGTATTTCGTCTATAGAAGAGGGTTGGAGCGGTACTCGGGCACGACGCCGTTTGTTTGCGACTTCTCAGCCTGGTTCTCCGTCTCGAGTTCGTTGCCGACGCTGTCATCTTGCTCGGCAAGCCATTTCTCCGCCTCGAGAGCGGCAATGCAGCCAGATCCTGCACTGGTGATAGCCTGACGATACCGCTTGTCCTGAACATCACCAGCCGCGAAGACACCCTCGACACTTGTAAGACCTTCTCCGGGCTTGGTGATCAAGTAACCGTCCTCGTCCATATCAAGCTGTCCCTTAAACAGCTCTGTGGCGGGGTCGTGTCCGACCGCGTAGAACAGACCCTTTGCCTCAAGGGTCTGCTCCTCCTTTGTGACATTGTTCTTGACCACTAGTTGTGTCATCAGACCGTTCTTCTTCTCCTCGCCCTTGATCTCGCTCGCGCTGGTGTTGTACAGGATCTCGATCTTGGGGTGCGTTGTCAACCGGCGGGCGTTTGTTCGGCTGGCACGTAGCTGGTCCCTTCGTACGAGCACAGTAACCTTGCTCGCCTTCTTGGTGAGGTACAAGGCCTCCTCGACTGCCGAGTCACCACCTCCGATAACGACCAGTGGCTGCTCGCGGAACATGGGGAGGGAACCATCGCATACGGCGCATGCGGATACACCGTTACCCCAGTACTTGTCCTCGCCCTTAAGATCTAACCTCCTAGCCTTTGCGCCGGTCGCGATGATCAGAGCATCAGCGGTGTGTTCCTCCTCCTCGATCTCCTCCTCGTCACCCATGGGGTGTAACCAGTACTTGAAGGGGCGCGCTTTTAGGTCGACCTTCGCGACGGTCTGGGAGATGATTTCGGTGCCACAGGCTTCAGATTGTTCGCGCATTTGCTCCTACAGGCTTTTAGTACTAGTTTGCGCGTGGCTATCGCGTAATGTTACTGACCATGAGCTTTCCGCCTCCAATCTTGGTGAAACCGGGGAAGTTCTCGACTTCGTCTGTTGTGGTCAATTGACCACCTGCGGCAATACCGAGAGCCATGAATCCCTCGTACATGACGGCTGCGCATTGTTAGCATACTGCTGGAAATAGTCAAGAGACAGCGTCTTACGGTTCAGATCGGCTCGTGCGGCATAGATAGCTGCGGTATGGCCTGCTGGCCCCGAGCTGTGCACGTTAGCATTCTTCTCCTGTTTGCGCCGCTGATTGCAAAGCTTACCCAATGACTGCAAACTGTTAGCACTCTTCCAGTCACAAGATACTTGAGCACAACTCACTGACTAGTTTTGAATGCATGTTTCGCGACTGTAGTTTTGAAAAGGTCGATGCAGTCGAGAGCCCCGCTACTGGTGATACGCGCTGATTATGCGATGCCGCAGCAGCGATGGGTACGGAGAATAAGGATAGATTGCGGGGGGAAGAGGCCCTTCGAAAGATTGATGCGAACACTTTGGCGGCGTGTGCGAAAGTTCGCGTGTCGCGTGCAAGATGTGGCTGCGGGCGTGCGGGTCGTGTGCGGGATAGTGGGATGCGAAAGAAGGTGCCTTATGAGAGAGGGATCAAGTGGCAGAGAAGGAGCTGGAAAAACGGTTTTGATGTTGCCGCAGCCGGTTCGCAATTAGTGGGCGTTGTCTTTCTAGCTTCGGAGGGTCCGCGATATTGGTGGATGACGGCGAGCCGAGGCGTGGTGGGGGTTTTCAAGATGCAGATCGGGCTCAATTCTGAGTTGCAGTCAATACACAAGCACTTCAGTATAAAAAAGAAGACAGCGCGATAGAGAAAGAAGAATTCGAGAGTAGAACACACCTTATTTGCAAGTATAGCACATGTCAGAAGAAGGGAGATTTCTGCTTGCAAAGAAAAAAGTCGGCTGCTTGCTTTCGATCTACGCCATCGGCGGCCGGGGTCTCATTCTTAGAAATCGACCTGTACTAGACCCACGTTCCACGCAGTCCACGCATCTTGGACATCTCGCCCTCAAATGTCCGATGCTGACACGCTTATGCGCGACACGATGCGGCTCCCGAATCAGGGACCTCGGCAGACTTGTTCAGGAGTACTGGCCGGATTGTCACAGTTTCGTCCGGTCATGACCGTGGTCTGGAGAGGCGAGTATTTGAATGATTACAGTTCGTGCATGTTCTGGAGCCGCACACGTCACGCTTCACTTTCTATCTTCGTATATCGGCCCCGCGCTTGGAAGGAGCATCTCAAGTCCGTTGTGGTCTTGCAACGCTGCTATCTAATCTTCTGCGCCTGGACGCTTTCTGAGATTCTCCACATTGTAGAGCATGTCTCGCACTGCTTTGTCATCTGCAAGCAGCTTGTCACCACCCTGCTCGAAGATCTTCAGCATGTTTGCCAGCTCAGGATCTTCGTGCCATCCGCCAGCTTGCTGTCTGGCGAGGCATCGCAATCTTGGCACCTTGTATACATGTTAGTTGTCGGCTGCGAAGTACTTCTGAGCTTGGTTACGTACTTTGTCTTCCCGAACTTCAGTCGTTGAGCCTGGCTTTTGGACGCTGTCGATCGAGACGGCGAGTTTCAGCGACCCTGTAGAGGTGTGTATAATGGCAACACCAAGTGCGTTACCGCTCAATGGGATGGAATTTCCCAAGGTGGATACACCTAGTGTGAAGCCGAATAGCGCGGGTACACCCTCGCACGCCACGAGGATAGTTTCAGCCTACCGAAAATCAGAACGAAACTAGAAGGACTGAGGCTCAGTGGCACTTACCCCGTCTCTAGTTGGTAAACTCCAAATGCCCGTAACCGCAACTTTGAAAGTCGCAGACTCTACACCTGCCAGAACCAAGCCACGCTCCTGGAGATGGGCAAAGGCGAGATCTCGGATGGCCAGCTTCTCTCTCAAAAGACCATTTTGCCAGTCCCAGACAAACAAGTGATCGTCACCACCACCAGATACAAGTTGACCAGACTGTGTGAAGCAAAGTCTGCTTACGAACGCCTCGTGGCCGAAGCAGAAGCCCTCAATAATATGTGCTTGCGGCGGGCCTCTTGAGATTCTGATATGCTCGTCTCGATCTGCTGTGATGATGTAGCTTCGGCCCTCTACCTTTGTATAAACGACATCCGTGAGCATAGAAACGTGACCAAGGAGCAACTCGTGCTTGAATCGCATAGGCTCTTTGGATTTCGCTGGTCCCTTCGCTTTCTGCTTAAGCTGCTCTTCGAGAGTCTTCCTATTTCTACCAGAATGAACGGTCAGGGTAGTGGCGGAAGGCATCCATTCTTTCTGGTCCGGCTGTGCAGTCGCTGGTGTTTCAGATGGCTCTTCTACTTTATCGTCGTCAGGTGATGGGAGAAGTGGAAGTGCATACACATCGCCAAACTTGTCTGCACACAAGATAGTCGTGTTATCGGATGTAAGAATGATCGAAGAAGGTCGTCTCGACATGCACCTTCTCCAGGTCAATCTTTGAATTGGCCTTGCGTCTTTTGCTTCTTACCTTTCGCTAAGTTGCTGCAGTCGGTTCTGTGAATCGATCTGGAAGACGCGAATGCATTTGTCTTCACCAGTTATGCCAACCAAGTATTGTCCATCGCTTGAAAGAATGAGACTGGAAAAATTCGACTTCTGCTCCTTCGGTTGTTCCAATTTGATGCGTTTTCCTGGTCGCTCTTCGGAATCGCCCTCCTGCTGATCCTGCTCATGTTAGCGATGCGCAACCACTTCTTCTACCAAGTCGAATGCCACAACATTGACACATGATGTTTATCACGTCATCACTCACTTCAATCTGATTGTCTTGCGGTGGCCATGTCGTCGTTGCCCCACGACTGGAATGAGCTACGATCTTGGAGCCGCTCGCACCGAATATCACCCACTCTCCCGCAGATTCTGAGCTGTGCGCTACAATGCACTGGTAGGGAACAGACATGATGTTTGCGTCGGACACTGCCTGGTGGAGTTGATACTACTTTTCTATGAGGCTCAGAATGCGCTAGCGCGTTACGCGAGCAGGGGCCACCCACAGCGGACGACTTTGATTTTCGCTCGGTCGAACTTTCTCTTCCTTAAACCATCAACAACACCCAAACTAAGACCTTAAACATCCCTTTGCGTCACCGAACACAATGGGGGGCAAGAAAGAATCCAAGGCCGCTTACTTCGAGAAGCTCGAGGCTCTCCTCAAGGAGTACAAGAGCATCTTCATCGTCACCGTTGACAATGTCTCGTCGCAGCAGATGCACGAGATCCGTCAGTCGCTCCGCGGCGAGGGTGTCGTCCTCATGGGAAAGAACACCATGGTCCGCCGTGCTCTGAAGGGTCTTATCAACGACTACCCCGAGTACGAGCGTCTCCTTCCCCACGTCAAGGGTACGTCTTCCGATCCACGCGACCGCCGCGCACGGCATTGACAAAACTATAGGCAACGTCGGTTTCGTCTTCACCAACGCCGACCTCAAGGACACCCGTGAGAAGATTCTCTCCAACCGTGTCGCTGCCCCCGCTCGTGCCGGTGCCGTCGCCCCCGGCGATGTCTACATTCCCGCCGGAAACACGTAAGAACATACCTTGTGCAAATCATGCAGCAGACAATTGACATATGGCAGTGGTATGGAACCCGGAAAGACCTCTTTCTTCCAGGCTCTCGGTGTCCCCACCAAGATTGCCCGTGGTACCATCGAAATTACCTCCGACTTGAAGCTCATCGAGGCCGGTAACAAGGTCGGTGCCTCCGAGGCTACCCTGCTCAACTTGTTGAACATCTCTCCCTTCACCTACGGTATGGGTATCTTCCAGATCTACGACAACGGCCAGACCTTCGATGCCTCCGTCTTGGACATCGAGGAGTCCCAGCTGCTCAAGGCTTTCTCCTCTGCCATCGCCACCATTGCCAGTATCTCCTTGGCCACCGGCTTCCCCACTCTGCCTTCCGTCATGCACTCCGTTGTCAACTCCTACAAGAAGGTTCTCTCTGTTGCCATTGAGACCGACTACGAGTGGGAGGAGATCGCCGAGCTCAAGGACCGCATCGCCAACCCCGACAAGTACGCTTCCGCTGGCCCTGCCGCGGCTGCTACTTCCGGTGGTGACGCCCCTGCCGCCAAGGAGGAGGCCAAGGAAGAGGAGAAGGAGGAGTCTGAGGATGAGGACATGGGCTTCGGTCTCTTCGACTAAGCTACTCACGTTTGCGATGACACTTCTTGAGAGATATCGGCATGACTACGGTCTGTCGAAGCACGTCTTCATGATATAGACAGTCAACGACAATACGATCAGATGAACTCGAACAAATGTAATGCTCGTGATGCTCACAAAGCGTCTGCGTCAGGACATACACCTGGTAAGCCCACCCTCCTTCCACCGTCGCGCTGCTATGATTATTATCGCTTTTTAACCCTGATTCACTATGAGGATCAAAAACAACAACAACACTCTAATTTTTTAATGAGCAACCCTTGTTCCAGTCACTCGTTCTCTACATATAACAAGGCTCGAAACTGACTTTACAACAGATCTACTCTTTGCTCCCACATCTCGGTGTCCCGCAACCGTTGACGCATCAATTTAACTGTAGCTCACCCAGTCTTCGCCAGACATCCCGCCTTTTCTAGGTCTATACGCACCCAGAAGCACTTCCACAATGCCTTGCCTCCCAAGCTTTTGCACACGCTCTCGCTTTGTACATTGCCCGTGTACACATCTGCGTGCGACCATGCGTTCCCGTCGTGGTCTACTG
>Ga0268250_10001548_pt1 | contig 9990 bp, 1 predicted proteins | sample AgamicAsSfe_FD_200448 | JGI IMG/M metagenome (GOLD analysis project Ga0268250, IMG submission 200448) | Agave microbial communities from Guanajuato, Mexico - As.Sf.e (v2) (version 2) | ecosystem: Host-associated > Plants > Phyllosphere > Phylloplane/Leaf | place: Guanajuato, Mexico | collected... | reverse complement strand
TCGGAGATGTGTATAAGAGACAGGTAATTATACTGAAGATGAGCTACGTTAGGGTATTAGGTATAGATAGATAGATTAAAGATATCTATATCTTTCAGAACTCTTTTAGCTTTAAGTACTCTTTTTAATAAGTATCTATATACTTTTTAAGTCTCTATACTACTACATCTTCTATTCTAAATCTATTCTAACTATAATAGATTATCTAGATAATAATCTATATCCATATTAACTTATAAGTAATCCATGGATATTATCCGTGGATAGTAGGATCCATGGATATTTTTATCCGTGGATATTATTATCCATGGATAGGAGACTTATAGATAATCTACTTAAGTATAACTTAAGTTATACTTAAGTAGATCCACCGAAAAGGATCTATCTCTTTATACTAGCTGAACCTAGCTCTTTTAGCGCAGCCCCTCTGGTTTAAATTATCGAAATTATAGATATTTAGATTATACCCGGTATCCTCTTCTATTATATACTCTAATAGATCTACTTTAGACTATTCTTTAGAAGCATAGCTATCTAACTCGGCTATTAGATACGCAAGTTCCTAGTCTACCTAATATTCTATATCCTAATGTTACTTAGTCTCTTCTAGGCTATTAGACGAGACTTCTACTAGTATCTCTCTTCTATAGATAACTTTAGGAGTCCCGTTTGCCTTATAAATGGTAATAACCCCTGTCCTATAGTCTTGGATACAATCTACCTAGGATATCTACGAACAACTTAGCAGTAAATCGTACCCTGAAATTTCTTTAATAATATATGCCTTACATACTACAACTACCCCTTAAATATTAACCCTAATCTAATAGTACTCCTTAATTATCTCTAGCTACTGATTAGCAAGTCTTAGACCAATCGGTAGGCAACGGTAGATCTAGATATTAGCCATTAGTACTACTCTCTTAGGGATTAACTCTATAATAGCTCTACTATCTATAATTATATTTTAGAGACGAGTTTCTCTAATCTATACCTCGATAAAAACTACTATTATATTCTTTAACCTTAGTTCATCCCTCGGATGCTCTGAAGTAATTCTTAGAGCTAGCGGGTATTTCTTTAGAACGAGGGGCGCTACTACGTAGGTATTGAATATAATCTTCTTCGCCCTATACCTAGTCATTAACGACTAGAGAAGTACACCTATATCCCGTCGTAAGATTAGTAAAGCATTAAATAGTTACTCCTAGGTAATTATAGGTCCTCTATCTAGGCTTATCTCAAATCTATTATTAATAGTAAATGGCTACTATCTTCCTAATAACTTAATAGGTAGAGGGTGCTTTACTATCTTTATATTCGGAACCTCAACTATCTTCCGAGTCTGCCTAGATTTAGGAGTCTTTTATAATATACCCTCGATTATCTCCTCTATTAAATTCTGGCTCCGTATATCTATAGGCGGAATATAATTCGCCCCTCTACTAAGATTATCCTCCTCGTCGGTCTCTATAGATACTTAGCGTGCTCGCTTATTTTAAGCGGTATATCCATCGAGGTCTAATACTATATAAGCCGGCTACTCTTTCTTCTAAGGTTCGAGTATAGTAATAGCGGCTATTTACTTATTACTCGGCTTCTCCTCTCTACGGAGAATCTATATCTATTACTTTAGAGGATTATCGTCCACCTCTCTAAGAATATAGCCGGATACGGCTTAGGAATAGTTAATAAAGGCTATATATTCTAGTAATCCTAATTCCTAATTAGTAAGATTCCTTAAAGACTATAGTCTGAAAGGATAAACTAGTATATAATTAGCTCCTGTTACCGGTATACTTTACGGCGGATCTATAGTAACTACGGATAGCGTTTCGGAGGTTCCTATATACCTATTATCCTAAAGAGGAGTTCGAACTCTAGCTTATTCCTCTTTCGATACTAGAGGATTTACGTACTTATTAGTAGTATAACCCCGTATATAATACCTATAGTAGATCACCTGACGTCTCTATCCTATATTTAGGATATTACGTCGATTTTCTCTACTCGGCTCTAGTGCTAACTACTCTTCCCGAGTCTACTGATAGGATCGCTGATGTTACTATACCGGCTAAGAGTATCCTTATATTGCCCTAGCCTCTTTTATTACTCTATTAGCCGCATAATTGATTTCGGCTAAATATATAGCTAAATAGGCAGCGGTAGCTATTACGATCGATACTTCCCCCTCTCCTAGCGCTATAGCTTTTATTACTAGATCCTTAACTATATCGAAGTCCTAGGTCTCTCTATCCGGTAGATTTATCCTTAGACTAGGTATAATTAATTTGTCCCTTAATCCTATAATCTACTTAGTAGTTATTAACTTACGGTTTATCGAGTCTAATTAGTACTATAATCTCTATCCTCTAACTGTTACGGGAGAACAACGTATACATAGGGGTTCAGCGTTTGTATTAACTAAGTTCGATAAAGACGATAGAATCTCGTCGGGATCCGCAAGAAGTCCTCGGCTCCTAGTCTAGCCGCCCGTAGGAGCATGGGTAGTATAGGCATAGCCAGTACTTAACCCTATAGGCATACCCTTTATATTACCCCCTCCCTCCTTCCGCTAGAGAGTAACGGATACTATAGGCTCTCTTGCGGGTTCCTTAAAGTGCGGTTCCTAGTCTATTTATACGGCTCCCGTACGATCTCTTGCGGATTCCCTCTTTCGGGCGTTTTATCTTCTGAAACTTACCTCGTTTCATCTTTTCTGAAAAAGGCAACTTTCACTTTACCTTTTTATATTACAATCCCTTCATTTCCTATTATTCTCCCTGCCCCGCGCGTAGGATCAACGGGTCCCCCTTCTATAAGTTACTACCTCCGCCTACTTATTTTTCTCTTTTCTTTTTATTTTACCAACTTTATCTCCAACGCCACTAATAATAACAACAATAACTAACGTACAAAATACACGCCTTTCGGGTTTCGAGCTTTTTATTACGGATTCTAGCTATTTCTTACGGTTCCTTAGATGCCTCTGATTTACTACTATCCTTACGCTTTCTCTAGCATCGATTACCAGCCTTAAAACGTATAACGTTCGGTTTCTGAAAACTTTTTCGCGGGTTCCTAATATTTTTAGTAGCCTCCCAAACGTGCCTATACCGCTTACAACACGGACTATAAGATATGTTAGCCCCTATAAGATCTTTTAGATTCCGTAGAAAACATGTCGGTAACCGAAGTAGTCTAAAAATAGCGTATATTGCCTATACCGGCTAGACTCGTGCTAGTACTGCTAGAGCGTAGGTTTTCGGTTTCTATAAGAAATACGCTAGCTTACGAAATTCTAGCGCGGCCGCCTATAGTAAGCTTAAAAAGATCCTTAAGACCTAGAAGGCCCTTCGTCCTCTTTAGAAGGACGGTCTTCTTTCCGCGTACTTCCTTCGGTTCCCGTGAGAAAATATATCGGCTTACAATATCTTAGTATAATAGCCTCTAAGATTATCGACAAGGTAGAGGACGTTATAGCTTAGTAGGGGTCGACGTAAGTTTTTTATAGTTTCCGCTACTTTTCTATTAGTAACCGAGATTCTAGCTATAGTACAAATACTATTCCTGCTCTCTTACGTCTTGGTGGCCGTCGTAGGAACTAAGGGTTCTGGCTTATTTCTTTCGGGGTCTGTAGTGTTCTAGTAAGGTCCGCTAAATCGGCGTTAATATAGATAGATTCCGTCAAATTTAACGAAGAGTAATAAATAATACTTACTTTCCTTAATAAAAACTCCTGTTTCCGTAACAAACTTTAAGGACTCCGTAGGCCCTAGCTATACCTTACTAGGGCCCTTTTTCTTCTTTTCCTATACAGACCTAGGTCTATTATTTACCTTAGGGTCTCCGTGCTTTCCTTTAAAAGCGTCTATAGCTACGGTATCCGAGAGTTCCTCTAAGGGTTCCTAAGTTGGTTAGTGGTGTCCCGCCTACTTAACTAGCACTTCCCTACCTTTCCCCCTATTCCTCGGTTTTTACCTAGCGTATAGGATCTCCTCTACCTGCTATTCTTCATGCGACTCGAAAAGCACGGGAGCCGGTTAAGTATTATCGGAGACCTGCCCTAGGAGCGGGTCTTGGCTAGTAGGGCGTAAGAGATCAGGGTAGAAGATAGGGTAGATACTATTAGGAATCCTAGTAAGTTTAATTAAGGCCGGCAAATATACCTTAGAAACCGTATACTTTATATACTTAGCGTCCAGGCTTCTTTTTAGGCGGTTAGTTTAGTAGTTACGTAGGTCTAGCTATACCTTATCGTTCACCCAATAAATTAGTGCCGGGGTACGTAATCTATTAGCGTTTTCCTCCTATCTTTACGCGGCAGCCGCCATCCCTGTCTAGCAAAGCTTAGTAATCTTTTTAACTCTTTCGACAAATAGGGTGGCTCTCTTTGCTACGGCAATACTACTAGTTCCTACGGGTATCGGCTCTAATACTACGGGTAACGTAGACTTATATCTATAGGTTGTAAAGAAAGGACTTATGCCTAGCACTAAGTAGTACCTGCCGTTAAGCGATAGTTACGCTATAGGGAGCTATCTTTTCTAGTCGGATTACTGTTAGTTAATAAAGACTCTTAGGTATACTTATATTTCTTAGTTAAGTCGCTCGGGGCCTCCGTCGGTTTATAGGTAGTATGCGGAGCTTAACCTCTATTATACGCCTATTAGTCTATAGAACTCCTTCTAGAAGGTACTAGTCTAGTTCGTTCCTCTGTCACTAGTAATAGCGCGAGGCATTCCGTAGTATTAGGCCTAGTATTCTATGAATTTTATAGCGTAAGCCTCTGCTTCTATCGTAGGTATCGCTACTAGTACTATCTACTTGCTTAGGCGGTCCTTAATTACCTAAAGATAGCGATTTCCTTTAGAGTCGGGGAAGTCCGTTGTAAAATCTATAGAAATTTCCTAGAAGAAATAGTCGGGAACCGGTAGGGGCTTTAGGAGTCCGTATTTATACTCCCTCTAGATCTTATTTCTTCCGTAGTAGTCGTAGTTCCTAAGGAATTACCGTATATGCCTAGATTGTAGGGGCTAGTAGAAGTCGCGACCTAGAGCTAAGTTAGTAGTATCCCTTCCTAGATAGCCGGTTATCAAGGAATCGTACACGGCCTATATTAGCTTAGTTCGGAGCACGTTAGCCTATAAGGCTTCGGTTCCTATTGTATTATATTCGGACTTTAGGGCTATAGGAACGCTAGGTACCTAAAGTTTTCCGCGGTACCGAAGGTGCCCGTTTTAGTTAATAGTATAGTCCCCTGCCTGTATTTTAATCTTAAGATCGGTAGGAAGTGTACGGGCTCCGGTCTTAACTACGCGGCGTATAGAGCGAAGTAAGCTATTATTCTATAGGGCTTTCCTCTAGAGGTCGTTAAGTTCGATATCCTAAAAAGGACTATTAGAATTCGAAGATAAAATTACGGAGTCCGTAAGGACCTCTCGTGCCGTACTTATAGACGTAGTAGCTACTACTACCTCCTTTCCCTCCTCGATTCCCGGCTAGTTAGGGGTAGACTCCGTAGCTAAGAAGCGGCGAAAGCGGGATAGTTTATCGTCCTCGCCTAATATATCTGACTCCCTCCTCGATAAAGTATCCGTAATAACTTACTCTGTTCCCGGTCTATATACTAGGGAAAACTAGAAATTTAATAGGGTTTCGTACTACCTGATTTACCTTTCCGTTAGTTGTCGTTTTACTATAAAGTACTCTAGGTTCTTATAGTCCGTCTAAATCGTGAAGGGACCACATGCTTTTGACTCGGGAGCCTAAAATTTAATATAGGAAATTACTACCAGTATCTCTTTATTGTAAATATCGTAGTTGATCTCCGCCTTGTTTAGTTTTTAAGAGAAAAATCCCACTAGGTAGCGGGTTCCGTTCTTTTCCTGTAGTAGTACGCCCCCTAGTGTAAAGCCACTACAATCTATTTCTAAGAAGGTTGGTAGAGTCGGATCCTAGTAAGAAAGAACTAGAGCCCTATAGAACTTCTCGCGGAGTTCTTTAAAAGCTCTTTATTCCTCCTTCCCCTACTTAAACAACGTGCTTTTTCTAGTAAGCGACGTTAAAGGCCTAGTAATCTTAGAGTAGTTAGGGATAAACATCCTATAGTAATTAGTAAAGCCGAGGAATCTACGGATTTCCTTTTACGTTTACGGTGCCTACTACCCGCGGATAGTTTCTACCTTTTCTACGTCGGGTCCTACGCCTTTTCTATTAGCGTGTACAATAAAGCTAAGATACTTAATACTCTTCTACGCAAACTCACTCTTCCCCGAGTCTAGGAATAGGCCTCCGTTCTAAAGAGTTCGGAGGACTATTTTAACCTTCTTAAAATAGTCCTCCCTTAACCCGCTAGAGTAGATAATTATATCGTCGATATACGTAGAAGCGTAGTCGTCCAAGTATTTCCGTAGTAAAGTATCAATATACCGCTAAAAACTTGCTAGGGCCCCGGACAAACTAAACTGGCAGACTATCTACTTAAAAGAGCCAAATCTTATTCGAAACGTAGTAATTGACTCGTAGCCCTTCGCTATACGAATCTGGTAGAACGCCGATACTACGTCTACCTTAGTTAACCATCTAGTACCCGTTAGGTTCCTTAGGGTTTCTAGGATTAAAGGCAGAGGGTAACGGTCTTACTTTATAATAGCATTCAAGGCACGGTAGTTATAATAGAAGCGTAGTCTACTGAAAAGATAAGTAGACAGTATGCTGGAGCCAGGCACAAATGTGAACTCGAGACAACAAATTAAAAAGTCCGTCTCAAGAATCACTAGAACGCTCGATTTACTATAGAAGGGGACTAGCTAGGCTATATAGAAAGGGCTTACTTAGTACTATACATCTGATGGACCCATACATGGGACTTTTACCCGGATAGCCTTATATACTTATATACTGCTAGTTAATGATCTTGGGTTATTTTAGCGTCTATCGGATACTATACCAGTTTCCTACTCTATATGCCCGGGGAAAAAGGAAGTTTTATCTCCCGATAAAACCACTGCTAATTATAATAACTATGATGACTATAATGACTATAATGACTATATATTATAGCCAACCAAGCATGCGCAAACCTAACTCTAAAGAAAATTCAAATCTATATTTCTGCCTATCATCCTTCAGGACTATAGTCTTTAAAGACGATCTTACTTATAACTTATTATCTATTAGTATATCTATCTCCTTATTCTATACCTCCTAGCCTTCCTCCTCTAGTAACGCTCCCTAGTCTTCTATAGGTCCTGCTCTATCCTTATCTAGTAACGGTTGACTACTATTCTCTCTTATTATAAAGTATAATACTCCCCTATAGAACTCTTTCTCTGCGCGAACAAGCTGATCGAAAGTAATATATACGGAGTGGATAATACTTGCGTAGCGTTATTGAATATTATAACGCAAGTCCGTCGTAGTAGCTAGAAGAACCAGTCTTAGCTTATAGATAAAGGCCGGGTTACTATGTCGTATACGGCTAACTAGAGCTGCTGAAATAGCACTATCGGTAAGCAATTAAGGTCTAGCTAGAAATACGAAGGGAATTTTACTATATATATTCGTATAGCCTAAGGGTGTTACTAGTAGGGCTATCTAATCGCGGTAGGACTCTGAAAGCATTAACTAAGTACCTATATTTAGGATCTCTAAGCTGTCACTATCTTTCTGTACTGCAATGAACTATGGTAATATAGTGAAACGATCTAGATCTCCTACGTTAGTACTCTACGCTCTATAAGGTAGATAAGGTATTATTACTCTAACCTCTCCTCTCTTGCAAGGAATAGGAGTCTAATCGGTAGCGAAATACGTCTTGTCGCTATCGGAACTAACTATAGTGAAGTAAACTTCCTTAATTGCTTAAATAAGGCCTTTTACTGGAGTACCTCTAGCCTATATACATTGAATCTATTCGTCGATATGGTGGTGCATCTTTGGTAGAATAATAGTAGCGATATTAGCCGTCTCGTTTGTTAGCGATAAGGACCCTTAAATTATATTTCTACCTCTATTGTCGTCCGCCAGGCGATTAATGTTAATATCGATATAACGGAAAGCGGTCTTCGAATATATAGAAAACCTAGCCAGCTTCTCGTAGTATGGATACGAGATTAGTCGATAGTAATAGTTAGGTCTTAATGCTATATATACTAGGAAGTACTCCACGGAAGTACGTATAATCTATTAGCCGATAGTATATACCGCTCCGCGAAGCTAGCTAAGATAATCCGTCCGGTATATCTTTCTTGTGTAATACTTATAGCACTCGGCTTCCTCGTATAGCAACTTACTAATGGTCTTAGTTTGACCTATAGGTAGTTCGTGATCCTAGAGCCAGGAGAATAGGTCTAGATTAATAGTACTATTTGTCTAGAAGTCCTGAAAAGTAGTTAGTAGAAGTCCAATCCTCTCTAAAAGTGTAGACTAATCGTAATCGCTAGTATTATCTAAGACTGCTAGTATTGCTTGTAGATCTTGCCTATCGAGGATCTCCTCTACTATGGACCTAAGTGGTGTAGGTTGGTATGCCATTACTCTAAGATTGTCGACTAACGGAATAGGTGCTCGACCCTTCTACTTAAACTAGAGGTAGTTTAGGGTGTCTTTAGTAGTCTCTAGTGGGACTAGTATATGGATACTAATGTCTCCGATTCGATCCCAGTTTTGTGTAATTAAGAATAGTCGATGTGATACTATCTCCGAAGTAATAGGACCCCCTCCCTACTAGAGACCAGTATAGCTAGCTAGAAGTCTAGTATGCTTGAAATAGACTATATTCTTATACTCCGCCTTCGATACGTACTGCTAGTATCCTGGGCAGTCGTCTAATATCGGTTTTCCGTAGGTTAAATGGTCTTCTAGAGGCTATTCTAGGTATATTATTCAGGTAACCCTTTCCTAGACCATAGGTGCATGTATAGGACTAAGTCTTTTAGATAGTCGTCGTCGTCTCTTCTTGTGTGTCATTGTTGATTAAGATATAGGTTTCCATAGATAGTTGTCTCCGATTCGTTGTAAGGATTTATAAACGTATTTAGCGTAGTTCTATCTGAGGCAGCTGTTGCTTAGTAGTAGAAGATTATCTTTGTTGAGATCCTACTGAGCGACTGACTAACGATAGTTATATAGTAATTAGGCCCCTGCCTATACCGGAGATGATTGAACCTCTACTACTAGTGCAATTGCTAGGGGTGTAGGAGGTAGAATAGCTAAAATATTATTAATAATCCTCTAAGTCTTGAGTAGATCCTTTACGTTAGTTAAGATATCTAGATTTCCTATCCTTAATCCAACATCATCCAGGATCTAAGGATCAAACTATAGAAGTAGACGACTAGGATCGGCAAGTCTTATATCGTACTCAGTAATTGCACGATTGATATCTATTTAGGTCTAGTCCTTCTAGTAACGGATACCCTACTTCTTAGACCTTACTATCTTGAACCTCTTATACAGACTGAAGTTTAAGTAAATAACTATCTTATGAATAATCTCTGACTCTCTTTCCTGAGGGCGTGCTATTACTATCTTGTTTATTAACCTGCGGAGACCTTTAGCTACATTTGTAGCTATTGCTTACGTGGCTACCCATCGTCCGTAACGCGGTAAGGTGGTGTATACTATATCGATAGCCGCAGCTAATTTATTGTTGATAGTAGCGACATTAATCACGGTGCTATATACTTCTATATAGTCCGCGTCGAAAGGATCTGAAATGATGTTCTTATCTATACGCTAAGTCTTGTCTCTCCGGATCTTTAGGATATATGGTCCGAACTAGGAAATAGTCTTCTTAAGGACCTCTATTAAGTGCTCTAATATTATTTAGTCGAATGCCCAGAGGTTAGTCTCGTTAGTTAGGGTGTCTCGGTATATAAAGATTTCTTCTAATAAACTAAAACCATGTAATTCATTCTGATAGTCTAAGAAGGCTACGTTTGGAGTAGCCCTATTAATAAGTATGTCTTCCCTATTAACTATATT
>Ga0268250_10001546_pt1 | contig 9992 bp, 10 predicted proteins | sample AgamicAsSfe_FD_200448 | JGI IMG/M metagenome (GOLD analysis project Ga0268250, IMG submission 200448) | Agave microbial communities from Guanajuato, Mexico - As.Sf.e (v2) (version 2) | ecosystem: Host-associated > Plants > Phyllosphere > Phylloplane/Leaf | place: Guanajuato, Mexico | collected... | reverse complement strand
GGCCCAGGCGTTGCGGGCAGAGCCGACAGTGAGGCCAGCGCGCTGAGCAAACTGTAGAGATTGGGTCAGTAAACGAAGAGGGGAACGCAATGAGGTAGCTACCTTGTCCATGTCGAGCTATGATGGCATGTTAGCAATGGTGTGAGTTTGAATTGACAAGGAAGTCCTTACCTTGGGCTCGCCCTCGAAGGACTGACAAGCAGCGGCCATGAGCTTCTGTTCGCGTTCGGTGAAGGTAGACATCTGTGTGTTTGTGTCAGTCTTTGAGGTCAAGGCTATTGTATAAGGTCTTGTCACCTCTGATGATGATATCGAAGACGGTTGTCAGAAGTGGATGATGGTTGAGGGAAAGATGCAGACCAGAATGTGGATGTGCAGATGTGGTAGTGGAAGAGAAAACAAGATGAACAGGGAGTGAAAGCTCCTTCGTTTGTTGTCGAAGACACGTTCGAGGGTGACTGCGATGGGATTTGTGTTGGCACCAGCTTGAGAGATGTTATGATGATGTCGTCGCGGTCAGTGAAGGGATACGCCAACACATACTGTTATGTACGTGATGGTCAACTTTTCACTTATCACTTGGCTGCGTCGTGCCTGAGTTGATCTCGCATCACGATAGATGGGCAGAGTGTGTCTCGTCGAGGTTCAGTTACACCGAGACGTCTCAAGTAACGATCATAGATTGATACTGGAGGGGAAACACCGTCCGTGATTCTGCACTGGAAGCGTTTGGAAGATAGCGAGAGAAACACAGTATGGAGAGAAAGTCATGATGGGGTTATCGGATTTGCAGTGGTCTGTATAGTAGATATCGACTGATGCCAGGCTCGATGCCGTTCAGATCTCGCTTTCAACTTTCAAGAATAAGGGTCGGCAAAGCACGTGGGAAGGACAGAATCACGTAGGTCATCGAGTGTTGCTAAATTATCCTGTGCGTAGACTGCTGAACCTTGCGAGAAGGCTCAATCGATGTCGTTCTGAAGTATAGAAGATTCGAAGCCTTCGATATCGTTCGCTTAATCAAGGTTATGGCTTAAGATCGAGGTCGCTTATATCCTTGCAAGGGGACACGAGCGCTACGGTCGGCGCCGAACGACTAAAAGGTGGTTCCGGTCCAACGACAGCAACAGCCACTGGGCTTGCACGTGGAAATCTGCCTTTTTGAGTTTGTTCGTTGCAAGCGAACATCTGGAGGTTCGGCGATTCTCATCCGCTCCGAAGGTCTCCGTTGCGATCGCAAAATTGTGGACAAGGGTTGTGGAGACAGAAGGGTTCTGACGGCTGCTGACAGGCGTGGACCCTATGATTCTGTGGAAAGTAAGAGTTCGTGGTTCGAGGGCACGAAACGGTGGGCGGTACCTATGTCTGCATGTGTTTGTCCTAAGCGCGGAGTGACGAGGTCCGTCCAGGCACCGAGCTTCAGCCTCTTCCGCAGACCACATGGCATTGAGTTGAGTTTTCATCTAACAAACTTCCTAGTGAACCCGTGGGAATACGTGTTTCACGTTCTTGTGCTGGTCGATGTGGATCGATTTCCACATGGCAACGAGTTTTCCTCGGAGTGGAATATCCTCCGTAAGATCTTGGTTGGAGCCTCGTGGAGTTGGCCCCGACGACTACCCTGCGTCGTAGCCATACACGGCGACACCGCAAAAAGGCTGCATAAACGCTCAGAGGGAACATTCGGCTACGGCCCGGCTGACTGCATATTCGGAGCACGCGGTGCGAGCAGATTCGGGTCACGAAGGGAACAGACAAGTACTTTTACTGATGCTGCGCCGTTGGCTAGTTCGGTACCTCGAGCGAATCCCGGGCCGATACGAAAGACTCTCGGGAGTGACATAGAAAGGCTTGACTCGAATGGTCTGTCCCCCATGTTGCGCTCCAGAATCCGTTTTGAGCAAGTCCGCTTCCTTGAACTCTTTTTCCTCTCTAGATCAATACCTGGATGCGTTCTCGCTTGACAAGAGTCCTGCCATTGGTCCGAGGCGAATATTCGACGGCATGTAACGCAGTAACGTTGAGATTGAAGAACTGAACACATGCATCGGGCACATTTCTTCGCCTGCAAATGCCGCCGCTCGCCGATATTGCGCTACGTAGTGCTTCACATGGCTGCCGGGTGTAGACGGCGGGTAGCCCGATGCGTAACCGTCCGCCTCCCAGGGGTCAATTGTACTTGACCTGCATACGACAAACGTCTTGTTTGTGAGTCTGGATTTCTCCAATTCTACAACCATCAACAGCACCATTTGCCTGAAGAGGTGCTGCATGCCAGTACAGGTTGCATTAATGGCCACTAAGCACCTGTCTGTTGCCGACGCGGCCTGGCTCTACAACGCTCCGAAGTTGTGACCATTTGATATGAAGAATTGGTCTTGTAGAACGCTTTCATTTCAGCCTTACAGACGAACCAGCGGATCTGGGACCGAAAGACGCACTGCTACTCTCTAGTCCATGAGATCCTGGACGGTGGTCGTAGATGTCATATATCGGTGCTTTGACCTGTTCTGGGGTAGGCTTGTCCGTTCCAAGCCATTCCGACCAAACGACAGAAGTCAACGGTGGCTGTGTTTATTCCCAGCTAGCACACAAACAATAGAGTCTAGTTTGAGGAGTTCTTTCCCAAAGCTTGCGAAACAGGTCTGCGTGTAACAGCAGCGCCACCCCCAACTTCCCCTCATGGTCTCTCTGCACGCAAGCCAAGGACTACGAGCATACGTGAGTGACCGGATAGCCTGCATGCACGTCTGACGCGGCACTCGAATTGACGTCAAAGGGTAATCGCCGGAATGGAATAGAACTAGGGCCGCGAAAGTCAGATCACGAACGGCATGGCATGTACAGAGGCACCATGGCGAGAGGCGTTAGCGCAACGCTGCTTAAGCTTCTAAACTTTCCCGAAAGTTACGATTTTCCTGTCCGGGCGAGGGAAGCATCAAGGTGTGAATTAACTTAAACTCTTGATCCCAAGGTCTCATCAATCCATGCCTGCCCTGTTTCAAGGAGCAAATTATAATCCTTCCAACACCTTCATATCTACTTGTCTACTCTTCGGACCACTACTTGTGGCTTCATTCTCGTCGACGTTTCTTACCATATTGAATCGCTCTGACCCCGTAACCATTAATAGTCTCACCATTGCTAGACCCCGCGTCCAACACTTGCATCGCCAACAATAGCTTTGCATGGGTACCAAAGCCCACGCTTCCCAGGATCTATAAGTCATGAGCCGTCACAATACAGTCACAAGCCCGCCTGCACAACCACGACAAGACGTCATCGCAGGTCCCGTACTCGAGTCCAGTCCATCGAAATCACAATCGTCAGGGTCAAATTCAGACGTAGATTCGGCAATCGGCGAAAGACGTCGTCCAGGAACACGGCAATCGAAACCGAGATCACGAAATGGATGCTGGACATGTCGACAGAGAAAGGTCAAATGTGACGAAGTTCGACCGATCTGCGCATCATGCAGCCGATTAGGGAAAGAGTGCGAATGGGGTGCACGCTATAAGTTTGATGACCTGAGCATGCGCACCCGACGGAGGCACAAGCATGTGTCGGTTGTCGGGAGTCCATCATGGGATGAGAAGAACCAAACACGCATGATGGCTCGACAACTATACACCCGGCATCAACCAACACTACCACCATTCACCGAACTCAGTAACGAAGACGAGAGAGAAAGAAAAGCACTCACACAGCCTGCTGGGACATACAATGTAATTCTAGTACCGGATAGCTTCGGTCGACTACCGGAATATGGTGGCTTGATTAGACGATATCGAAGTGGAAATGGATCTGTACCTTATGGCTTCTCGGAGGATCCTAACCTTGTTGTTCTCTCCGAATTCGAGGACACTCCCTACTTCATGGCTATTCCAGAGCGCAAGTCTTCTGCCACGAGTTACACGACTCAATTTCCTACCCCGACTTCCATCCCTCGGGAACTCACAAATCACGGAGCTGCAGATATTGACGAAGTCATGGCACACTACAAAGAGTTTATATCCAAAAGGATGATGCCTCTTGGATCCAGATTCAAATTGAGCGAGCACGGTCAAGACGATGTTATCGTTCTTGAGTCACGTCGATTTCCACCAGTTAGTACCGTCCATGGTTGATGGGCCGACTCTTACTGACGTACACCCAGTTATATCACGCCATTTGCGCCATTACGTTGCTTAGCCTGGCGCTCAAAGGACAACGACATCTTTTAGCAGGAGCCTTTCAGCATTACCAACAAGCCATTTCTGCATGCATATCGAGTGCAGACATGTCACAAGGATCTTTCATATATCTTCACTTTATTCTTCTTCTTTACGACATCTGCTGCGCGACACAGAATTGTTCCCCCGATGGAATCATGTGGTCGCAGCATTTCCAACAACTGGCTCGTCTGGCATATTCCCGTGACAACTCGGAAGTCACGGAGTTACAAGCATACATCCTGTGGTATACCCTCTTCCTGGACGCACAATCCTGTCTGGCTGGAAACGCAGAATCCGGAAGTTTCGTACGAGCATACTTGATGCACGGATCAAACCTTCCAACCTGGCGCAAACCAGAACACTCAACACAGCAGCCCAACCTTGAAATCGCTGGTCTGACCGCTGTCTCTGACCTCAGCAAACACATGTGCACACGATTTGCCGAATTGAGTCAGTTGGCATTGCAGATGCGAGAAGATGTTGAGATGGGCCGTGGCAGCCTTGCAGAGCATCAAGACGCTATAACGACCTTCAGGAACGAATTGTATTCTTCTTGGAATATCAAGTATCCATCATTCTTACCTCGAGACTCACCAGAGGCCGGTACGAGACTGCCAGCCCTTGCTCGGACAGTATTCGACTTTGTATGTGTGATCTTTTTTTCTTCCTTTTTCTTTTTTTTCCTGCCTGGGCAGAATACTAGCCTCTGCAGAACCTAAAAACTAACGGTTACTGTAGGCATCTCTTCAATATTCTACGGCCATGGTGTATCTGCACACAAGCATGTATCGTGGCCAACGCATGCATACGACATCTGCTCAACGCAAAGAAGTTGCCAATCATTGTCGTCACATTCTGGCTATGGCGGCTTTGGTGGTCGCGGAAAAGGGCACCGAACAACACCACATCATTTTCGCCGTCTTTCTCGCCGGGGTGAATTGCGCCAACGATCACGACAAAAACCGGGCTATTGGCATCATTCGCGCCATGGAAGGTACTGGCATCAGTTGCAACGTTACCAAGTCTCGTGAGCTGCTCGAAGCAGTATGCGCAGAGCAGAGAGAAAGAGTCCAATTCGGCGGCAACGCTGCAGAAGTCGACTGGGTCTCTTTTGCCAGACAACGCGGCATCAGACTTGTCAACCTCGGTGTCTAGAACATTTGTTCATGTATAACTTCTCTATTCGTTTCTTGTAAAAAGTTTGGGATGGGTTCTTTCTTTTAGGTGGACATTCATGATGATACCCTTTGGAGACGGGCATATATATAGGGGTTCTTTTTTCTTGCATCTTAGATACCGTTAACATCGATGCCGTTGACGAGCTTTGCGGTAACCATACTCGTTGCATTGCCTTCCTGTCCAGCCTGTTCTTCCTTTTTCGTGACTTCGACTTCTCTCAGGCGTTTCGCCTCCTTTTCTTTGCGCTCGCTGTGTCGATCGCCAAACAGATCAAAGTGCTCTCTCATGACCAGAGTGTACTTGAATAACTCCTCCATGACATCTACCACTCTGTCTCGGTTGCCCGAAGGCTTGAGTCTGCTTCCACCTTCTGCTTTGACGAAGGCATCGTGGTCTGTTTCGTCGAGTGCGTCTGTGAATTGGGTATATGCCATAGGAACCGAAGACTGATTTGGGATAGCAAACATGCGCATCCAGCGACCGAGAATACGCAGAGAGTTGACAGTGTTGAAAGATTGCGAGCCACCAGAGACTTGAGCGATCGCCAGAGTGCGTCCTTGAGTTGGCCTTACAGAGCCTGTGCTCAATGGAACCCAGTCTATTTGATTCTTGAACACTGCAGTCTTTCATAATATGTTAGAGTTACTCCTTCAATTTGCTGATAGGTTTCACTTACAAGGTTACCATGCTGTTCAGGAGATACCCAAACATGGCCATCACTCCATTTACTCAGCTCACGCAGCTCTTGCACTTTAGGATGCTGATGCTGTACATCGTCCTTGACAGGCAAACCCAAAGGATCAAAAACACGCACATCAGCTCCTAACCGCCAAAGAATGCGGGAGCACTCAAAAGCCAATAAGCGCGAATACGATCTATACAGTATCTTATCAGCAAACGACAACAACACCAGACCAAAAGATGATCAGATAACCAACCTTTCGCGCAAACTGCCATACAAGACTAGAATCTTCAATCTGTTTCCTCCAGTCTTTTCCATATCTGCCTCGGACATTTTTAATGCAGTGCTGAGTTCAGATTTGGCGATCCAATCGCTACTCGTCACTTCCGGGTTTGTGATGAATGGTCTGTATTTTGATCTGATTTCCGCATCATCCTCTTCTTCAGAAATAGCCAGTGTTTTTCCATCATAAGCAGAATCCGGAACCAAGAAATTCGTCTCTCGCATAACTTCCGTGTTATTCAAGTCGCCATGGACGCGATTGCCAGACATGATGGTATATTGACGTAATCGGAAAGCAGTATATCGCGGTGCTGATGCCTGACGCGTGCGAGGTAGTATTCGAAATGTGAGAGGTGATAGATTTTTCGGAAACAACAATCTGCAAGGCGACATTACTGTTTAGAAATGATACACGATCTGGATGAATTGATAAGGCCATGGGCCTATATAACCCGTGGGAAAGCGGCCCGCCACACCCTGGGATGTCACTGCTTGCTGTCTTGGCAGTGACATCCTGATATCGCGACATCTCGTTACGATTTCCTACCTTCCTGAGGTGGTACCTTAAATTATGTATGGCACGTGTTTTATGGATTGGCCGAACAGTATGAGATGCTTGAAGATCAAGTATCAAAAGATTGACAGTCCCGATTTTGGAGGACCTGGTGCTTCGACTTTCGCAATCCTACAAGTTTTGGGCTGTCACTACCACCGAAAATAGGCCATGGTCATGACATGAGCAAAACTCGAATCGCACAAAACTTTGAGTTTGAAAGCTGTACGAGTCAACAAGTCGATAAAGATGAATAATTACTGATCTAAAAGTACTAGGCGGCATTCTCGCAGCCGTTTTCGCAGTGTGAAGCTCCATATTCTATATTCGCCCATAATCATGTAGAAATGCTGTTTACTGAAAGCAATATGATAAGAGAGAGCCTGGTGGTCTCGACGCCTTTTTGGAAACTCCCAACGCCGCGCTTAGCAAATGATTCGTGAAAGTATGTTTGTTTACTCGTGCCCTTTCGCTTCTTGAAAGTTGGTTGGTCAATCACGAGCTTCACATCTTGACACGCAAGAGGTAGCGAAGGCGGACCTGAGCGACATCATAACAGATGTACTCGTTGTACTGAAGGTAAGCACCGGGGATATTGGTTGCGCCAGGAAGCTTGGTGGTATCGGGCTAGTTGGAGTCAGAGGATGATCATTTTGAGAGATCAGAGAAGATCACATACCATGGTCGCACCGGCGAGAGAGGGATGAATACATCCGGCATCCTTCCAGGCCTTGGGCGCGGTTTGACCTTGACCCCAAGTAGAGAAGGCACCCATCTCTTTGGCAGTCTCGGCTGCTTCATAGCTGGCATCGGTGAGGATCTGCATTGGCTTGCCCAATTCAGCCTCGCAGAGGAGAAGAAGTGCATAGCCATCCGAGTCGTATGAGGAACAGTAGTTTGCGCTTTTGCTCGACATATCAGCGAGATATATACCCTGTTGTATTGGTTAGCGAATTGACTCCAATGTCAATGATCAGACACAACACACCTTGCCGAACATGTAGCCGTTGACAGGCGCTTCGGGCGGAGCAATGCGCAGACCTTGACTGAGAATACCACCGAAGTTTGTAGTTCTGCTGCCGTGCCACAAGAGACGGCGGTCGCTGGCAACGGTGGCGTACTTGCTCTTGTCAAATCTTTCGAATTCGCCCTGGCGCTGGATGCGGAAGATGTCCTGCACTTCGTACTTAACAGAGTGGGTCGAACCGCAGGTCTTGTGGAGGTACTGGTCGATTTCGGAGAACTCTGAGCTGGAGGGTGCAAGCGGAAGCATTTCCTGCATTCCAAGGCCCTGGAAGCGCGAGTCGAGAGGGTGAATCTGGCTAGCTGTCTCCTTGGCCTTCTTCAGAATTTCATCAGCATTCTTGAGGTCGCTCAAGCTATCCAGCAATTCTATTTCTGGCTTGAGCATGTCGAGAGTTTGGATGACGGGTGGTCGATTCCTTCCGAAAGAATGGGGGATGTAGCTGTAGTACTGGTTGCTGAGCTCCTCGTAGCCATCTAGACTGTGGACAACTGAGGTATCACTCATCATGGCAGACAACTCCTTAAGAATCTCGAAGCCCTTGATGATGGTGGCTTTGCTGAGCTTGCCGAGTGGGAGCTTGTTGACGTCGTAGTTGAGGGACTGCATGGTATTGGCAAAATGCTTCTGGTTGAAGATGAGTTCCATCAGGGACTGAATTGACGGCTCGAGAGTGCATTTGGGTGGCGTGTATTTAGGGCCATCGTCGTCGTCGTCGGGAGAGGCACCGGATTGAGCAGGAGGCTCATCGTCGTCGGCAAGATAACTGCGTTCGACAAAGACGTACTTCTTTGACTTGGGCTTCTCGCGTCTGTCGTCCCATTTGAGGCCAGACTTATCCTTGAACTTCTTCTCGAAGTTGACAAAGGCATCTTCAATTGAGCCATCACCTAGCATGGCCGACTGACCGTGTTCGCCAACACGGCCCCAGCGAGTCCATGTTTGGTATCTTTTGAAAGCACCAGAGCTTTCTAGGAGCTGGACACGGTAGAATTTGTTGTTGTTGTTGGAGGCATTGGTCTGGTTGAGCGAGGCATCGTAAATTATACCGCTGTCGGGATCAACAAAGACATGCCAAGCAGCAGAGACACCCTCGTCGATGGGGATGTCGAGAGTGGCTCCTGCTGGGGCGTACTGGGCATCGGTGACGGGTGGAGCAGGGTTGCCAGAGTCGGTGGGAGTGTCAACGGCAGTGGCAGCAGGCGGCTCCGGCTTGGGCTTCTTCGCTTGTTTGGCTGGTGTGGGGGAGGACGCCTTTCTTTTGGTCGACGAGCGCGTACTTTTAGTCGTCGTCTTCACGTCCAGTTCAACTTCGGCTTCAGCATCATCCTCTTCTTCTTGTTGGTCAGCTGGCTGGCCCGACTCAGCATCATCTTCCTCAAGAGCGTCGATGATGAGTTGTTTCTTGGAGAGGCCGGTAGCCGAGATGCCGCGTTCCTTGAGTAGCTCCTTGAGCTCGGCGACTTTGAGCTTGCTGTAATCCATGACAGTCGACAGCGGTTGTTGCGTGAGTTTGACGTGTGAATTGGGATTGTCAATGCTATGGTGAGAGGTAAAACCAGTCACTGGCAGAGCAGACAGCTGGGTTATTTGAGAGAGACGAGTTTCGTGGTGAAGGCAGGCAGAAGCGGCCTGCTTGGCGGGAAGGTGCGACGCTGCTGCCCGCTGTTGCCTCAGGTCCACGCGCGCCGCGCCTTTTCAGCCTGCCATCACTGCCACTTCACTTGATATGCACTGACTTCCCAGCACACCCAAACATCGAGACCAGTTCAAATCATCTCATCTGCTGTTTCTCCCCCACTCACAACAACTCCTTCATCATGGCTCTTATCGACTTGCCACCCGAGCTGCTCTTGCGTGTTTCAGCCTTCCTAACCACTCCTGAACTTGGCAATTTCAGACTCACTTCCAAACCCATCGAATCTGTCCTCTTTGACAGCTTTGCTCGCGAGTTCTTCACCAAAAAGCAATTCATGCTGGAACAGCCCAGCCTTCAAGCCCTGATCGATATCTCAAACCACCCGACTCTTGCCTCTCGCCTTTCCGAGCTTGTCATCA
>Ga0268250_10001544_pt1 | contig 10016 bp, 12 predicted proteins | sample AgamicAsSfe_FD_200448 | JGI IMG/M metagenome (GOLD analysis project Ga0268250, IMG submission 200448) | Agave microbial communities from Guanajuato, Mexico - As.Sf.e (v2) (version 2) | ecosystem: Host-associated > Plants > Phyllosphere > Phylloplane/Leaf | place: Guanajuato, Mexico | collected... | reverse complement strand
GGAGACAGTATGGTGAGGCAAGCATAGGGATGGATCCCTGAAGAGTCTGAAGAAACTCAATGTCCCTGATACATTCATTCTGGATTTTGAAAATGTGTCGAAATGATGATTCTACAGCGTGGTCGTCGTCGCTGGTGGTTTTACGCTAAGAATAATGCCAAGGCTGGGTCCGCCAGAAGCTCTGGAGATTCGCGCGCATCGCAGTTCGGACTGGCGACGACTTTGACTGCTCTCAATTCATTCGACCACGACCTTCTTTCTCAGCGCATTCATCTCACCCTTTCCACGCCCTCACACCCTATCTCCGAATCGTACGACACTATCCATACACCCCCGTCATGACTTCGACCATTGGAATCCCGATCAAGCTGCTCAACGAAGCCACCGTACGCGCATCTCCATCCCTTGTCGCATTCAAGAGTGCGCATGCTGATGGACAATCTCACAGGGTCACATCGTTACCGTCGAAATCACATCTGGCAATGTCTACCGTGGCAAGCTACTCGAAGGTGCGACCTCCCGTAGCAATAAGAGCAGAAAAAGAAACAGAATACTGACGATATGAACAGCTGAGGACAACATGAACTGCCAACTCAGAGACATTACCGTGACAGCAAGAGATGGTCGCGTATCACATCTGGATCAGGTCTACATCAGAGGATCGCACGTCCGATACTTTATCGTTCCGGACATGTTGAGGTTGGTAGAAGGCAATCGAGTGAGACAGGAGCTATGCTGACAAGTCCACGACAGAAACGCACCCATGTTCAGAGCCAGAAACGTTCGCGGAAGAGGTGTTGGTCTTGCCAGAGGTCGCGCTACTGTCATCAGAGCTAGAGGCCAAAGAGGTGGACCCCGTGGATAAATGCCAGCGACAATCTTGTTGTCTTGATTATGAACACGAAAAAGAGAGAGCCAAAAGTTCCATGTCAGCAAAGAAGTTTGGCTTTAGATATGTCGCTTCGCGTAGTGGATCCAGCCAAAGGTTGCATCTGGCGGCAGCACCCAGACAAGGCGCGAAAGACTCGCCCCAAGCACACTCTTGCATTACTCCCATAGCCGTCTATCGACAGGTGCAAAAGGAGACCACGACTCACATTAGAAACGAGTCACGTGGTTGGCCAATCAAATGAACAATTCCAAGCTCTCTCCATCTTTTGACTTCCCTTCATCTTTCTCCTACACATCGTGAACATGCATTTGCCCGAACAAGTGATGGAAATTAAACACCCACGTCGTATCCTCGTCCTCGGCAGACCAGACAGCGACATCTCCCGCGTCGTCAAAGGTAGACTATTCAACACATCCGCGCATCCGCTCATATTTAACGATGGCGTAGGCTCATGATGCGACAGATCTGACGGGTTCCGCACCCACCCCCGATCCATCCACCGGCTCTCTCGCCGGCGTGACCCACGAATGGACCCTAAAGACCCCCTACTACACAGCCGCCATCCCCATCTGGATCGACGAGATCACTGACGTCGACGCCTGGAAAGCCGAGTTTCTCAAGCCTGAAGCCAAAGAGGTAGTTGATGCCTTAGGCGCATGGATATATTGCTTCGACAGCAAAAAGCAAGAGTCGGGAGATGAAGTCACAATACCGGAAGAGGTGGAGAAGACCATGAAGGCTGTTAGTGAGGTGGTGGAGAGGGCGTGTGGTATGATGTGTGACGGTACGCGACTTGCTGTCGACTTCACACCCTCCAACAAAGACAAGTCTACCGTCGTGGCTGAAGAGTTGTGTCTGGATCTCGGATTCGAGTACATTCATATTGATGCGACGGGCAAGAACGAGTACGGAGAAAAGCTCGGTCTAGAGAGGGCCAAAGAGGCACTTGAAGCAAACGAATGGTCAGCATCATCTCTCGAAGATGACGACGAGGATGGTATTGGAGGTATGGACGATGAGCAAGCACAGATGAATGCTGAGCTCTGGAGTCTGAAGGCTTCTCTACTAGATCCGGACATTGAGGGAGATGAGGATGAAGGAAGTGCTTTGCAGATTGAAGGCATGGAACAGATGATGAGTCAATTGATGGCTATCAAAGGTATGATCAGAAAGTAGTATTCTGCCGCGGATAATGCTGACAACATCACAGAGACAACTGCTGGTATGCCAGAGAACGAGCGGAAGAGATATGCTGCTCGAGCTGTCGACGATCTCATGAAGAATTTCGATTGAGACCAAGTTTCTACGGAACTCGATGATACTCGATGACGATCCAATAAGGATTGGCACAGCGAAAAGTGTCTGTCCTATACCATGTGATGCCCATCCATTTTCGAGGCATTGAAAGTGCAGTGATGATGGTTTCAGATATAAGGCGCGCACTCTTCGGGGCCATAGAGATCCAGAGGCGTGACACGGTCCCCCAAGATTCGAGCTTCGAGTATTCATTTCTCGTACGCAGCACCGCATGTCTTCTTGTAGAGTACAACGTACCTGGTTACTCGTCCATGATGTTTGACAATCACATGCATGAGCGGAGTTTAGGCTCAAAAAGCCGACCCCGCGTTCTGGAGCGCATGGCGTGCACAGACAACAACAAACAGTCCAAGTCATCGCGACTGGTACTTTTTCGACCAACGCGACTCGACCAGATATTTATACACAATCGCTGTATTGATACAGTACTGAATACCTAGCGATGTTATCGTCGCCGCCACCACCTGCGCCGCCACCGCACCGCGATACTCACGGCGATGAGCCCGATCAAACACAATATTCTCTGGACCTGGACGCTCTGAACCTCGATGATGAACCTAGCACCCTTGACTCGCCCAGTGTCCATCGCATTGTCGACAAGATACACAGTGATGACATCGATGGCCCGACTGACTTCACTGTCAACCTAGCCAAATACTTCAAGGGGACACCACGCAAACAACCACTACCCGCATGGGAAGAGCAGCAAGATCTGTTCGACGAGACTAGTGCAGACTTTCTGACAAACTCGTCGCCCAATCACTCCCCCAAGTTCGATCGCAGTACGCAGAGTGAATCTGGCGCCAACGACTCGACCCCTCGTCTCGATCACGGTGCCTTCGAGAACCCAAGAAAGAACATACTGCAGCCGACTGTCGAGGACTATTACTCCGAGCTTACTCCCGGCCGTCCTACTTCCACCAATCTCGCTTCAGATCCTGCCCAACGACGATCATACTCTACTTCGCGATTGCGCCAGTCCCAGAACCAGAGACCCTCGAGTCCTCCCACGATCGACTCTATGCGATCCATCATGTCCCAATATGACAGCACACCAAACCAAAAACCGCATAGTCTATATCAGGAGCTGCAGAAGTTGCGCGCACTCAACGAGTCTCTGCAGACCCAACTTGACACAGAACGCGCCTCTCGCCAGTACCAGCGAGCCGATCGCTCACAAAGTAGAGGTCGTTCCGAGGATGGAACTCAACTGGAGTCGCTACAGAATGAATTGAAGCGTATGCGCGAAGAGTCTCAGGACTACCAGGATCAAATGCAGCAACTTCGATTTGACCTGGATCAATCAAAGACAAACGAGAAGGACGCTGTGAAGCTTGCAGAGGACCGCGCAAAAGAGTTGGACCAGATGCACGACAGCGAGGACGCCGAAATACACAATCTACAAGTTCAACTCGGTCAGGCTCGTGATGCTGAACGTCAAACGCACAGTTCGCTTGATAAGGTCAAGGATGAATTGAAAACAAAAGACAGCTTGCTTGCAGATGTTCAAAGTCAGTTGAAGCAATCGCAAGCCAATCTTCGGGAAACCGAAAACGACATGCAAGAGTTGAAGACTTGGAATGAGGGTCAGCGCAAGGCGAAGAGCGATGAACTTGAACGTGTACAACGGGAACTTTCTGATGCGCGAAAAGAGATCCAGCAGGCACAAGATGATCAAGAGGAGGATGTCTCAGTCAACCGTACCAAGGTTGACGTGGACGGCGAGCATCAAACATCTCAGCAGCAAGAAGAACTCGAACGTCAAATCTTAAGCCTACAAACTCAACTTGACGACTTGCGCAAGACACTTGAGATCAAGGACAAACTCATCGAGGATCTCAAATCTCAGATCAAGGATGACTTGACTAGCGACAACCTCAGGAGACAACTTCAAGAAGCCCAAGATGCCCTTGAAGCAAAGGAGAAGGCAGTGCAGGCTGCTCACGAAGATGCCGATACAAAAGCAGCAGACATGACTCGAGGACTAGCACAACAACTGCAACAAGCAAACCAGCGGCTTGCAGCTTACGAGTCCGAAAAAGACCACTTCAAAGCAGATGCAACACTAGGCCAACTCGAGGCACAGCTGCAAAAAGCACGACACGAACTCAACTCTGCTCTACAACAACATTCGTCCGATAAAAACGCTTGGGCAAGAGCAGACGGCGAAGCCCAGCAATCACAAGCCAATGTCTACGATCAACTCAAGAAAGAACAAGACCTTCGCAAAGAGGCAAACGAAGAGATTCGCTCTCTACGCGAAGAACTTGAAATACTTCAACACTTCGATCGCATAGAAGACAAGGCACCTTCTTCAACACCAGACGCTTCAACACAACATCTCGCAGACTCCCTCCGCAAAGACCTCCAAGCTTTGCGTTCCCAACTCGAGTCTCAGCAAAAGCAGCATCATGAAGAAGTGACACAACTGCGTAAATTCTGGACTGCAGCAACACCATCATCACCACAATCCGACTCTGCAGCTTTGCAAGCGCTACGCGCAGAACACCGCCGCACAATTGATTTGATCGAAGAAGGCATGGCTAGTCTGCGTACCTCCCGCGACACACTATCCCTCCGCAACAACGAACTATCCACCACCCTCTCCACAACTACAGCTGAACTACAGACGACGGCCAATTCACTTACCCTCGCCAAAGCAGACCTCGCAGCCAAAACCACAGAACTACACCTCCTCACCTCTGCCTCTGCAACCCTAGAACAAACCCTAGCAACCACAACATCAGACCTCCAGCTAGCGAAAACAGAATTATCAGACCTGCACAACTTAAACTCTGATTTCGACAAAAGTCTATCACTAACTCTTAACAAGAGAGAAGAATCTTGGCGGACTAAAGTTAAGGGACTGAAAGATGAGGTTGTTGAGTTGAAAAAGAGGATTGCAGGGTTGGAGGCTGAGAGAAAGGGTATGGTCAAAGCTCTCATGGGCTTTTGGGGTCGAGAGGAGTTTGGTGGTGGTGAGGAAGAAGCAGAGTATGAGTTTGTTGATGATGACAAGAATGCAAGGGAGGGGAGAGGGAAAGAGGAGAAGAGTCAGAAGTTTCGGTATAGGTTTGCTAAAGCGTGATGGAAGGGAGGAGTAGCAGGTTTATGAATGTCATGATTGGATGGGAGACATCTTGTTTTTCAATCTTCTTACTGCGTCCCCTTTGCCTCTGCTGTAGATGCATGATGACTTGGTGCTTGATGGATTTGCGGTATCACATATGCGGACTCGATGCCAAGGGGGAAGCAACTTCTTTCATCTTGGGCATTGAGAGTAGAAAGATCAAAAAATGCAGTCCGTCGATGTTGCCTTATGTCAATCTGCCTCAAGAGCTTGCCGAGAATGAGCGGAATGTCATCAAAGAAGTGAGAAGATTGAGATTTGTAGAAAAGGTTATGATGAGTATTTTCTTCTTGCAAACTTTGCAGCTAATAAAGCTTTATAGTAGGGGTATATTTCAAGAAATAAAAAACAGAAATGATGTTTTTAAGGCAAGGCAAGAAATAGAGGATGCTCAGTATGATAAAAACCAATAGAGACCAAAACAAGAATATGACGCCCCCTGACTCCTTAGACATTAGCGTGAAAAAGACACAATGCCAGCATAGCGTATTTGGTGGAGGAAGTAGGAATCCAGAACACATCCACAAACGTCCGAGTTGCGCTTCGAACCGAAAGCGCAGTGGTTCAGAATGATAGCGACCAGTGATGAGGATCGAGTGACACTTTCATCGCCACAAATCCTGTCGACTGCCAGCACGCTTGTGACCACCGCCCTCGGCACCAGGGATCTTCGGCGGAGGTTTGAGCCAACTGCCACGGCTTCCAATACCACCAGCGCTGCTACCAACACTAGTACCCATTGTAGCAAGAGCAGCGAGTGCACCACCTCCATGTCCAGGACTGCTACTGCCCCAGCTACGAGACTCGTGGCCTGCTGATGATCGTGGTCGTGTTTCTTCTTGCGGAAGTGCTAGGAAGCCGCCATAGCCGTTTCCAACAATGACACTCTTGCGTGCATCGCCACCGAAACCGCCTTGTGCCCATTGAGGACCAAGACCACGAGCAGCACCATATGCGCTTTGCGGACGTCCAGTACTTCCTGATCCGTTACGACCATGCGACGGAGGAGGTGGTTGGTACGCTGTGAAAGCCCATTCTACTTCATCCAGACCCTTGGAGAAGACTTCAAGAGGCTGATGTAAGCCACGAGGAGGGTTCATCGCACCAACAACGCTTTGGCGTTGATTGCCGCCACCGTCCATGAAAGGCGTGGGAGGTGCAGGTAGAAGCATGATCTCAGCAAAGTCGGGATCGCGGACATAAAGCTGCGAAAGAGCCGGCAGACCATTGGCATGTAGCGACTGAGCCAGATACGCGTAGTATGAAGCAGCGGGTTTTTGTAGGCCATGGGCATCTTCTGAGTCAGTGAGTTCGAAGTGGAGAATTTTGAGGGAGATGGACTCGAGAGGTGGCAGGTCGTTGAGCGAGAGGGCGAGAGAGTTGGAGACGGTTTCGATGATTGATAGAGAGTGCAGAGAGGAAGCGTCGAACAAGAATTGGTGTAGATGGACGGGGTCGATACCCGTGCCGTTCAGCGAGAGATCGTAGAGCGTGTTGCGGTTGAGAGGTTTCTCAAAGTAGATGCCCATACCCTCGGCGGTGATTCTAGGTGTGTTTTCCAAGGCCAGCGTGTGGAGAGCGGGGAAGTCTGGAAGCATGGGGGATTGGTAGAAGATGGTGTCGTCCAGCCACGGCAGGTCGGTCATTGTGAGTTCGCGCAGAGCCGGTAGGGAGCCGAGGACGATACGCAGAGTGCTGGGCTCAACGTGAATGCCTGAGATCTCGATGATTTCCAACGACTGCCAGTTGCGACGAGCAAGTTGTTCGAACGAACCCTCAGAACCTTGTCTGTAGCTCATCTTGCGAATATCCGGGCAGCGTGCCTGTAGCTCATGGACTAGAGGCATACAGTTCGGGTCGCCATTGAAAGCACCATCGGGTAGATCGACGTATTTCAAGTTGGGTAGAACGGATATGGTACGGGCAAGGTCGGCCTTTGCTGTCTCTCGTGTCATGTATGGTAGCTTGAGCATGGTCACGCCGTGTCCCAGGTTGGGGTTTTCTCGTACGGTACGGCTGAAGAGGGCCAGTCTGATGGTAGGAACGTCGCCAGACTCGATGGGAGCTTTCAAGAATGTCTTCTTCTGTCTTTTCTCGGCGAGTATCTCCTCGAGCTCGCAGTAGTGGACGGCATCGATGCGAACGCTACTATACCTAGCCAGGGGTCAGCTCTTGTATGGTGAGATTGCGAACAAGACTTACAAGACAGTGGCAGCGGCGTTATACCATCGGCGACAGACTTGGCCTGCCTTGGCCAAATCTCTCAAGTCACACAGCATACACCCCTCGCCGACGGTTGACCTTTCACTAGGCTCGTATGTCGTGTCTTGGGTATGCGGCGCGACCTGCACCATGATCTTTGTAAGAATGTCATTGGGGAGCTTCGCAGCAAAGTCACGTCCAGGGCGGATAGCAAGGGGAGAAGATCGCTTTGGACTGTTGTTGCTGCTTTCGTGCTTGTTGTGAGATTTGGCACGGAGATGCTTGAAGAAGCCCATGTCTGCGGCTCTTTCTCTTCGCGTAGCCTGGAGTTGATTGAGGTTTAGGAGGGAGCGCGTCTTTCAAAAAGCCATCTTCCTCAGATACACAAGAACAGTCACGGGCCACGCAAAGGTGGTTGCACCCTGGCCGTAAATGCCGATAGGCGCGAGAGCCCCTGAATCCACCTGCTGAACATTCCTCAGCTGCCTCGTAACAATTCCCCGCACCGCGCCTACCCTGTTCCTGTCCGCCCGGTGCCACCCTGAGACGCCGCACGGACTCGAAACCTTGACACGTCAACTCTCCGACACGTTTCAACGTCTGAAACATGACAAACAAGACCATAGGGACGGTGTATTTCATGGCATCGCTACTCGTGCCACCATGCTCTATACCAGGCTACTACTCAGGTCGCTTTCCTCCATTACGTAGTACCTTTGCTGCAGCAATTTCCTGGTCTTCCGACACGCTGCTGGCTCCTTCGCCGCCTGATCCTGATCCTGATCCTGATCCAACAAGATCTTCATCATCGTCATCATCTTCGTCAGATCCCTTCTGCTTGGGAGCTTTGCCATTACCTTCGCTGTCACTGTTTGACTTGCTCTGTGAACGGTGATAGCTGCCGTCTCTCTCATCTGCCTCAACCGTAGCACCATTATCCTCGTCACTGTCATCGTCGTCATCGTCATCGCCTTCAAGCGTATGAGGTATCTCTGACTTTCTGCGACGTTCAAAGTCTTGAGCGTGTGATGCACGCAACAATGTACCAACTCTGGTGATTGCTCTGACCAGTGGCGATGCTTCGTGAGACCCTCCTTTTCTGCGTTGGCGGATCGAGCCTGATGACAGATCAGTGTTGGACCCCTTACGTGCTGGGTCGACGCCGGTCGCTGTCGAAGGCGTAAGTGTGATGTCGGGAGGTCTTTGTGCTTCGACGTCGTCCGAGTGTCTGCCCTCGACCTCTTCTGTTGGTTCTGCTTCTGATTTTGTTGTGCTGATCTCGTACGGAAGAGGCACATCTCGTGATGCGCGATAACGGCTGACGCTGTGAACGTGTTAGCATACAATTCGTTGTCTCCAGCTTCTTGCGCAACATACTTTGTGCAATGTTCGTTTTCCACTCTGAACAACTGCCATATGCCTCTTCGGATAACCTCGGACAAGGCTACCAGGAATGCGACTTTTGTCGAGTGCTGGACATTATGCCCGTATATAGCGTAGAATATCCAGTTGAAGCGGAGTATAGGATCAATAAAGATCGCACCGTAGTACCACCAAGCATATTTGAAGCCAAGAGTGTTCCGCAAGAACGGATGCTTTGCGTACGGGTCCATCAAACTCCAGTCCATGACAATATCCCAGACGCTGCAGTAGATACCATTGATGGTTGCCCAAAAGATGAACAATATCCGTAACTCTTGGCTCTTGTTGTGACGCCACAAACTCAAGCTCATGTAGTATAGGATGGTGCATATGTATTTTCCAAAGTTGGCCATGTGAGGGAAGAGACTCCTCGTGTCGGCATATCTGCGAAGACATTGAAGAGCACGCCAGATACCGGGCAGAGCGGTAAAGAATCCAAGGAGTCTGGAATGCGAAGAATTACACTGCGTAGGGTTATTCCAATCTTTGGCGTAGAGGCAGAAGAACAGCTCGATGTTCTTGCCACAAGTTAGCTTCTTGTTTTGTTATGTCAATCGAGAAGACTTACACCAAGAGCATATGTCAACGAGCAAAACATATCGCCCAGAAAGAAGTCTCTGAACTCAACAGGAAAGAAGCCAGCGAGCAATAGACGCCACTAAATATGTCAGTCAATTCAACCAAGATCAGGGGGATGCGACCTACGTTTGAATAGGCAAACCACAGACGACTGCGGTGGTAGAAGATCGGGAACGGGTTGAAAAGAATGACACCTGAAACACACACGAGAGCCACTGGCCACCAGGTGTAGAAATTGTCGTCAGTAAAGCGGTTGAAGTTGAGCCACATGATCAGTCCGAGAAAGAAGCCAAGTAGAGCGGGTATCTGTGAAGCGGTCAGCAGAGTTTACATATGGAATTCGAAGGACCTACCTCTGTGAGTTGGCGCCAGTCGACATGATGTCTTGTATCGAATTCGAAGATGAACGAGTAGTTGACTTTGGACCTGGACCATACTCTGCAGGCACCACAGAAAAGCAGTGTGAGAAACCAC
>Ga0268250_10001543_pt1 | contig 10017 bp, 10 predicted proteins | sample AgamicAsSfe_FD_200448 | JGI IMG/M metagenome (GOLD analysis project Ga0268250, IMG submission 200448) | Agave microbial communities from Guanajuato, Mexico - As.Sf.e (v2) (version 2) | ecosystem: Host-associated > Plants > Phyllosphere > Phylloplane/Leaf | place: Guanajuato, Mexico | collected... | reverse complement strand
GGGCGAACCGAAGGACCGAGGTCCTCAGCATACCTTTTATCAAAAAGTACATCCAATATGCTAAACGCGAGAAACCAATCCTTACCAAGGGTGCAGCCGATCACATCGTAGCAACCTACTCTGCACTACGGAACGACGAGCTAGATGCTGGTACCCGCCGCACTTCACCTATCACAGCGCGTACTCTCGAAACACTCATTCGTCTTTCCACTGCACACGCAAAAGCTCGTCTGTCGAAGCGAGTAGAGCAGAAGGATGCAGAGGTCGCTGAACAAATTCTCCGTTTCGCGCTGTTCAAGGAAGTTGTCGAGGACGACCGCCGCAAGCGAAGACGAACAGTCCGTGACCCAGATGCCATGTCCACAGACGGAGAGTCATCCGGTGATGATGACGAAGACGGTGACGAGCAAGAGGCCACACAATCTCGCCGCACCGGTGGGCCATCTACTCGTAACACCCGTACGGGCACTACACGCACCCCCGCAGCCGAAGAGGACGGTGGAGAAGACGACGACGACAACGAAGACCTTTACAACGTTACGCCGAAGACTCAGCGCACAACCAATCGTACACAGTCGTCCCGCGCTGGCGCATCATCACAAGTCAGCGCCGCATCTTCACACCCCGAGTCCCAGCTACCAGCCACACAAACCGAATCGCAAGAATCCCAGGACATCACGCCGGCACGTCTGCAAGTGTTCCAAACAGCGCTTGGTCAACTTATCGATGGGCCACTATTTGCGAACGATGCTGCAGATGTGGAACCTCTGGTTGCTGCTGTAAATGCTAGACTTGGTGGTGGTAACGGGCGCGAAGCATTTGAGGAAGCTGAGGCAGAGAAGGCACTTGAAGCGCTCAGCGAGAGGAACAAGATCATGTACTCTGGAGGTATCGTATACAAGATCTAGAGAGCTAGACATAGGTATGGATACATGATCCAATGCGGATATGAAGCGATGATCATCGATTTAGCTGTTACGCAGTAAACATGGCGTTATTTTGGTTATGGAGACAAACGTGCGAGCGTAATTCAACGATGTTTTGCTACGACGACAAGCACATGTAGGCGGAAATACCCAAGCTCACAATATTTACAAAGACGACCAGCGCGATGGAAGTAGATTTGTTTTCATTCATTTGTTGGTCATGACATCATCTCTTTATAAAGGTATCACTCAACACTCCCTGTCCATTCTATACAGGAGAGTCCTGCTTAGCGAATTGCCTCGCCAACGCCTCAATGCTGTCCGCGATCCTCTTGAATTCATCCTTCTGCTCTCCGGCAAGGTCACCACCATCCATGGCAGCATCGTCGTCCTGGTTGCCCCATTGGATCTCCATTGTGTTGAAGTCAACCTTGGTGTCTAGGCCGTAGACGTCCTTGCTTGGGTGCGAAGGGAAGCCGCGTAGTGTGGAGATGAGAGACATGAGCTCCTTAACATCGTCTCTGCCAAGGGTGTTAGTAACGACAGAATGAACTGGAGGCGACTGTGTGAAACGTACTGTGGTACATCACCCTTCTTTTCTGATGACTTGGAGTTACCGTTGTAGTTGGACATGCGAATGCTAGCTGGGCGGTTGGGCTCGCCGATAACCTCGATCATGTGTGTTGGTGCGCCTGTACGTCTCGTAAGTGAGAGACTACATATGTTAAACCGAAGAACTCACCATTGAAAGGCTTGCTAAGAACGATCTGGAACTCTCCAGACGGCGGGGGTGCGACCATGCGAGGCATCTTGATATGTAATCTGTGTGGATTGGTTTGGAAAGTAGCAAGAGGTCCGAAGTTTTTGAGTTACAAAGTGTGTAGACTGTGAAGTATTTCAGCTGAAAGGTGTGTAGGTAGAACTTCAGGCGGGGTATGTGCTGAGAGGTCGTTTTGTAGCTGGTGGTAGCATAGACCATATGCCATCATCGCATGCAGGTACCCACACTAGTGTTGCTGTTGATGTCATGATGAATCAATCGCGGCTACCGATGTGGATCGCGAAAGTTTCCCATCTCTTCTCCACCTCCTGTCGATGAACCATCTGAATGTCGATGCGATGGGAACGATGGTGGTCAGAATTTGCGGTTGATTTTGCTAGAGATCGTGTACAACGCGTTGTCGCTTGACGCGTGAACACGGGGTATGACATCACCTCCTCTACTCATGCTATGTTTATTTCTGCCTAGAACTGATTTGGCAGAATACTATTGGGGCATTTCCATCTACAACGATGCTTTTCGTGTTCTTATAAAGAAGATAAGTGGAATGATAGCTGATGAATGATAGCGTGGCTGGTTCCCTCAGTGCCCATTCACCCTTGCTACACAGACAAAAGCATCATCAACCTTGAGTGAATGTGTCCTGCTATATCAACGAAAGCCATATTCTCTTTGTTGCAATCCAATGTGGATGATCAAGAGTCACTTGGCGCTGTCTGGCGAATGATAGAACGCTAAAACAAACTCCATTGGGTATACATAACTTGAACTCATACCACACTCGTCCTGGCTGTAGCAACGATGTGCGATGCGCCACCATTTAACTCCCTTCAAGTGCTCTTCAGTTTGCCATTCGTCTCCCGAACATCCTGCGGAACTGTTGCTTGAGCCTCATTTCCCTCAACCTTCCCTGGCTTCGCGAATGCTGCACCTAGCAGATGTATTGGGTTGTTCATTCTCGTCGTCATGACATACAGCAAAGTTAGCCCTGTTATGACAACTTCGTCTCTTAAGCTCTCTGAAACCTCCTCTTCTGTCTTGTCAAAGTAGAAGTTTCCGACTTGTTTCAATGCCCACCAATTCACACTGAGCTTTGCGATAGGCTCCTGAGTAGCTGAGTTGATGCATACGTAGTCCCAGACCTTCAGGGTACTGTTGGCTATCCAAGATACTGGTGTGCCACCGAGCGCGTGCGAGAGGTAGTTGTATTCGGTTTTCCATCGCTTCAAAGGTTTCAGGATGATTTCCCGGCCGTGAATTATACAGTCTCCGCTGATCGAGAAACTGTGAATGGTGCCTTTGGCGATGTTCGTGTGATCTGTTACACGCTCAAAGCGCAATTGAGGCTTTGCAGGACGGAAATGTTGTACGTAGAGTGGCGTGAGCTCTCCACCAGCGCCCCTAGAAGCTACTATGTTGCGAAATTTTGACCAGGCAAAGTCCACTTGAAGGGTGAGGCCATGAGATGAAAGAGGCATGGTAGGCTTGTCAGATTCTTCTGATGCTGTTTCCTGTACTACGGGCATGTTGGCGGAGGCTTCAGAGCTCGTAGACACAACGTGTTGGGGTGGAATAAACGCAGTAGTAGCAGTAGACATGATGTGTGTGAGTTTTCGTTACCCAGAATGGGTGCTGGTGCGGACAGTATAAGTACATCTGTTTATTTGGCATCGTGTTGAAAATATTCGGCCGTATGCCTTGCTCAGCCCCGCTCGTTGCCTGGGACGCCTGAAGTGAGGTTCATATGCACCTCTTTATCTCCTATTATGGAATAGTGCTCATCAGCACACAAGAACAACATACTCTGCAGCACAACTGTAATACCGATAATGGTAAGTCAACTGGCGAAGTGAGAGTCAGCTGAGACGGCAAAGAGAGCAGAACGCTGACATGGGCGGCTGGAAGCCTTTGAACAGTTGAAGGGACGATGAGGTAGAGCTGAACGTGGGCCCACTTAAGCGATACCGGTATGTCGTCATAGCTTCTAAGATTACGGCTACCACTCCGGCCACCATTCGAGCTGCTCTCACATGCACCTTCTTTCGACAGCATCGGCAACCACGCGCTCCTGACGATGAGGGCAATACTTGCTCGTAGGGAGACATGAAAAATTACATAGTTTTCGAAGGTCCTATTCGTCACACCAGACACACGGCTTGTGCAGCAGCATGATCGAGTAGCTGCGAGACACACTACGCGAAACATATCTAAGAACAAACCCAATCGAGTGCTAAAGAGTGTATACGATCTTCTCGCAAGTATCATATCGACTTTGGTGGGATTGACGCAATTGGAAAAGCGTCCTATACTGACAGCACAGCAAAACAGTGCTCCATCCAGATGTTGAACCGCGTCACTTCCCCGCGTGGGGACTATGTTTAAGGGGTTCTGTCAGGATGATAAGTTAGCGGAATTTTATCCACCAACGGCTTCAGACAGCCGTCTCGAAAGTGGTTGGGTGCTATCGCTACGCTGTTTGGACAACTCGGCAATACGGCAATAGATGCTTCGCAGTACGAACCACAATCTGCCACTGTCCAACTACACCAGACAGTTCGGGTATCACAGATCACTTACTGATGTTCGAGCACTTAGCTGTACCTTCGTGTACATTGGGCCACTATCTGCGTCGAGCGATCACGACCCGCCCGATATGTACTATGGTGACCAATAGACACAGGTACTGCCGGCTTCTGCCAACAGGTTTGAGTGCTTCTTCTGGCTGGGCTCATCGCGCGTCCCCAAGAAAACGATAACACCAGGCGACGCTCACAATCTCTCACAGCCGCGATAGGTGACGAATACCGCTTACGCCCGAGCGGACGCGTCTCCAAGCCTTGTGTCGATCAAAATGCCACAGCTTCAGGACAGAGATCTACAGGGAGGCTCTTCACCTGGCTTGAGGCATTGCACATCATCACTACTGGATGTCGCTTCATCGCCAAGCGGGGTTTTTCTGGATTTAGCGCGGCGGACTTGGCGGACTTGGCAGAGAAACCTTTCAGGGCCACCAATTTCTCCCAGAGTCGAGAAGCCATGTTAACGTTGTCTTGTTGAGACGCTTGCCGAGCCGCAGTCCACACAACCGGACAAAAGAACCTGTGCTATTCAGTGTTCCTCATTTACGCTTATCACGGCAGGCAAGGTCAGCCTGTCACAACACTGTCTTCATGTCTCAACCTAGATTGTTTCCTCTATGTCCACAGGTGTAACATACAGGGTCGAATTGAGCCTTAAGGCGGAAAGTCCCACAAGCCGTGTTCGAAGCTAGCGCTACAGCTGACCTTGGCTCCATCCGCGATAGTCAATTCACCGCTTGGCTTCGGTTGTAAGCCTCCTAATGGCGGGAGTGGCTGCTAAGCCAAGAATGTCCTGGCGGCTGCTGTTTCAAGTCAACTAAGTGCATTGTGTCCGTGACGCGTGTAAAGATATGAAGTAATAAGGCGTGGCACCCAAGAACTTGGAAATCGAGGCTGGCATTCGCGACCATCACTGCGCTCACTATCCTCTCCGAGCCAGTCCCGGAAATCCCTCGTTCTCCATAACTTTTGTACTTGCTTATATCGGTTTAATCGACTTGTAAATACAGCTGGTCTGCCTTTTACAGTTTCTTGCTCTCGCTGGTCGTCTTCGTTCTTCATTATTCCTCCCTTTTCTTAACCTTGTTGGCTGTTCCTTCGGCGCATGCATTCTTGTTAAACATCTCCTTCCGTCTTTTCCGTACTCCGGGTATCCGGAATTTCCACGATGCCTACTCTCGATGTTAGCGAGCTCAACATTGTCGTTGCCATTCTGGGTGCCTTCATCATCTGCTATGGCTTTCTTTCAGTCAAGATCAAGCAAGTCTGGTACTTGGGTGAAGCATGTAAGTAACCAGTCTTTGGCAGCTTGAGAAACCCTCACTGATTCTTTGCAGTGCCTGCGGTTCTGGTCGGTATCATCCTAGGGCCGATAGCTGCTAGATTCCTGGACGCCGAGAAATGGGGTTCTGCTGCAGAGGGTCAGCGGGAGGCCATCACGCTGGTAAGCAAAAATGATGCAAAGCTTGAGATTGAACCTTGCTGAGCATACTGAAGGGCATGTGCCGCATCGTGATTGGCGTGCAGCTCGTCATTGCCGGATTCCAACTTCCTGCCAAGTACCAGCAAGGCCGCTGGAAAGAGATGACCATCCTCCTACTCCCCGTCATGACAATCATGTGGATCTGCACAAGCTTGTGCATCCTAGTCACCATCCCAAAGCTTTCGTTCTTGGCTGCGCTGGTAATTGGATCATGCGTCACCTGCACAGATCCTATCTTGTCACAAGCTGTAGCCAAAGGTCCTTTTGCCGACAAATTTGTCCCTCGTGCACTACGCGAGATCATTTCATCGGAAGCTGGAGCCAACGATGGATTCGGATTTCCATTCCTACTTCTGGCCACATACCTCATACGCCATGCTGACCTCGAAGGTCTGGAGTTGAAGCCAGGCGTGGAAGGCGTGAAAGAGATCGCCCACCGCGCGGTTGGCTTGCTCTCCAAGCGTAGCGAGGAAGGAGTTGGCCGTCTCGGTGGCGGTGTTCCAATGGCAATGGAGCAATGGATCGTCGAAGGTTGGTTGTACATCATCCTCATGTCGGTTGCGATCGGGGCGCTGGTGGGTGTTGGCAGCATGTTTGCCATCAAGTTCTCTCTCCGCAAGAAGTGGATCGACTCCGAGAGTCTCCTGCTCTGGCCCATGGCAGTGGGACTGTTTCTCATCGGTATCTGCGGTGCGCTTGGTACAGACGATCTCCTCGCTTGCTTCGTTGCTGGTAATGCAATGAACTGGAACGGCATCTACCTGGAAGAAACAGAGAAGCGCCACGACGAAGTCAACAGCTGCTTCGATGTCATCCTCAACTTTGGCGGTTTCATGTATATTGGAACCATCATCCCTTGGGCTGAATTCCAGCTGCCAGAGGTCACCGGCATCAGTGTTGGAAGACTCATGATCCTTGGGTTCCTTATACTTGCATTTCGCAGAATTCCTGCGATTTTCATGGTGTACAAGGTTATGCCCGCATGTGTCAAAGATTGGAAGGAAGCGTTATTCATGGGATACTTCGGACCCATTGGTAAGTAAATGCTTGCATCTCCATAGCACGCGGGAAGCTAACGTATCTCAGGTATCGGAGCTGTCTTCTACGTCGAGCACACCCGCCATCTTTTCCCTAAGCCTGGCGAAGCTTCGACCGAAGAGGAAGAGAACTTGGTCGCCGCGATGATTCCGGTCGTCTACTTTCTTGTCATCTTCTCGATCGTCGTCCATGGCTTGTCCATCCCTGCTCTCGATGCTTTCTATCGCTACAAGAAGATTCCACCGATCGAGGAAGCTGAACCTGCAGAGATCCGCGTACTATCTGTCCACGAACCACTCCCCAACAACACAAGAGTGGACGCCAAGCGCAACTCAGTCTACCAGCACAACCGCTTCTCTCGTCCAGTGTCTATGGGTCCTGGCCCGGAACTGTACAGGTGGAACAACCAGGCTAGAGATAGTGATGCTACGTTCAGATCGAACTCTCAGAGCGAGGCTGTCAATTACGCCCAGAAGCTACAGGCAATTCGGTTTGCAGAGGACTATGCTCATGAGAAGACCAACCTGCGCCAGTAGAAAGGTACAAGATTGAGGGTTTTGACAGGTTACCCGCCAGAGTATTGCTCAGCAACACACGTGGTGGACGGCTTTCCGAGAGGACTACGGAGAGATCGGTACGCGTTAAAGTAAAACGGAAGCTGTACGCAACATGGAGGAGCACACATCGGACAAGGGTATTGAAGGGTGCACTCATCTTTGGGTATGTATCATACATATCGCTCGCTCTCTATTGTATATCTTGCTTTAGTCTCTCGTTTAAATGTGCAATATAGACCAACGTTGAGCTTCACGTATCTGTCTTCACTACCGCAGTCAGATCTACCTCCGCATCATTTGTGAGTGTGGTCTACAGGCCACTCTGCTCCCCTTCTCTCTAATCATATCGAGCAGGGACCCTAGTGAACGCCGATCAACTTGAGACTCAATTCCCCAGAATCTGACATCCATTCCCCCTGTCGTTCATTGCCCAATCCAAAACATGCCAAGTGCGCCGCGGAGAAATCGCCAAGGCTGTCATTGCCGTCTTACCCGGGCCCGTGCCGACCGTTCCGCTGTCCCTGTCACCTCCATCCCCTTAACGCTCGCGGCCCTCGGAAAGCATCTTCATGCTCGTCGTATATCAGGATTGTGATCTCAAACGCTTAGGAGACTCACTCTTCGTACGCGATGTAAGGAGAATCTATCGGGTCGAGTTTGTGTGTACAAGTTGGAACGGGTTTAGCGTGCGCTGTGACTCCTTGGTTCCGCTCCGCCATGGGTATACAGTGGACGTGCACTGGAGAAACGCTCACGGAAGAGCCACCGGGACCATTGAGGATTATCAGAAAGAGGTCAGTATGAGATTGATTTGTCTCCTCTTCATAATCTACCTTTATTACGATATCATTTCCAATCTGCAGAGCATGCTGTTGTAATACCTTTACAGCCAATGGCATCTGCTGACGATGCTTACCGTATTGGCCCTCGCTTCATCGTCGCTTGCTTTGCCAGCGTCATCTCAAATTTTTGGTGTACTTTTGGTACACTTTTGGTGGAGCACCAACATTCTGTCGCTTGTAAGATGTAGGCTTTATGACGAATGTCCAACTCCCGGTTTGCTCAGCTCTTGATATTGCGAGGAATTTGCATTTAGCGTCACCTAAAATACCGCCAATCTAGGGAGCCATCGTTGATCTTTCGACCTCAGGAAAAACGTAATGGCCTCGGATGCACATCTGACATATCGTCTCTCCTCCTTTGGCAAGAAACGTGATGTACTCAGTGTTCTCCGTGACTCTTACATGCAAGTCACAAAAACAGGAAAGAAGGCATTCAATCTCCCTAGCAACGTAAAAGCATATGGCGATCCAACTGATTTCACCGCGGATGCCGACATCAATCTCCTCGCACAGATCAACATACATTTCTCCGTCGTCGAACCAAGCCTAAAAGCCGGCGGATCAGTATGTATCGGATAGTCATCAACGCAGGATCTCGACACCTCCCTGAGCCTCACGAAACTCACGCCAGACCCTTGCAACAGCATCGTCGGCCTCCAAGAGCGTATCGGTCCAATAACCTTAAGAATCAAAGATCTCTTAGCCACAAATATCATGGAATACGTGCTCAGTAGCCAGGACCACGTCTACGACAACCTAATGCAACTCGATGCTCTTCCAGGGTCTCTTGCGTACTCTACAGATAGGAAAGCAGGAGGAGATGTGTTCGACATTCACTATATTCATATGGTAGACTATGTCCATGAAGTGCCCGTAAAGGTGCAGATACAGCAGCCAGCAATGAAGATCTTGAGGGCCGATGGGGAAGCCAACAAGATTGTGAAGAGTGGTGTACCGGTCCTGCTCATCGTACACGGTACGCTTCCTATCAACAAAGGTGTCGTAGTACCTGAAGTTAAGTTTTATGGTTTCATTTCGCCTTAGCCGGCCGTTCTAAAGTGGGCTAAGTTTTATACGAAAAACTGCTGGTAAGACAGGTGGAATGAGCTTCACTACGTCAGAGCTTCATGTCATATCTGGAAACGCTTTTGATGGTCCGATTACCATTGAACATCGTAAACACTCGACTGCTCGGGCGAAAGACTTTGGTTGAGGGTGACCAGAGTGACAGAGAGAGCTATGTCTTCGAACGAGAAGCGTAGCAGGACTATATGGAAGGTATGTGAGGTGGGTGAAGGGTGGAATGGGGATTGTGGCGCGAGGAAGAGATTGACCGAGTTTTGAGAAGGGGACGAGGTCTGAGAGAGTTTGGAGAGATCTATAGAATATATGATGGGGCACAAGAGAGGAAACTTTGTGATTTTGTAGTTATGTAATGGCCTGCTGTCGCGATCGGTCATATCACTTCTGTGCCCACAAGAGCTTACCAACAAGTTTCACATCTGAAGACGGATAATTTCAAAGCGATTGTTTGTGACCTTCGTTGAAAAAATATTTGAGGACAGAGTGATCTTGTGTGCGCGATTACTGAGGTGTACAAAGAACGACTAATGGTGAAATTTGACGTGCAGTCTCATATAGTCGAATATCAAAGGCGTGATTGCGGTGAAACATGCGCTGCTTTCTACGATGCGGCCTCCAACTTATTGTTAAGTCGTTCCGTCTATCTGCTGTGCGACGAAGTCTCTGGGAGCTCTGCTGGTGCTCTATCTGCGGCCACTTCTGACACAGGATTGACTGCATATCCGTAT
>Ga0268250_10001538_pt1 | contig 10037 bp, 8 predicted proteins | sample AgamicAsSfe_FD_200448 | JGI IMG/M metagenome (GOLD analysis project Ga0268250, IMG submission 200448) | Agave microbial communities from Guanajuato, Mexico - As.Sf.e (v2) (version 2) | ecosystem: Host-associated > Plants > Phyllosphere > Phylloplane/Leaf | place: Guanajuato, Mexico | collected... | reverse complement strand
GCTCCGGCATGTCGGTGGGCAAGCAGATGGAGATGGAGGCTGGAAATGCCATCAAGTACAGGACTTGCAGTTGGCCAAAGGTGTGACCCTATTGCGCGTGTTTCGTTTCCTCACCATACTCCCACTCGCGACATGGAGCGAGCCAACTCTCTGCCCCAAGCGACAAGCCCTTTCCTTTTCTCAGATTGCCTTATGCGGCAAAACCCCAGCACTACTCCATTCCTCTTTGCCCTATTGCTTTCTCTTTGCGAACCCTCGAACGAAAGCTCTTGCGATGAGCGTACAAGAACCGACCTAATCCATATTCTAGACTGCAGCGCTGTTGTTCTCTGAGTACATCTGCTTGGCCATCATGTCGTTCCCATACTCGTACGCCACTTTGGGTCTGGTTCCTGGCCTGATTCTGACTGTTGTCGTTGCCGGTCTGGTCTTGTACACTTCTCTGGTTCTCTGGTATGTTGACAATGGAAATCCTCTTGGTAACATGATCTGACGAACTTTTATAGGGAATTCTGCCTGCGCCACCCTGAGGTCAAGGATGTCTGCGACATTGGCCAGATGCTCTTCTGGGGCCAAAGATGGGCATGGTGGGCTACTGCCTTCATGTTCCTTCTGAACAACACGTTCATCCAGGGATTGCATTGCTTGACCGGTGCCAAGTATCTCAACACCATGACTGGTCACGGTCTCTGCACAATTGGCTTCAGTGCCATTGTTGCCGCCGTTTCCTTCTTCGCGTCGTTGCCTCGTACTTTCAACACTCTTGCTTTGTTGGGTACAGCATCGGCGTTCTTCACCTTCATCTCGGTCATTCTGGCTACCATCTTCTCCGGAATTGAGGACCATCCCGCCAAATATCCCAAGTTCGGAGAGCCTCGTGTGCTCGCCATTCCCGAGGCAGGCACCACTTTCGTCGCTGGAATGTCTGCGTTCATGAACATCAGCTACACCTTCATCGGTCAAATCACCTTGCCCTCTTTCATTGCTGAGATGAAGAACCCTCGCGATTTCCCCAAGGCTCTTTGGGCTGTTACCATCGCCGAAGTCATTCTTTTCTCGCTTGTGGGTGCTATCATCTACGCCTACACTGGTACTCAATACTATACCGCACCTGCCTTTGGTTCTTTGAGCAACGAAGTATACAAGAAGGTCAGCTTCTCGTTCATGATCCCGACTATCATCTTCTTGGGAGTACTTTACGCCTCGGTCTCTGCTCGCTTCGTATTCTTTAGAATCTTTGCGGGAACCAGACACATGGGCAGCCACACTGTTGTTGGCTGGGCAAGTTGGGCTGCCATTCTGCTCTGCACTTGGATCCTCGCTTTCATCATTGCCGAAGTCATTCCTTTCTTCAGTGACTTGCTGTCGCTCATGAGTTCGCTCTTTGACAGTTTCTTCGGCTTCATCTTCTGGGGTATGGCTTATCTTCGCATGCGCAGAGCAGACTACGGACCAGACTACTGGAAGAACAGGGGATTCAGAGGAACCTTTGGGTTTGTCTTCAACCTGATCCTCATTGCCATCGGATTGCTGTTCCTTAGTGGTGGAACATATGCCTCCGTCCAGAGTATCGTGGACGGGTACAATTCGTCAACTTATGGTACAGCGTTCTCTTGTGCCGATAACGGTCTGTAGAAAAGTCAAAGAAACTTGACAAGGTCGATATGAGAATTGCTCGGACTGGAATGATCTATGTTAATGACAGCCCAAAATACGAGCAGTGGGCGTGAACTATGATTTTTTCTTATACTAAATTGATAGCTACTTTTAATTGATCTTTTCATGTTTTATATCACCGTCCTGAATGACCAGCATTTAAAACGCTCACTATGCTAGGGCTGGTCAACCACAATTAGGCTGATTGACCTATATGATCGGAATTCATGTGATAATGCCAAGAGTGATGACGAGGGGGTGAGCTTCTGCCATGTGTTCTTCTGCAACCCCTCCAACTTGTGTTGTTTTGTGACAACATATCACTTCCTCTCACTTTTCACAGCGCTCGAACTGTAGTGTCATCTCTAAAATACCATGTCTTCGATCTCCGACTACGTTGATCTTGGACAGCCAATGTTTTGGTGTGAGTCAACTAAGCATCGACAATACGGCAAAGTCGATGCCACATAAGAGGAGACACGCTGATTGAGACAACATAGTGTCTGCAGCTAGTATCTGTTTCAACCCTACTTTCTGGAAGTGAGCAAATGACGTCTGGACGGTCGATCTTGAAACAGACTTACTGACAACCCCTAGCTCGGCCGCAAGATCAGGTAAGGTTCATCAGTCGCGAGTCTACAAGCACGACGAAAGAAGACGCAGAAGTTGTGTGATGCAAAACAAGAAGAGAGAAGAGAAGACAAAAATTGACATGTTTTTGCAAAATTTGCAGAGTACCACAACAAGACCATCACCAAGCTGTTTGGCGGCAACTCGCTCTACGGCTGCTATGCCCTCGCCGTGACAATCTTCACCCTTGGAATTGTTCGAGACAGCATGTACGCATCTCTTTTTCTACCGTCTTGATCAAGAAGCAACCACCCATTACGCGCCAAATCCGTCGATCCTCGTCCCACAAAGCACCAAACTCCCCAAAGCGACACACTATCTTCAAAAGAACTCAAACAATGATTATCTGCTGACATGACACAAGCTACGAGCGCGCTCTCCGAAGCCAACCTACGCACCCGCTTCTACTAGGCCCCGTGTCTGAAGCCCTGGCCGTTGGTCTGTTCGTCTCGGGCAATGTGCTCGTTCTGACGTCCATGTACGCTCTCGGCATCACAGGCACCTACCTCGGCGACTACTTCGGCATCCTCATGGACGAAATGGTCACCGGCTTCCCCTTCAACGTCTGCTCGGCACCTATGTACTACGGCTCTACCCTCAGCTTCCTGGGATCGGCATTGTGGTTTGGCAAGCCTGCCGGAGTGATCTTGACAGGACTGGTGTTCTTGGTCTACAAGGTCGCTTTGACGTACGAGGATCCATTCACTGGTGGTATCTACGCCGAGAGGGAGAGGAAGCAGAAGGCTGAGGGCAAGAAGGTGCGTTGATCACCTCGAGGTCAAAAGATGGTGGGCGAGGGATGTTGAGAAAGAGCAAGGTGAGGAAGGAAGAGTGAGGGTTAGAAAGAAGAGACCGGACTCTTGCCAGAACAGACAGAGCTGGTGGAGGGAAGAGATTCAAGATCGAGTTGCTTGATGGCGCGATCAAGCAGAAGAGGGAGAAATGAAGGAGGCTGGATACAATATGTACATGTCATTACAAAAGTTGTGGTTGCAAAAAGCGTGCCTCATCCGAGTCGTATGCCCAAAGAGCGTTCGAGCATTTTGACATGATCATCGAACTTTTCATAGGCGTCTTCCCTCAACCTCATACTCCTCTTATCACGTCGCCTAAGCTCACGCATCAATCTCACTGTGCTTACCTCTTACCTCCTCATCTTGACACTTACAACAGACCGGGTACATCCTGATGCCTAGTACCCCAAACGTACAGCAGATTCCTCACGATCTTGTCTTCAAGGCCTTTGTATTTTGCAGCATTGTCCAAAAACTGTAGCGTCTGTGATATTTGCGGAGGGTCGAATGAAGATGTGGGGTTGCGGAAGGACGAGCGGAGGTGTGATTGCAGTGTGTAGCGGGCGGGTTTTGCGTAGCGGATTGCTTGGAGCGATGTCCGGAGGAGATGGCGGTATGCGTGGATGATTTGTTGCGACATTGATGTCGGCTTGTATTGTGTCGTGATATGGTAGATGAGCAGCTGGTGAGAAATGGGAATGACGCTGCTGAAGGAAAGCTTGTGTTTGGTTTGTTTGTTTGCGAGGATTCAAGGATGCGATAGATATAGCATCTTGGATATTTGGACAGTGTTCACAGTCTTGTTGCTTTCTGAACATGACGGTGACAGAGCTGTTGGGTCATCCTGTAGCAATCGGTCTCGTAGCAATTCTCATCGCAAGTGCTGCAATGGGCCTGTTCTCGTCCAACAAGCATTTCCCCGTCGAGGGTCGTGTGAGTTTGTCGCAACCACTCGGGTTGTTACAGATATGCTGACATGACAACTCATAGACGGTCTTGATTACAGGAGGGTCGAGTGGTATGGGCAAAGCTCTTGCGACCAAGCTGGCTCAACAAGGTGCAAATGTCTGTATTGTCGCAAGAACACAGTCCAAACTGGACCAAGCAATCGAGCACATCAAGGTGCTTTCTCCTACATCTTCGACCCCCATACCCACCTTGACTGATCATCCACGCAGTCACACGCCAAAAGTCCTACCCAGCGATTCCTAGCTATTAGCGCCGACTGCACATCTCCTGAAGAGAACACGCGTATCCTCGCCGACACGACCTCATGGAATAATTCCCAACCACCCGACATTGTCTGGGCAAACGCCGGCTCATCGTCCCCTGGCCTCTTCCTCGACACTCCTCTTGAGACACATCGCTCCCAGATGGACACAAACTACTGGGCTTCCTTCTACCTCGCCCACGCAACACTCAAACTCTGGCTTGCACCGCAGCAGAAGAAAGAGGACATCAAACCAAGACATTTCATCATCACATCCAGCAGTGTCGCTTTCGTGGGTGTCGCAGGCTACACTCCCTACGCTCCTGCCAAAGCTGCTCTCAAGTCTCTGGCCGACTCGTTGCGCATGGAATTGAATCTCTACAATGGCAGTATCAAATCTTCAAGGCCTTCTCCCGCTGCCGCTACCAACATCCATCTGGTCTGTCCTGGCACCATTCTATCTCCTGGCTATGAAGCTGAGAACCTCACAAAACACCCCGTCACCAAGATTCTCGAGTCTGGAGACCCGAAACAGACTGAAGATGAGGTAGCAGACGCTTCTTTGAGGGGACTACAAAGAGGTGATTATGTCATCACAACGCAGTGGCTAGGTCATGCTATGAGAGTATCTGCTCTGGGCGGTTCTCCAAGGAATGGCTGGGGTATTGTCGACGTCCTCTTTGGCTGGATCACTGCCATTGCTTGGTTGTTCATTGCTCCTGATATGGAATCAAAAGTGTGGAATTGGGGTAAAGAGCATGGCTGCGCATAGTGTCTCGATGGAAAAAGGCTTTGATGATCTGTACACGATACCCTTTTATCTTGGAGCTTTGTTTGATCTTCTTCTGGTATATCCCATTGCTCAAGTCAGCTCAAGTCAATCCGTTTCATCCGACGTGTGGTATGCAGCCATACTGTGAGCTACGAAATTGTACACCCGCACTCAAACCAAAGAGGCTCCGACTTGGTGTTGGAACCAGGCTCGACCTTCGTTTCGGCTTTGTATTCGAGAGAGCACTTGGGCTTCTCAAGCTCGTCGTTGTCGTCATGTTTGCTGTCTCGTCGTAGTCGTTCTTATCATCGTCGTCTGCGCCGGGCCATCTCGCTTCTTCTTCTTCGTTGACTTTGGGGGCCTGAAAGATTGGACGATCAGAAAAGAGCTTACTAGGACGAATGATCAAGTCTCACTTGGAAGAAATCCTCGATCGTCTCCCAAACCACAGTTGCTTCGGCTTCTAGTACTCTTTCCTCCTCTACAGTATTCTCGGTAGGTGGATCGTCAGGTGGGCCAAGGGGCAAGGGGCCGTCAAAGTTGCAATCCACACCGGGAACTCCGTCCTCGACTGAAGGCAGGTCCTTGGATTGGAGGCCATAGATGGCTCCTTTAGTCGTCCACCAGGCCGCGTAAGCACATTTAGTTTTCTATTGTTCTTGTGTTCAAAGGCACATGACATTACTCTGAGGCCTCTTCTTTCGCTAGACATCCTCGGTAGGAACTCTCAGCTGTCCGACTGGGGAGTTTATCTTTCGATTGTTGTTGGTCTAAACGGCAAAATTGTCGGTATGTTCGCCTTGGTACTGGGCCATCATGCACACTCTCAACACCTGTGCGTACCTGACCTCAACGGAGCGGACCAGGTTCAGGAGCGGTCATCGAGATGCAGGGCTTCGTCATCACGAGTGTTGTGATTCTTGGTCCTGGATTTCATGCACGAGGGGCTATGAGAGACATCAAAATGGAAGGAGATAATCAGTATTGTCCTGCAGCCTGATGACTCATATTGCAATGAGAGTCTCGTTGTTAAGCTCCTGAGGCCGCAAAGATCGAGAATGAAAGGTTACGACAACGCACAATGGCTCCATCGACGTGTGAAGTTTAGGAGGCAAGAACAGTCTTAGAGAACCTTTCTACAATCGCACTCCGTCCACCAGATATTCACCATGGCTTCGACTACACCGAAGACGCAAGACCGGTCCTTCCAGGCAAGTGGATCCTTTCTGTCTCAACAACCCGCCTCTCGACCAATACATAGTAGAATATGTAATCAAGTCTTCTGATTTCCATACTTTTTCGTCCTCTTGATTGTGGCAATGTGCTCATCCCTTGTGTCTTGCTGTTCCATGGAAGTACTAACCTTCGTTGCCGCGACGAAACCTGTTTGCCGTCGTCTGCCAACCTCGTTCACGTCTTGCTCGTCTTAGTCCTATCGCTGTGGGCACAAAACATCTCAAGACAATAGCACCTCGCGTCAACTGTGCTCGCAGCTCCCGCTTATTAGCATTGCCGAGTCCTGTTACAGCACAACATCCTACGAATCTGGTTCTGCATCCTTCACTTACTGACTCTATCTACTTCGTCACTCTTCCTCAACACTTGTAGTATCTTCTTCCTACACTCGCACATCTCATACGCCAGAATATCATCATGGCTCCACCTATACCAAAGACACCCAAGAAGAGCGGTCCCGCTAGACGAGTGTATGTCACTTGTTTGAACCACAATCGCTTTGAACTGACACACCCAAGGCTCAGCAGTACTGCCTCCTCGCCTACCAGTCCAATCTCTCGTGTGCGCAAGTCACAGAAAGATGCTCCCGAGTAAGCAATGCCCCTCGCTCGTTCACTCTCTTCCCTTCACTAACCAAACACTACAAGCTTGGGCAGCGAAATGGTCTTCGTCCTCCTCGGCGACGGCCCAAAAGCCTCTCGTGAAACCAAACTCTTCCACAGAAACCTTCTCATGTCCGTCTCCGGCTTCTTCGCCGCCGGTCTGACCTCTTTGTTCAGAGAGGCCTCAACCGGTATCTTTGAACTCGAAGAAGAAGACTCGGCCACTTTCTCCGTGTTTGAGCAATGGGTTTACAGAAATCGGTTGTTCATCAAGAAACCCATCACTTCCTCTCCTGATCTTTTCTCAGACACCGAAGACGATCAGCAAGAGTGGGAGTGTTTGCCTCGTCTCTACACTCTGGGCGAACGCCCGGATGCGCCGAGATTCAAGGATGCGGTTGTCTCTGCTATCATCGAGAAAGTCAATGAGAGTAAAGTTGTTCCTGACAACTGGGCTGCGTACGTGTATCAGAACACTGTCTCAGCTTGTGCGTTGCGCCGTTTGATCGTCGACTTTCATGTCTTTGCCCATCAGTTCAAGTTGTTGAAGAAGGGAGCTTGTCCTGATGCTGAAGAGCCGGAGATGCAATTTGTGCAGGATGCGATTGCAAGAATGGCTGATGCTGGACAAAGGGTCTTTGCTGTCGATGCTGATGCTGGGATGCCTTGGAGTGATGCTTGTGCTTATCATGAGCATGGTGAGGGCGCTTGTCATTTGGCCGAGGATGATGAGGGGGCTGCCCCTTCTCCCAGTCCCACCCCACTCAGACGCAGTGTTAGGTCTGCACCTGCCCCAGATGCGGTGGAATCGGGCAGCAGGTACATTGCAGGATAGAACCACGACTCTGGCTCAGAAGACATGAGATACGAGAACACGATGAGGAGGATGAGCAAGGGAACGAGACATGACGGAAAAGAAGCCAACAGGGCGTTTGTGTTCTACACCAGAGAGTTTAAGGAGCATTGTGAGAGTACAAGAATAGCAAGCACACTTACAATTTGAAAGCAAGGCCGAACCATGACTACGCCTTCCTCTCTCCAACTGTGACGCTACTCCCAGCCTTCCTTTCCCTCCTTTCTTCGTTCTTCAATCTTTTTCTCTCCTTCCTCTCGATCTCAGCCAACTCCTTCTCTTTGTCGATAATAGCAACCATCTTCTCAGCCATATCCTTATTTTTGAGCCCCTCAGCGTCAATAGCATCGAGAGTGTAGCGGTAACATTCATATACCTCTCTGGACCATAGAGGACTCCTTCCTGTTTCACTCCCACCTTCATCCTGGACACCCTGTGCCAACAATATACGATCCCACTCGTCCTCACCCTTTGCAATCTCCAGATGGGCCTCCAACGCCACCTTGCGATCAAGCCGCTTCTGACGGTCAACGATGCGGGATTTGAGATAGTGGGACAGAGCGGCGGGTTGGGGTTTTGTGAAGCGGAGGATGGGGACTTTATTGGCAGAGACCAGCACAGGGATGCGGCGACGGGATGGCAGAGAGAAGGCTGGACGAGGTCGGAGTGCTAGTGCTGTTCCTGGTTGGGCGGCTGGTTTTGCTTCCGGTGTTGGGGTTGATTTGGGTGGAGCAGTGGTGGCAGTGGTCCTGAGTGCGGCGGGTATGCGTGCCTGGAGGCTTTTGAGGTGCGAAATACTGGACTCATTCCCAGCGATGGCGGAGTCTAGATAGTCCAATGCCTGTTCTCATCGTGGCGTTAGAATCGATGACTTCCAGCAGAGATAAAGGATGAGAGCAAGACACACCTCGTAGCCACCAGCAAAGCCAGTTTGCAAGACGTGTCGACTCGTCACATGGCGATTCTTTGCGAAGCTGTTCCTGACAGCGGCTTGTAGAGTGGAAGCTTCAAGAGGTGGTGGTGCAGCTCGACATTTGTTCAAGAGGGCGCGGTATAGGGCGATTGCTGTGCAAGGCTCATGTCAATGTCTTATGCCGAATGACGGGAAGGCACCAACGTACCCGTCACACGATGCGCGCCGGACTTGTGGGGCGCGAGAAATGCTGGCATAACATTCTATCGTTCTGCATGTGAAAAGGCACGAGCGACCAAGAGTAGCATGACGTCTGGACGGGGGCAGATTTGCATCCTCCAAGCCCTCCAAGCCTCACACGCCAGTGCTGCCGAACCGAGACACCTTCTACGTTTTCCATGTTTCATCTATCCTTGCACGTGCCTTGGTACCGACTGAGACACTCGAACTCTTGTCACCATATGGAACAGACTGAGCACGCAGTCGCGTCGACTCTGACATCGAGACAGGATACAGATCGAGTCAACATTCTCGAGCTAAAATACATATTGTACAAAGGAGATAACGGAAGAAGCTGCAACCAGAACCAGAAAGACGAAACTCCAACATATCAAGTGTGTATCAACCTTCCACCAAACTCTTGCGCCCGCTGGAAATGCTTCAAATCCTTCCCATAGCCATTTGCTCCCATCAAATACAAATGAAAGCCCCAGTGTCCGCTTCTTGATCAGCCAAAGACCAGAGCATTGAGGATGTGTCCTTCCTTCCAGCTCGTCTGGCTCAAGACCTTGTTTTCCTCGAGTATCTTGCCCATGTACGCAAACTTGATCTTTTGCTCGATTCCAGCCTTCTCTTGCACCTTCTTGACAAGCACAGACACCTTTTGGTTTGTGCCCATCTCGACCACTACGTCAGTGCCGCGGTCGCTGAGTCTTGCTCTGACTGACACCATGTCACCAATCTTCTCCTCCATGGCAACGCCCTTTTCGGCGTCGATCTCGTCTTCCGATTCTTCGTTGATGTCCTTGCCTTCGATCTGAGGCTCTGCAACGAGATCCTCTGGGTCAGACACTACCCAGCCAGGCATCTCGTACAGCAAGCCCTTGTCATCATAAACACCTCCTTTCTTCTGTCCACCTCTTCTTCTTTCGACACAGACTTTGCCGGTTGGGCAGGTAGCACCACTAGCATCGAGAATGGTTTGCGCCGCCTTCAAGTCACCAGATCGAAGGAGTTCCGAAACTTGCTTCATGGCCGCCCACATTTCGGGTCGTCCGCTGACTCTGGTTTCGAAGAAGGCTTCGCGCTGCCTTGCGAGTTCCGATGGTGTCCATGGCGTTAGTGCGAGTTGAGGAGGCGAGTGCTTGACAG
>Ga0268250_10001537_pt1 | contig 10039 bp, 7 predicted proteins | sample AgamicAsSfe_FD_200448 | JGI IMG/M metagenome (GOLD analysis project Ga0268250, IMG submission 200448) | Agave microbial communities from Guanajuato, Mexico - As.Sf.e (v2) (version 2) | ecosystem: Host-associated > Plants > Phyllosphere > Phylloplane/Leaf | place: Guanajuato, Mexico | collected... | reverse complement strand
ATAGATGACAGGATCGCTAGGTGCAGCCGGTGGCCTGGCGGTGCCGCCGGTTCTGGATGGTGAGGTATGCGAGATAGCGTTTGTGACAGACGCAGTGACCTCAATCGGGACATTCGCGTAAGAAGTCTTGTTGAGACTCGAACGTGCTAGACAAGGGGTATGCCGAACATTCGATAGTGTGTAGCATGAGTGTATCTTTGACCTGGTCGCTAAGGATTGTGGCGGGGCCTTGTTTCGCGTAGTCGGAGAGAATTGTGTAGACACTACCAACTGTGCCGCGTTGATAACCTCTGCTCGTCGACCGCTTCAGATCTCTTTCCAGTCTCTACACTCTTGCGCTTTTACTGATCTTCGCAGGGCTCCTTGCCCATTCCTTCGTTTCTTGGCTCAGACCACAACACCCATCTCTTAGCAGATTTGTCTGCTTCATACAATCGCTTAGCAACATCCCTTAACTACCCATACCACCCATCTTAATCCTTGTGACATCCCAGACATGTCTTCCGCAACACCTTCCCACGATGGGGACAGGCCCTTCATCCCCTCCAGCCGGCAATCGTTCAGTGGCAGTGTCAACGATTCGCGCTACTCCACACCTCAGACACCCACAGGTCGCCCTCCGATGTCCCGACCGTTGACCATGAAGATCGATGAAGATTCAAGGTACCGTGCTGTGAGTACAATCATCAGCAATCTTAGAAACCCCATCTCACACCTCACAGATCATCAAGCACCTTTACGCTAAGGCCTGCTCCATGCGATGGATGACTTCCAGTGCCCTATCGCCCGGCTCCTGCGAGGGTGTGTTGATCCGAAAGGGTCAAGGAGAATACGTCACAGAACCTGTAGCGGCCAACAAGGACCTCCTCTCGGCAGTGAAGAGGATCAACCCAGGTGTTGCTCTCACCATGAGCACTGACGGCACCCAAGCCATCTTCGACGTGCTCGAGCCCTTCGAGACGGAGTTGATGTTCCAGAACGGCTCTCAGATCCAAATCTTTGAATCCATGGCAGAGGTAGCCACCTCCAGTACCATCCGCAAATTCCAATATGCAGCTCTCATTCGTCAGGAGAGGCTCCTTCTTGTGTGGCACGACGACCTTGGTGCTATTCTTTCCCAGGCAATGGAGATCGAATCCAGGATCCTGGCCTTGGTCTGGGGTACTTCCAAGAACCCCTTCAGTGGTTTCGACAGCGCCATCCAGTCCAGCGCCAACTCTACTCTTGGAGGATCCACTGTCGACTTCGCTATCGACGGCAAGAAGGATGATGTTGAGGTCAACGCTGAAGAGGTCGATGGTGATCTTGAGAAGGCTGATGGCCCCAAGGAGTCGCTTGCACGCCCCCTCATTTTCACCAGTTCCATCTTCGTTGGTCTTGCCATGGTCTTGATCATCATCCTCGTCATCGGTCTTGGTAACAAAGCCATCATCCTTCAGACAATGACTGACCACTTTTACCCTCGTATTCTTCTCATCTTGACGGAGCCGCTCTGGATCGCTTTGGGTCTTTTCTTCGTCGTTGTCGTCATGGGTAACATCTTTGAGGTTTTCGGACCTGTCACTGGTGTCAAGTCAAACAGCCGTTTCCACTCAGCCATCAAGCCTAATCTCGCTCAAGCCCGCGCTCAAGGATTCACGCCATCCACCATCACTATCCAAATGCCAATTTACACCGAGTCACTAGAGGGTGTCGTCAAGCCTACTGTCGCCAGTTTGCAAGCCGCCATCTCCTACTACGAGTCTCGCGGTGGAACTGCGCGCATCTTCATCAACGACGACGGTATGGCTGTTCGGTCTGAGGAGGACAACGAGAAGTTCCTTCGCTTCTACGAGAACAACAACATCGGATGGGTCTCGCGTCCCAAGCACAACCATGAAGGATTCGTTCGCCGTGGAAAGTTCAAGAAGGCCTCTAACATGAACTTCGCCCTCAACACCTCCAACAAGGTAGAGGATGTTCTCCAAAGCTTGGTCGACAATCGCTATGACAAGGGTAACGCTTCTATATCCGAGGAGGAGGAGCTTGCGCTCTACCACGAGGCTCTCGAACAGGTTCTTACTGCTGATCCCCGCGCGAAGGCTGGTGGTAACATCCGTATGGGTGAGATCATCCTTATCGTCGACTCTGATACCATCGTTCCCGAAGATTGTCTCATGTACGGAGCTGCAGAGATGTTCTTGTCGCCTGAAGTCGCTATCGTTCAACATGCAACTGGTGTCATGCAAGTCTCATGGGATTACTTTGAGAACGGTATCACTTACTTCACCAACCTTGTCTACACTGCTATTCGCTTCTCGGTCGGTAGTGGTGAAGTCGCCCCCTTCGTCGGTCACAACGCTTTCTTACGCTGGCAAGCTGTCCAGTCAGTCGGCAACCCCCCTGAAGATGATGGTTACGTCTGCTTTTGGTCGGAGAGCCACGTTTCCGAGGATTTCGATATTGCGCTCCGTCTCCAGATCAAGGGTAACATCGTCCGCCTTGCTAGCTACCACGGCCGTGGTTTCAAAGAGGGTGTCTCGCTATCCGTCTTCGACGAGTTGGACCGATGGGAGAAATACGCGTACGGTTGCAACGAATTGGTCTTCAACCCCGTCCACACCTGGTTGTGGAAGTCGCCATTCACCAAGCTCTTCCGCACCTTCATCTTCTCCAACATCCAGCTGTCTTCCAAGATCTCTATCTGCGGTTACATCTTCTCTTACTACGCTCTCGGTTCGGCTGTTCCCCTTGGTGCCCTCAACTACTTCCTTGTCGGATGGCTGAACGGCGACCTCGACAAGTACTATGTCGAATCTTGGAAGATCTTCATCGTCTTGCTCATCGTCTTCAACGGAATGTCAAACGTCTGCTTTGCCATTATGCGCTACCGTATTGGTGAGGCCAGTTTGTTGGGTGCTTTCTTCGAGAACCTCAAGTGGATGCCCTTCTTCATGATCTTCTTCGGTGGTGTCTCATTCCACATCCTGCTCGCCATTTGCTCGCACATGTTCTGCATCGACATGAGTTGGGGTGCCACAGCGAAGGAGAAGGACAACTCCAACTTCTTCGCAGAGTTGCCCAAGATCTGGAAGCGCTTCAAGTGGATGTACATGATCATGATTGCCATGATTGGTGGCATGATCTACCTTGGATGCTTCGCTCCTCATGGATGGGAGATTACCGGTTTGACCGCTGTCTTGCCGTAAGTACTGCCTTTTACTCCAGTATCATTGACACTTCGCTAACCGTACCTAGTTGGGCCGTGACCGTTATCATGCACTGCCTGTTGCCCATTGTACTGAACCCGTCGCTGACGGTCTTCAACTACTGAGTCCGGGTCACGATTGGATGGATTTTCTTTTGTTTGTTTAAGCTGCCGCGGTATTGGGAATTGGAAGCCAGTTGGCACCATGGTTCGGGATACATAGAGCGGCGGATCATCGCATTATGGAGGATGATATCCCCTTGTCGGCGTTGGCTTTAGATTTGTATGACCTTTTTTATAGGTTAATTTCTAATCACTCGTTACCAAAATGACATGTCTTGTACTCACAGCCACATCCCATGCGCGCGACTGCCCTTGGCCTGACTATTCCCACAAAGGTGTCGCATTGAATGGATACGATATTTTCGGTGTCGCACCGAGATAAGATGGATTCTGCGATGGATTTGGTGCACATAGGAATGTGCGGTGTTGCACGTTGTGAGTTGCTGGCAGCTGCGATGCGCTCTTGTTACGGCAAACTCGGGTCGCCTGATGGCTGGCTCTTTTTCAGCTGAAAAACAGCCGGGCGCAACCATGACTGGGCATCTGGCCAACAAGCCACCAGTCTCTCATCGTCACCACACTACCTTTTTCAGCCATTCAGAGCCGGAGGTGGCAGAAACAGACTCCAATCGGCCTTGATCTTCCAATGAAAGTGTCTCTCACGTATCTCGATACAGCAGTGCTCTGCCCGGCGATCCCGATGCGGCTTGCGCTCATGTACGCTACATGTGGCAGCACCATTGAGAAGTCTGTATTTCATACTACACGGTCGATCTAAGATGTTTGGCATGCGTGTGTATCAGCGACATGCTCAGTCTATTCGGCGACGGCTCAGTCTGCCGCGCGCAGTCGTCGCCCATCTGCCAGCTGATATTGTCGCGCCTTCATAGTCTCGTGCCAGCTTGCCATTGTCTAGAATATAAGGTGCACACATCTGTCAAGCCTGTCTGAGCACATAGTGTCAGTATGGGGTTCGTCTTGCTGTGTAGGTATGTTCATGTGTATATTCATGTAGCAGCTGAGGGTATGCACCAGTACGAAGGAGCCCGTTTCGTCCAAGTTAAAGCACTTGAAAAAAAGTAGTCTCAAGTCATACGCTGTTCTTCTTCTGTCATATCTGCATAAACGTGTTTGAGGGGTGCAAGAGAAAGCTGGGTCGGACACTTTGCTCCCTGGCGATCAGTAGGACATGTGGACCCTTCGACGTCAGCCTTTGGTGGGGCTGAAACGTGCGCTAGCAGCATTCACATACACAGCTCACCCCGCCGTGTCGCTCGACGCCTGCACACACACACTCTCTCTCTATACCCCCATAAACTCTTCCCTGATTATTCACAAGAGCTCACGACAGCACACGCACGATGCCGCAGATCAGCGACATCTGGCTCCCATGCCTCATTCTCGTCGTGTTTTGGGCCAGGCCCACGGCAGCTTTCGGTGCCGGCAACATTGCGAGCTTGAGCGCCATTGAGGGACAGAACTGGCGCCATGGAGATATCGAGGACACGCTGCTCACCCTGCTCATTAGCGGCCAGACTGGCAAGAAGTTCAGCAAGATGGATGTCAAGCGCGTCTACTTTGGCAACTGGCTTCGCGACTACTCGCAGGCTGTCGATGTCGGCACCGTCAAGATGGTCTCTGCAGAGGCCATCCGCATCCTCCTCTGGGTGCTCGGCTTCATGAGCTTCGGCTACGGAACCAAGGAGTTCGAGGTTACGCGCGATCGCCTTGGATGCTACCGACCAGAAGAGTAAGAAATGTCCCTGCACAGACTGCACGTGAAACAAACACTGACTTGGTACACCCGCCTTTAGGCATATTGACAACCCCAAGGTTAGCACATGGCCTGCCCACTCATGACTAGAGACTGACTGTCCAGGACTATGCCGACAACCTCGACGCCCGCGACTACGACCGACGCCTACGAGGCCCCGTTGACGAGAGACGCGAGCTTAGTGTCGACGAGCGGACCGGTCTGAAAAACTACATCGCCTCAGAAGACTTGGGCATCACAACATCGGCGGGCATGGTCCGCGACCTGCTCAGGCGTTGCATTGATCTCGGTCGACGCTCAGGAGGACGTGGTCCCGACTTCTACGAAGCCTTGAGACTGCTCGGCACTGCAACCCATTGTATGGAGGACTACTCTGCCCACTCAAACTACGTCGAGCTTGCCTTGATTGAGATCGACGAAGAGAATCGTGACATATTCCCTCACGTGGGCAGAAACGCCCTGTTTGATGTCCGCGCCGCCGGAAAGCAGGTATACCCCATAATAACAGGTACATTCGGTGGTGTCGACTTTTTGCACTCAGTGTGCGGAGAGATTACCGACAAGGCCACACAATCCGAGCTGCAGGAACTCGAAGGCGCAATTGCCAATGCTGAAAGGAGCGAGAACAAGAGCAAAATTCAGGAGCTTCTCGCCAAGCTTCCAGACGGCATCTTTGGCGGCAAAGACGAATCTGGCAAGGCTGACGAGCTCGCCGACAACGCCAACGCTGCTGCCATGGGAAACATCCAGATTACTCCCAAGGAACCTGAAGCCTTTACAGAGCAGATTGGCGAGCTGGTCAAGCAAATTTATCCCATTATGGAGTTCCACGATGAGATCATGCAATCCATCGCTGAGTTTATCGAGAAGATTCCGATCCTACCAGACCTGATCGAGGAGATTCAAAGCCAAGTTACCGTCTTTGTTTTCAGTCTCCTTGCGCCTTATATCTTGCCTATTCTTAGCCAGGTCAAGGCTGAGCTTGAGACTGGATCCAGCGAGGTTATTGCAAGCTCCCGCGAGAAGCAGCACATTGTCTTTAACGACGACTACTCAACCGATCCAACTCACAGCATGCTCTCCAAGGACCACTTTTCCAACGTGCTCAACGAGCCTGCCGGTCGAGTAGCGTCTGCCGTACTGAGCTGGGCTGTTCCCCAAGTCGTTCAGTGCTGGGACGGTGAGGCTGATCCCGAGGAAACCATTGATCGCATCATCAAGGGTGTCTTCCACCATCCTGCCGTTGCTATGGCAGAGAAGAGACATGGCGGAGGAAGGGATCGCGGAGCTACACAATGCCATCAAATCATGCTCGACACTGTCGGAAAATGGTGGGATTCCAAAGATAGCAGAGCCAAGCGTGAGTTCCGTGACCAACTCAGTCGCGACGGTGTACAAAACCTTCGCAACCACAAGGAGAACGTACACGACAAGGGCCACGGCTGCGGCAAACCTCTGGGTATGGCGAATAACTTCGGTTCTTCCGGCGGACAGGGTGGTGTTAACCCACAGATTCAGCAAGCCACTGATCATGTTGGCAAGCTTGCTGGTGAAGCTGTAGGTGGCGGCGCCCTGGGCGGTCTTGTCGGTGGTCTAGTCGGCGGCATTGGTGGCTCTCTGCTTGGTGACGCTTTTGGAGGGAACGAAAAGAAGGGCCGCAAGGAAGAGCATTACGGCCAAGATGGTTCCTACACTCAGTCATACTCCGAAACTGGTCATCACCAGGCATCTTCGTATGGTGATAGCGATCGCTACGGTCGCGCTGAGTATGAGCAGACACAATACCCAAGCGGTGGACGTCGCGAAGAGTACTCCCGTCAGGAGCGTGATGAGCGTGGCGGGTCCTACAGCTACGAGCAGAGCGTTGAGACTACCGGCTACAGTGGTTCCAGTGGATATGAGCGTCGGGAGGAGCGGCGTGTACAGCACGGCAGTGAATGGCGCTCCGAGGAGACGCGCGAAGGCTTCGACCGCTCAGGGGAGTACTACTCTGAGGAGAAAGAGTAAGTCACACATTTGTACTATCGTGGTTGTAGGCTAACAAATGTTCAGACGACGTGGTAAGTCCAAGAAACACTCCGACGACGACGATTCGAACGATTCGGGCGGCGAAGATTCGTACGAGAAGCGAATGAAGAAGGAACGCAAGAAGCGTGAAAAGGAGGAGAAAAAGCGCAATAAATACCGGAAGCACGGCAGCGGTGACGAAGACTCGGATGCTGACAAACGCCGCTCAGGATCGGGTGAATACAGACGTCGCTCTCGCTCCCGCGAGCAAGAGCACCGTCGCAAGAAGAGTAGCAGCCGCTCACCCAAGCGTCATTCTGGAGGCCACTCGGGAGGCTATGGCCAGGAGCAGAGCTACGGCCAGGAGTCGAGCTACGGTCGTCGTCAGGAGGAACCCAGCTATGGCCGTGAACAACCATCCAGGTACGAACGTCAAGAATACGGCGGTGAAACTGGAGGCTACGGCCGTCAGCAGCCGCAGTATGGTGCTGACTCATACAGTACTGGTGGATACGGCCGTCAAGAGGAGTCCGGATATGGCCGCCGCCAGGAAGAGTCGAATTACGGCCGCCAAGAGTATGGCCGCCAGGAATCATCTCGTTACGGTGCTGACCCTTACAGCTCCGGTGGATATGGTCGTTCAGAAGGTCAGGAATACGGTGGTGAACGATCCGATCAGGCTTATGGCGCCTCTGGTGTCCCTGGAGGCTTTGGCGAAGAGCCTCAAGGCTACGGTCGTCGCCGTGATGACGAAGATGAATATGGCCAGAGGAGACAAGAATATGGCTCTGGCGGCTATGGTGGCTCTGGAGGATACGGTGAGGAGGGGTATGGAAGACGGTACTAGATATGACGTCTTCTTCGCGGGGTCTAAAGTGGCGCTTAGCGTTGCTTTGTGGGCTTGGAGTACCAAGATGACTGTGCTGCAGTGCCTACATGAGCAGCCTAAACGAGTTAGCATATCCTACGCTGATTCGCGAATGTCATTCTGACCTCATGGACCCTTGATGTATTCGTCGTGATTTACCGCCTTGTGTGGGTACAGGTTCCGCTGGCTTCATCTCATACCTTTCTCATCTCTTTTTGTCTAACCTCTCATCAATTTACTTCTCAGTCAGATGACCGATACGACAAAGAGGAGAGTGCTTAACGGCCATCGTTCTAGTACGCGAATACACAAGCAGATTTCGATAGCAAGAAACGAAGGAGCAGATTCCTTAATTGTACAATTTATTATCATGCAGTCTGAAAACTAAGCATCTCTAGATCTTACAGTCTTACACCAGGTTGAAATCCCTTGCTGAAGGGATAGTCAATATATCCTTGAAGGCTCTCTGGTGTGTAGAATGTACTTCGATCATATTTGTTCAATTCCAGACCATTCCTTAGTCTGTATGGTAAGTCTGGATTGGACACAAAGTGCCGTCCGAAGACGAAGACGACGTCTGATGCACCATACTTCTCATCAGCGGCTTCAAACACGTTGCCTGGAGTATAGCCACCAGCTATCAAAACAGGTGTTACATTATCCCAGATATTAAGCAGGAAATCAATGCTCTGAGTGGACTCGCAATCGACGTTATTGTCCACCCGGGACTCGATTATATGTAGATAGCCGATTTGTAGTTCCTTGAGTTGCGCGGCAAGGTGGGAAAATGTGGGAATAGGGTCGGACATGAGCATGCCTTGGAAAGAACTCCATGGACTCAAGCGGAATCCCACGCGATCTGATCCAATAGCGGCTGCGACAGCCTTTGCAACCTCGATGCCGAATTTACTGCGATTTTCTACGCTTCCGCCCCAAGTATCGCGCCGCTGGTTGCATGTATCTTGCAAAAACTGATCGACTAGATATCCGTTCGCGCCGTGTATCTCTATGCCGTCAAATCCAGCAGCGATAGCGTTCTTTGCTGCTTGCGCAAAGTCCGCAACACAACCCCAAATTTCATCTTCAGTCATTGCGCGCGGTGCAGTAGTTGAACCACCTTTAGGTGCAAACCCCTCCCCAGGCATCGGTATGGCACTTGAGCTCAACAACTCATGCCCGCCTGCTCTGAGCTGCTCGGCGTCCGCTGCTCGGCCTGGAGCAACCAATTGGCATACAATACTACAGCCACGCTCATGAACTGCGTTGGTGATGTCTCTCCATCCTGTGATATGGGCTTCATTCCAAAGCGCAGGGCCGTGTGGTACTCCACCATGCGCCGGAGAGATTTGGGTCGCTTCAGCGATGATAAGGGTCCCGGGTACAGCAGCTCGCTGGGCATAATACTCCACAGCCATAGGGAGCTGGACGTGATCTTTATCCGCGCGTAGACGCGTCAATGGCGCCATGGCGACCCTGTGTTGTAGGTCGACGCGTCCTATTCGGATAGGCGCAAATAGTTTTGAGTGAACCATGATAGACTCGGAGCTGAAGAAATGGAGTGCCTGAAAGAGGTCGTAGACAGGATGTCGACAAGGGAAGAGAGTAGTAAAGTCAATGAAGAATAGGAAAATGGATCATAAGAAAAGTTTTCAGTCATAGCAGATGTTGTGGACACCGTCATGACGAATATTTTGGCAGCTGAGCTAAGCCGTTGTAAAAAAAAAAAAATTCTTTCTTGTTGCTTGTTAATCAAACCTGACCTACGCTCTGAATTGTTAAATGATGTTGGCTCAAACGTTCTTGGTTTTGCCAACAGCCAGATGCACAATATTGCAAAAGGGCATGCGTCGATCAGAATGGCAAACGAGAGAAAAGCCGAGCAGGAGCTAGTTGAATTGATTAGGTAGGTTGGAGCTTTGGGGTAAGTTGAGTTGGAGCTAACCGATTTAGAACAAGCCGAGTTGGAGCTTGCTACCTAGGCATGTAGCCGAGTTGGAGTAGGCTGTTTTGAAGCATGCTACACAACAACTTTGTAGCCGAAGAACTCGTATACAAGGTGAAATGCTGTCGTCAGATATATGCTGGTGCCATGGAAAATACCGCTTGTGTCACGGAAGTCCTCTCAAAACGGGTATCTTCA
>Ga0268250_10001536_pt1 | contig 10040 bp, 10 predicted proteins | sample AgamicAsSfe_FD_200448 | JGI IMG/M metagenome (GOLD analysis project Ga0268250, IMG submission 200448) | Agave microbial communities from Guanajuato, Mexico - As.Sf.e (v2) (version 2) | ecosystem: Host-associated > Plants > Phyllosphere > Phylloplane/Leaf | place: Guanajuato, Mexico | collected... | reverse complement strand
AGCGAGATTAATGCCCTGGCCACCAGCACGAGTGGAAAGAATGAAGATGTCGGCAGCTTCTTTGGAAGATGATGGCTTGTTGAAGGCTAGAATCTGGTCCTGACGATCTGTTTGTGCAACTGAACCATCAATACGGGCATAGTTCCATGACCGTAAGTCGAGGTAGTGACCGATAAGATCCAAGGTAGTAGTAAATTGAGAAAATATGAGGACCTTGTGACCGCGACTTATTAGTTCGGGTAGAAGTGAGTCGAGTAGAAGCATCTTGCCGGATGTTGACACGAGTGTTTCATCTGGCTCTGTCTCCGAGGCGAACGTTTCAGCGCCATCTGTATCCGCCTTGATGAAAGGATTGAAAAAATTGTATGGCGAATTGCAGCACAGTCGAAGCTGCATGATGGGGTTACCTAGTTTTTTCTGCATGAGCTGACGTTTTGCTATTTCGAACGTCGCAGCTCGTATCTTCTCGTCCTCGGCGTCGGAACTCAACTCTGCCTCCTCTTCCTCAGATTCTTCTTTGTCCAGTCCGTCGAAATACTCATCATCACTCACTTCTTCGTAGTTCTTCTTCGACCTGCCCCGGCTTCTCGTTGAGGCGACAGAAGCGGGGGTACCTGCACGAGACGTCTTCGTGCTCTTGTTGGGCGTTGCCCTACTACTCAAAGCTTTGCGCTTAAGACCGCCACTAGTACTACAAATACTCAAAGGCGTCCCCGCTCGGCTGCTGAGGCCAATGCTCAGCCTCTCCACAGCCTTCTCTTCGAGATAGGATCGACTGGTGCCGTCAAGGATCGCCTGATACAGCTCGCGTTGCATCGACGTTAACGGCGCGTACAACACATACTCGCGTTTCTTGGGCATCAGGCTTTCGACGTCCGTCTTTACCCGACGCAGTAGGAATGGCTTCAGCACGGCGTGGAGTGACTTCACCAAGTATTGCTGTCGCTCTTCTGATAGTAATTGTTCGAAACTCGACTTGTCTTTCAGCCCAGAAAAGTCGAACCAACTCTCGAATGTAGACAGTTTGTCAAATACTGTTGGCAGAAGGAAATGAAGCAGCGACCACAACTCCACAAGGTTGTTTTGAAGTGGCGTACCAGTAATAAGTAGACGGTTCGCAGACTGGAACTGTTGCAGCTCGCGGATCAGCCGGCAGTCGAGATTCTTGATGCGATGTCCTTCATCGATGATGATGAACTGCCAGCCAAAACTTGTCAGGTACTTGCGATCGTTCATACAGATTTCGTAGCTGGTGACCATGATAGGAAAGTCGGCAGTGCCTGGGTTCCGTAGCCTGGTTTTGCGCAGTCTCTCGCGCTCTTTCTTATCGCCGTGGTATAGCATAACCGGCATGCTGGGTGTCCACTTCTCGAACTCTGCAACCCAATTGCTTGTGGTACTCAACGGCGCAGCAATCAAGAAAGGTCCATATGACTTGTTCTCCCACAAATGTGCGAGCATCGCTATAGTCTGGATGGTTTTGCCCAGTCCCATCTCATCCGCCAGAATGCCATTGATACCGTTGTTGTAGAGTGATACCATCCATTCCAGTCCCTCGAGCTGGTATGACCTCATGGTGCCTCCAGTGACCAGTTTCGGTTGCCGCGCGGATTTGAGGTCTGTCATGCCAATGTCACTTGTTTTCACGTTATCTTTGTCTTCCTCTGCCGACTCTTTCAACGCTTCTCCTACGTCCTGGTGGCCTGCCTTCTTCTCCAAGTCTTCTTTGCTAAAGTAGCTTGAAATATCAGAGGTTTGCTTCTTCGGCCCTCCACGAGTCTTTGTGTCTGACTTTTTCGGCCTCCCTTGGCGTTTCCTCGGTGTCGCATCCTGTTCTTCCTTCTTCGCCGTTGTCGTACCGTTGGCCACAGATCCGCGTGTAGCTCGTCGCTGCGATTCTGCTGCTGTTGTATCGGCGATCTTTTCGCGCTTCGAGGTCTGGCCGTTTGTCTGCTTGTCTTGCGCATTTTCTTGTTCTTCCTGCTGCTGCATCTGTGCGAGCATGACTGATGCGTACAGCTGCAGTACTTGTCAGCGACCATATAGATTGCCATTCAGGTAGACGGACTGACCTTGCTCTTGTTCATCAAGAATTCCAACTGCTGGAACTTCTTGTCTAGAACCTCTCTGCCACTCTTGATGTCTTCCTGTCTCTCCTTCTCGAGTTTGGCCTCACGTCTCGCATCATCGTTTTCGCGTTGCGCCCTCATGCGCTGTTCTTCTTGCTGCATCGACTTTGGCACGCTCTCTGTCTCCATGTCGGCTGGTGGTGGTGATGACGCAGGGGTGGAATGTGATGCAGGCATTACGCTCGTAGCAGGATAAGGAGTCACGTCGCGTATAGTCTAAGGCAGTAGGGAAAGATAGGCTCAGTGTGAGAGAGATGGAATTGAAAGTAGCGCCAGGGGCAGATGGCGATGACCGCATTCGACGGGACGCGGTCGCGATGAAAGGCGAGGACGCGCTAAGCGAAGAATCGATGACGAATGTCGCGACGCGCGATCACGCCTGAACTTTAAATTACTCCCATCCCGACGCGTTTGCGTCATGTCCCTGGTTACACCACAACGCGACACGATTACCGTATCCAGCGTACATGTACCTGTAGGCACTCTATTAGAGCTTCAGGCGATAGAACACAGCATCGTTCGGGTTCTCGTAATAGCTATCGACCTCTTCAAATCCATAGCCCTCATATATCTTTCTCGCAGTCGTCATGTTTCGTAGCGTATCGAGCAGCATCTCCTTGTAACCCAGCTTTCTCGCGTGCGAGATGGCAACTTCCATCAATGGCTTGCTAAGACCCAGACCCCGCGTTTCTGGTGCAAGATAGAGTCGCTTGAGCTCGCATGTTTTGGTAGGCGGTGATGTTGAATGTGCTAGCAATGTCGCAGATGCAGTGGTGGTAGGCGTCGTAAAGAATGGTCGGATAGCTATGCATCCTATAGCCTGTTCATCCTGTCTTGCGGTGCTGAAGCCGGCCTTCTTGCCTTCAGTCGGCATTGCCGCGGCGTCTCCGTTTCCTGCTGAGGAGCATAGTAGCCACAGCGCCCCTCCTTTTTCCGATGCATACTTTCCAGGTAATTCCGCCAGTTCGTGGTCGAAGTTCTGGAAGTCGAGGCTGACAGGCAATGACTGTGCGTATGCTTTGAAGAGCTGCCCCACTACCTCCTTGTCACCCGGGAATTCAGCATCGCGTATCTGAATGTTCGGAAACTTTGACATGTCGAGTTACTTGAAGTTTTAAATTTCTAGTGGGTAACGCAGTCTGGTTGGATAACTCGAGATCGAGGATACAGTTGGTGGGTTCTAGTTTTGCAGCGTGGCTTGACTCACTTCATAAGTAGATGTGCCCTGCGAGATGTCTTTGTCGAAGGGCGCAGTTCTAGGCTGCCGTAGCCGGACTAATCCCCCCACATGGGTTGGGTGGGACTGATGTTCTGGTGGTTTCGGTACAGGTGGAGCAGCATCCATGAATGTAACCCTGCACCCACTTCAGCCAGACTCATTTGTATCGCACTATATAATCATATCTATCTCAATTTATTTCATCAAAGTCACGTGTTGGTCCTGTGGTAAGTTCACAGCAATCATTCACAGTCAACAAAACATCTAATAAGACCCAGGTCTAGTGGTATGATGTACGTATTACTCAGTCTCAAGACAATTCTTCATCATCTAACATCTTCCTAGTCTCGCTTAGGGTAAACCCGAGCATAGTTTGCGAGAGGCCCCGCGTTCGAGTCGCGGCAGGACCCAATATCTTTTTTTGCCTTTCTAGAGGTCATTGGATGTAACACTGATATCTCTTTTTGCCCGGGCAGCATAGAGTATCCAAGCAGCTTGCTCTGCTGTAACGCGGCTATAATTCACAGTCAGCCTTACCGTACGACAAACTGTCACCACGCTACCAATAGAGCTCGCGAGGAGCGTCTCTTTTAAAGTTAATCAACGGACCGCATCCTTGTCGCTTCCTCTGCGCTTACGAGAGATCACTTGCCCCGTCACTATCTGGCTAGCGAAGCACTTTGTAGCCTCTGATAATATCTTAATCTCTTCCACGCCCACTCTGTCTTCTGGACCACCCGCCGTCCTTAGAAAGTCTTACTTACATTCGCGCGCATATATAGCTATTCTCACACTCTTGAATGTCGACGTGCCGTCCTGTTGCCTGTTTTACCGTTTTCCCATAGCACCCCTCATACAATGACTATCCGGCTTGCAACACCCTCTGACGAGCCCGCCATGGCATCTCTCTTGACCAAAGCATTCTTCGACGAGTCGCTCTTTGGCCAGGTTATGCATCCGTACCGCGACCAGTATCCGGATGATGTCAAGATATTCTGGTCAGAGTACCTGCGAAAACACTGGAAGATAACCAACGAAAGACTGTTTGTCGCAACGACAACGGTAGATGGACGGGAAAAAGTTGCCGGCGTAGCTATCTGGCGCCGAGACGGCGACGACGAAGGGAAGCGTAGAGTGGAGAGCGAGTGGGTTGATGTCGGTAAGTGCCTTTGTAATACATCTAATCAGACAAGTATGCTGACGGCTCTACAGGCACAGATGTCTTCCAGCCCCTTCCCTCAACCCAGAATCGTGCTCTAGATCCTAGCAAGCGTAACCTTTTGAACGATTCCTATCCCTTCTTTAAGCATCACTGGGACGGTGACCGCAGAAACAACTGGTATCTCGATCTATGTGGAGTTCATCCAGACTATGCCGGCAAGAGGCTCGGACAAGCACTGGTCGGTTGGGGCCTCGATCGCACGAGAGAAGAGGGCGTCCATGCGAGTGTCACAGCTAGTAAAGGAAACGAACGGTTCTATTTGCGATGTGGGTTTGATGAGGTAGTAGGAAATTGTACGCAAGGAGAAGGCAACCCGTTGAGCAAGGCCGGAGTTGAAGGTGGTGATGTACTGTTCATGTTTCCCAAACAGAAGCCGTAAGATGTATGCACGTAAGGGCAAAACCGCTTCAAGCACCAGCCAGTACCCATACTTCGCATAGCCTCTTTCGGCGCGTTTATTTTATAATGTCCGACATTGCATCAAGACATGCCGCGATATTACCAAGCCGTTGCTCGGTCCGACGTATTGGCACATTACTCGCTAGTGAAGCGACCAACCTCACCAGCCAATCAGCGAGACCACCAAATTGTACCGAACAATCTCCCGGTGCCTTTGCGGGGAAGTACTTGCGCGCTTTCTTACTATCGTCGTCATTGTGCGGGTAAGCACGAGTAAGTAGCATCATGTTCCAGCAATTAAGAACGGCACCGCAAGTCGAAATTTTCTGGAAGTACTTCATTCGTTCGAGCATTTTGCGGCCATGAAGCGCTCATCAACCGTTCTGGCGTCTCTTGCAGCACTGACGACAAGCCATATTATCCCTCGTCAAGAATCCATCGACTACAATGCAGCTCCGCCAAATCTGTCCACCTTAGCCAATTCGACTCTCTTCGATACATGGCGGCCAAAGGCACACGTTCTTCCAGCGTTTGGACAAATCGGAGATCCATGTATGCACTACACCGATCCCGAAACTGGTCTCTTCCACGTAGGATACCTACATTTGGGAGCATCAGGTGCTACTACAGACAACCTAGTCACTTACAGGGACGTGAACCCCGATTCGGAGCCGTTCATTCGTGCAGGCGGCATCAATGACCCCGTCGCTGTCTTTGACGGCAGTGTTATTGAGAGAGGAGTTAATGGCACACCGACGTTGCTATACACCAGCGTCAGCTTTCTACCCATACAATGGACAATTCGGTACACCCAAGGAAGCGAGACGCAATCGCTCGCGTTCGCTAGAGACGGTGGAAGCAACTTCACAAAAGCAGAATTTGGTCCGGTTATCCCCAGCCCACCATTCGCTGTCAACGTCACGGGATTCCGCGATCCATTCGTGTTTCAGAACTCGCAGGTTGATGGCTTGTTGGGTAAGCGGAACGGAACATGGTATACAGTCATTTCTGGCGGCGTACATGGCAAAGGCCCAAGTCTCTTCTTGTACGCCCAATATGATGATGAAGATGCGGATTTGTTCCAGACGTGGGAGTATTTGGGTGAATGGTGGCACGAAGCAGCAAACTCGACATGGTCACAGACGGGCTGGGCTGGGCGCTGGGGCTTCAACTTTGAAGTCGCCAACTACTTCGCCCTGGATGAGCAAGGTGCTAATGAGGAAGGCGAGATCTTCGCCACAATCGGCGCGGAATGGAGCTACGAACCCATTGTACCTCAAGTTTCGGACAACAGGGAGATGCTTTGGGTCGCTGGAAAGCAAGAGCTTGTCGATGGTCAACTGAAGTTCGAGCCTACAATGTCCGGACGACTCGATGCTGGGCGCTCAGCTTACGCAGCGGCAGGTAAAGTCTTATATGCAGACTCGCAAGCTAGCAAAGCAAGTGGCGCGCCTGATCGCTTCATCACATATCTCTGGTTGACTGGCGACTTCTATGGCACCTTGACTGACGAATTCCCGACTGCCCAGCAAAACTGGACAGGATCACTATTACTCCCGCGTGAGCTTAGCGTCGGCCGCTTGAATGTTGTCGACAACCAGCTCTCCCGAGAGAAGGGTTCTTGGCGTGTAGATCAGGAACACGACAACGGTACCGTTACCCTCGCCACTCTACACCAAAAGATCGCTCGTGAACCCTACGCCGCATTCCAAGACAACGCCACCAATGTCATTACGCAAACGGGTGGATCCATGGCGAGCGTGATGAAATTCGATGAAAGCCCAAAGTCAAAGCACTGGATGATGACTGCATCGATAACCTTCCCCTCGCGCTCTGACTCCCTGCGAGCTGGCTTCACCATCCTTTCTGGTTCCCAGGAATCTACCAATATCTACTACCAGTTCGGTAATGAGAGTCTTATCATCGATCGTTCAAACTCTTCTGCCGCGGCGCAGACTACGGATGGGTTCCTCACCGAGGTTGAGACGGGCAAGTTCCGCTTGTTCGATGTTGCGGGTGGATATGGAAATGAGACAAAGGTTGAGACTTTGGATTTGACGATTGTGGTCGACGGTGGTGTTGTTGAGGTGCATGCGAACGATCGATTTGCGATCAGTACTTGGGTGAGGAGCTGGTACGCGGATAGCAGAGACATTAGTTTCTACGTCGAGGGTAGCGATGCTACCTTCAGCAATGTGACGATTTACGAGGGTTTGGTTGATGCATGGCCGGAGCGAAACTAGAAGGTATTGCCGATAGTGAAGTATGTAGTTTGTAGAATGTACACTAGAATCGCTCAATCGATACGTATATCAATCCACCTCTTCCAATTAAACATCCTCGAACAGTCATAAACTAGAGGGTATTCCTGTTGGTATATTCGACTGGTCCAACATACATCTTCCGGCCCTGAACAACAAAGTAAACCAGGGAAAAGATCACAACAACCCCGTAGATAAGCACGTTCCAGTTCATCAAATCGGGAGTAGGAGAAGGAAACGTTGGGAAGAAGGCAAACAATAGTGCCACGCAGAGGTAAAGAACAGAAATGCTATTGATCCAGATACTAGTCTTTCCTAAGCTAAAGTGGCAAGGCAGTAAGGTCTCGTTCCTCTATCTTTTAAGAAAGATGCAGGAGATAGAAATGATGTAGGACGACAACATAGCACATGTACTGAGTAAAGCGATACTGTTGAACGCTACGGTACTGCTAATATTAATTAAGGAGAGAAGGATTAAAAATACAAAAGACACAACCACAGAATTAAAGGGTATGTCCTAACTAGGCTGCACTCGCAAAAGGAACGCTCTAAAGGGGACGCTATAGTTGTGTGCGAAAGCGAACAACTGCCTTAAACACGTTGCAACGTTGTTTACACACCTAAATATTGCTATAATAACAATTATAGACGCGAGGACTGTGGTGCTAGTAGTTGATTAGGTAACATTATACATGATTTGTATATGCGGTTAGCTAGTTAGAGTTGAAAGCACACTCTCTACATCCCTAAGACTAAAGCAGAAGACGATTAGCATTAGGAAACCTAGACTGCTGTTTACAATTGCTGTCTAAATTATAGCTCTTAGTAGCGTCCTAGATGTATCCTAAAGCTCCTTGCTTATGTAGGTTGCTGTGTCTGATCTAAGTAGTGTAAATATAGGAGCGAGTTAGCTAATTAGACAGGATAGACCTATGTTACCTTACCTAGCATTATCCTAGAAAGACCTAAATACTTAGCTAGGCTTGCTGTGCGTTCTAAGAGCCTACATAATAGTGAAGATAGCAATAAAGCTAAATATGTGGAGGACTAGCACTGTGGCTTCAACAAGGGGAAGTTTGCGTGCGAGAAGCGTGTTGAACAGTATAGCAAAGCTCGCGACTGCAACAATGAGGAGTGTACTGTGCCAACGTTCTGGAACGTAGTTGTTGTTGTTTAGAATGATCAAGCCTTGGATTTGGCCGCCAGCTAGGAAAGCAACGGAGGCGATACCTGTTTGCCAGCCAAGAACACACAACCAGCCTAAAAGTATCGTTAGACCACTAAAGTGTATCGATTCCCAAGGCATGATACTGACCGACAACATAGCTCAGGAACCTCTGGTGCTCTCGAGGTGCAAACTCAGAGACCCAGTGATATTGACCGCCTGACGTGGGGGCCATGGAAGCCATCTCAGCCATAGATGCGATGACAAAACCCATACCAACTGCAGTTCCGAGAAAGACGAATATCGCACCGCCAGTACCGCCGTTCGTCAATGGTATGGTCAAAGTACTAACAACCATCAGTTTGTAGCCACCACGCGACTCAATACATGTCTCACGTTAACACAGTCTCCCATGTAGACATTAAGATCATCGAGTATCCAAAGATGGAAACGAAACGGAAGTTCCGGCGCAATTCTTGCGTTTTTCCCATTCTATGCATGTCTTTCTGGTCTTCGGCTGTTCCTATCTTCTCAGCTGTGGAAGTGGCATTTTGTGGCTCGCTGTCGCGAAGTTGCACGTCGGTGTTGGTTTTAATTGTGGTCATCTTGTCATAAGTTATAACGAGTGTAGTAAGCATATGAAAAAGTCCGACGTCGTACTACGTGAGCGCGAATGACTGGAGAGTCGACAGTAAGAGATTTATGGAAAGTCGACATATTCCAGGATGCCTCTGATCAACTATGAGTTAACCCTGAGCATGCAGTGCGTGTTGCCCGCAAACCAGGATACTGCATATTGCATGTACCACCAAACTGCTCTTGGCTACACGCACGCATGCCTGGTTTTGACATGTCAAATCAAAATAGTCATATAAGACGGTCGAGACGCTTCAAGAGGAAGCTGGTCAAAGACTGGTGGGTCGCTCTGCGCGGTTGATTGCACGCTGCGACCGTTCCCTTGCATGGTAAGCGAAGCGAGAACTGCCACAGGGCTCGAAGCTGCCAGAATATCGTGACAGCCTCGTATATTCAATCCTGGGTCGCACGACTAGTCACGGTGCAGGTGAAGTGAGACAGGAGGAAGCTTAGAATATGTCGAGTGGGTGGGGAAGTTACGTCAGCGCTGTCGGGCGCCTCCTTTTGGCTAGCGACTGCCGCGGATGAGAAGGCGCGGTGGCGCGCTCCCACTCCCATGTGGTCAACGGGGTACCCAGCCATAGCAAGCTCGCCATGAAGTGTATTGCGCCTGGTCTGAAACCACCAATATCTTCTTCTTTAGGGTGTCTCGTTTGGTTGCTCTAGGAATTGCGAGAGATCTCATCCGGCCTGCAACTCCCCGATTGAGCGTATTGCTGCCTGGGCTCGCGCCTGCCTCAGACGCGCCTCTAATAAACCGCACTATCGTGTCATCATTCACTGTGCCAGAAGCAATTCCTTCGGCCCGGATCCACAAAGCCCTGCCCTTCGCGCCGTCTGCTCCTAACAAGACACGCTCCCCTCAACACCCCGCCTACGGGTCCCAAACGAGAACCATGGCGACAATACGCGAAGAAAAGACTCTGTCTGACCTCCCCAACGGGCACATGCGCAACCAACACGAATACTCGTACCGCCTCCCCACAGCCCCCCGCATTGTGGTTCCCCC
>Ga0268250_10001535_pt1 | contig 10043 bp, 7 predicted proteins | sample AgamicAsSfe_FD_200448 | JGI IMG/M metagenome (GOLD analysis project Ga0268250, IMG submission 200448) | Agave microbial communities from Guanajuato, Mexico - As.Sf.e (v2) (version 2) | ecosystem: Host-associated > Plants > Phyllosphere > Phylloplane/Leaf | place: Guanajuato, Mexico | collected... | reverse complement strand
CAGCCCCACCACTGGCGGCGCCTTGGACGCCGTCAGTGGTGGGGCTAGCATCCTCCCAGGAGGAGGTATCGAAACCGGGAAGATGCCACCCAAGACGCTCACCGTAGAGACCGCCTTCATTCATGGGGCCGCGAACCTAAAGGTCGTACAAAGTCAGTGTATGTTTTACATGCGTTTTGTGCAGGAAAACCACTAACAGGGTCGATGTTACGCTCTCCGCCCGCGTTACCTTGGATCTTCCATTGGTCGAAGGATAGCTTGGTATTGTTGCCGCTGAGGAGCTGTGCACCGAGTATACCACGAGGATTTTCTGCGCCGGCTGGGCCTGTTGATGTCTGGTCATGGCCAGTATAGTCCGTTGTTACTGTCAAAACATTGCCTTCATCCTTCAATGTGATGTTTTTGAAAGACAGCAATGCGGTCGTCGAAGTTTGCGACGCGTTACCAGGATGGTAACCAATCGACTTCCCATTCAGCCATGCGTTCCATCCTAATATACTCATGTACAAAGTCAGTTTGTGTGTCTCGTGTACAATCCGTACAAGGGGTTATCTTACCCGCAGCCACGCCACCCTGAACTGTGATGTTGAGGGATGTTGCAGATTTGCCTGAGAAGTATCCGCGATAGATTTTGGCCCCAGTGTAGTACTTGTAGTCACTGCTGAAGAGTACAGGAAGAGTTAGGGGCTTTACAGGGCTTAGTGTGGTGTTCTTGTCGGCGACTACCCAATTGCTGTCGTCGTATGAGGGTTGGATCTCGGGGGAGGATTCAGCCGCTTTGAAGTTTGAAAGCTCTGGAAGAGTGATGTCGCGGTCCTTGGTACCATCGATTGCGGCAGTGAGGGAGCCGTAGGGTGTCTTCGTTGTAGCGAGCTCCTTTCCATTCCAGGATATTGTATCCGCACCAGAGCCGGCGTATACCTCGATGGTGGTCGCATTCGCATTATCGCCAATAACAGAAACTGCACCACCTGATATGCTAGCTGAGCGAACTAGATACGGTCCTTGTACGAAGATCTGGTGCTCGGGAGTGACATTCGGATCATTAGTCGTTGCTGGCGCGAAAAAGGTGTACGCAGTTGGTATATCGAGCAAGTAAGCAAGCACCCCATTTGAGAACTCTACCACCGTTGCCCCCTTGCTTTGTGTGTAAGAAAAGCTTGAGTATGTGCTGTTCGACGATGCGCTTGCAATGTCTGATTTCGCGCCGTACGTTTTGAATGTCAGGTTGCTCTGCGATTTGAAAGCAAATTCTCCCGCCTGTCCTTCGCGTGTGTAGAAGACAATGACAGGTCGATTGAACAAACCGTAGGTCGCGATCTCAGCCGACGAGTAAAGTAGCGTCTCATTACCCACAGAGTAATCTGTAATTACCCATCGACTTTGTCGACCCGCAAGCTGTAAGCTCGAAATCTTAACATCGCCTTCAGATGTCTTGACCGTCATCGAGAAATCAGTCACAGCACGGGTGCGCGTGTTGTTGTTCTCGGCGAGGTAGAATCTACTCTCTGTATTGCGATTCTTGAGTTGCCAGGTCCAGATGGCTGAATTGTCGACTGCATTTGCGGTGCCGTTGTTTTCCATGAAGGTGTTGTGCAGGCCTTTACTAACACGGGTAAAGAGGGCAAGAAGCTTGTACTGCTTGAACTTGTCGCGTACCTCCCTGGTCTCGCGTAGTGGTGCGTCGTAGTCGTAGGAGGTGTATACTACCTGAGTATGGGAGTATGAAGTCAGTATATGTTTCAAATATAGTTCATGAACAGGAGTTACGTACGGGGGCGGCACTGTTCAGATGGAGGTACCAAGTTAGTGTACGTCTCAAATGCATTTCGTGCAGTCCCGACTCACCTATGTCCCCAGTTTGTACCTCCATAGGCCATGTACAGATTCAAAAGACTAGCGCGCTGTCCGATTAGTCCTTTGTAGAAAACATCCGCAAATTCAGGGCTCTGTTCAGCCAAGCACTGATCGAAGAAGTAACCGCCCCAAGGTTGGAACCACCCTCCCTAATGAGGTGAAGACAACAGGTCAGTGTATGTTCCACATGCGTTTAGTAAGGTCACGACTTACCTCGAACTCGGGGAGATATTCAGGTTGAGTGGGGGAGACCTCCTGAAACCACTGGTAGTACGTTCTCGGCAGGTTGAATCCAGTGTCGAGATTTGTGCAGCTCATGCCACCGGGGTAGCTGTCCAGCCCATAAACATTGATCGCGCCACCGACATTGTTGTAATCAGTGGACCAACTCTTCGATCTGAAGCCCTTTTCGTTGTGTGACAAAGGTACGATGATGCCTGCGTCTTTGAAGGCGGTCTTAAGTTGTTCCATGTAAATGACCAATGTGTTGTCGGCCTCGTAACGAGTTTGCTGGAGTTCGTTCTCGACTTGCGCTAGGATGACTGGTCCACCATTGGTGATCTGGTTCTTCGCAATGATCTTGCCAACTTCAGCAATCCATTCCGACCATGCTTGCCGATAGGTCTCATCTGATGTTCTGTACTTGCCACCACTCCCGTCGCTGGTCCAAAGCGCGAAACCACCACCGTTAGTCTCGGCGTTGCAGTAGGGCCCTGGCCGTGCAATCACGTAGAGGCCGGCTTCTTTGGCCATGTCAAACAGGCGCTGAATGTCCTTTCCAGGTGTCGTGAAATCGTACACGCCTTTCGATGCCGAATGATACGACCAGAAGAAGTAGATCGAGACAGCATTCATGCCGTTCGCCTTGAACTTCTGGAAGACGTCGAGCCATAGCTCTGGAACGGGGAGACGAGCGTAGTCTGAGAGGTACACATGCAAGGATTAGCATGTCTTTCATGTACGGTCTGTTCATTCCATTTCATCAACGTACGGAATTCTCCACTCATAATCATTACACGCTCGCCATTGACCATGAGCGATCCATTATCCCACTCCACGTCCGTTTGAAGGCCATTGTCGGTAGCCAATGCACAAAAGAACAGCGAGATCGCGACAGCAAAAAGATGGAAGAACCGCATCTTGACTTGCTCAGTGACCAGAAAAAGGTTCAATACTGGACGCGACGCGACTTTTGCTCAATAACCCTGCCTTGGAGCTCGCATGCAACTAGCCCGCAGATTTCAGCCGCGGTCGAAGATCGTCCTCCGGACCTGCGCTTCACGGAACGATATCATTGACGGTATAATGTTTGCCATGGAAGAACTGCTGCAAGCGAGGCCGCGGGGTAATATATGCAAGGTACTAAGACCCCAGATGTGGCGTTTTGCGGAGAAGGGGGAACATCATCTGCCCGAGAATGCCGAGGTGCTTGTGAAGGAAGCTTGCCAGCGGAAGGTTTGCCCTAACAGGAAGGGACAAGTCCGATACGCGTCATGGGAGAGTCCAGCAGCATGCATTTTGTGTCTTTTGTTGGCCTTGGAATCGCAGCCACAGAGATCGGAACGAAAACGTGAGCGACCCGCGAACCGCGAACCGCTGGGAACAACGCAGATGTGCAATTAATGTCCGGCGGAAGGGCTAGCCGCTTTTGAGACCTTACCTCATCCACGGAAGAGAGCTTTCCCATGTTCCTTCTCCTGAGGCGGGCTGCAAAAGAGTCAAGCATTTTAGTTTCCGTGTTTCCCGATGCTTGTCACACGGTTCTGGTAATGCATTGACGCGAAAACGGGGGTGCCTTTCGAACGACAGGTCTGGACATGTGGATCTTTAGCGGGTCCACCCATTGGAGGATTTTTTGAAACAAAAGTCCCTTGGCGACACACACGCACTGAGCAAGTGTTGCTTCGAGCGATTACGTCTCTCTCATCTCGTCTCCATGCTCTCCACTTATTGGAGGACTTCGAAACAATCCTTCATCTTTCACTATGGAGAAACTCGACTCGGGAAATGATGGGAACGTAGACTGTACCATCGATACATGAGTAGGAAGCTGATAGCTAAGTCATTGACATGCGTGTATAGCATTGCTAGAAATCTGTATATATATGTGGCGTACCAAGCATGTAGGCCAAGCAACCAAGCAATTCACTCACTCCTTCAAGCTTCTCTTCAATATCAAGCATCTTTCACAATGGTTGCCTTAACTCTTGGTATCTTCTTCACGTCGCTGGCGGCGTCTGCTGTTGCAGCTCCGGCCCCAGCCATCACTCCTGCACCCAAGCCCGAAGTCGTGAAGCGTGCCTCCAGCTGCACTTTTTCAGGCTCCAACGGAGCTGCTGAGGCTTCCAAGTCACAGTCATCATGTGCTACCATGGTCCTTTCCGACGTTGCCGTCCCTTCAGGCACAACTTTGGACCTCTCTAGTCTGGCTGACGGTACTACTGTCATCTTCGAGGGTACCACCACCTGGGGCTACTCGGAGTGGAAGGGTCCTCTTCTTGACATCCAAGGAAAGAAGATCACTGTCAAGGGCGCCGAGGGATCTGTTCTCAATGGTGATGGTGCTCGTTGGTGGGACGGTAAGGGTGGAAATGGTGGAAAGACCAAGCCCAAGTTCTTCTCCGCTCACAAACTGACCGACTCCACCATCACCGGCATTACCATCAAGAACCCTCCCGTCCAAGTCGTTAGTATCAACGGCTGCGATGGTCTTACCATTACAGACATGACTATTGATGCGTCCGACGGCGACAAGGACGAGCAGGGCCACAACACAGATGGTTTCGATATTGGCTCCAGCAACAACGTCATCATTGATGGCGCTAAGGTTTACAACCAGGATGATTGCGTAGCTGTCAACTCAGGTACCGTAAGTAATGACATGAAATTGCGGTATTCGCACCTACTAACAAGTCGGCTAGGAAATCACCTTCAAGAACGGCCTCTGCTCCGGTGGACACGGTCTATCCATTGGCTCGGTTGGTGGTCGTGACGATAACACTGTCGACACTGTCACCTTCTCCAATTCCGAGGTCACCAAGTCTGTCAACGGTGTCCGCGTCAAGGCTAAGGTTGGCACAACCGGCAAGATTAACAAAGTCACCTATGAAGATATTACTCTGTCTGAGATTTCCAAGTACGTTTTCTCAAAGTTTCACCCATTGCCAAATTCTAATACGTTCCAGGTATGGCGTTCTTATTGAGCAGAACTACGATGGCGGTGACCTTCATGGTGACGCGGACACTGGTGTCCCCATCACCGCCTTGACACTTGACAACGTCACTGGTGGTGTTTCCAGCAGCGGCTACGACGTCGTTGTCACCTGTGGCAAAGGCTCTTGCACAGGCTGGACCTGGACCGGTGTCGACGTTACTGGTGGTAAGACCTATGACAAGTGCTCCAACGTGCCCAGCGTTACCAAGTGTTCGTAAGTGCTTGAAGGTAATCGGGGCCTTGGGTGGAAATACCTGAGTTTGGCTCGGTTGAGATGATGCACAATTCTCCTAGAATCTGGCATGTTGCTTGATCCTGCAGTCTTTCCTTGTGCTGCGCTGTAAATATTCGCTTCTTCTTTCCAAGATGTTCGGAAAGGTGAGGGCTTTGAGTCCTTCTTGAATCTCATTTAGCCAATACACACCTTCCTACGAACATGTTCCCTCGCTCAGTGTCTCGAGACTTTCAGTATGCCGGGATTGGAACCAGACATGCACGATGGACCGTGGATGGCGATCTTTCCCCGAAGTTCTGACGGGAGGCACCGTACCATCTGCAGAACAGTTGGAGACAATGTGGTTCATACTGCGAAGAGTTGAAATCGAGAGTATGGTGCCACTGCCAACGTCTGGTTTGTTACTGTTATGCCGGATTTTCGACCAAGTAGGGAACAGCGATGACGTAGCGTGAGGTTAGCGTACTGACCAGCCTCTCTTTTTCATTCTTCACGCTCGCAACGCGTCGTAGAAGCTCTTGGAAATCGACGCTCAGTTCAGGACCCAACGGTCCTCGGTGATTTGGATCTTCCATCCACCCAATCGATATAGCGTGTGGGGTTCTCGTAAAACATGACGGCGGTGGCTGCAGTGGTTGCGCCGAGCCCTGCCTTCCAATCTTGGAGGCTTTTAGTTTACCTAGGCATGACGCGAGGGTCCCAGCAGCCACAACCAACCCATCGCTCTTCACACATGCCGCATTCCTCACGCTGCAAGATCAATGCACCGAAATCTGGAAACGCAATCGCCTTAAAGCACACGTCAATTGTAACCTCGCACCTTGCACATATGCTAAATGATCTCTCAAATGGACCAAGAAACTACAAACTCTTATCCGGCTAATGCAAGTTCGCATGGCGTCCGTCCTCCAACCCCTTCCTCCCAGCAATTTGTTCGTTTATTGATCAGCGACTCAATGCTTCCTGCGATCCAAAGTACTTTACTGTCTCCGCTACGAGCCCCGCGACCGCCATAACCTCGCTCTTCGCATCTGGTGTGGCCTCTTGCAGCGTCCGACTCAAGCGCTTGAGGTTTTGGATTTGCAGCTCGATGCTGTGTAGACTGGAATGGATAGCGAAGCTCAGAGTCTCTGTAGGGTCTAAATCACAGCTGAAACCATCTGTCAGCACAATCGTGTTCGCGTCCTACAGGCACGTACCTGTCGTCATCTCCATCTTCGAACAAGCTGTCATCTTCGACTTCAGGGAGCACTTTAAACTTTAGATCCCGCGGCTTGGCCCTGAAACAAGCGTCGTTCAAGGTCGTTATCTGATCCAGCAGGCGGTCCAGGCTTCGCGATGCAGCATCCACGACCTCCCTTTTACGTGAATCGACCCTGGCCATACCCTCAATGTTCGCAAGATGAGCCCACACCCGCAAATCGAAAGAAAAGGCTTTAGTCTGTTCAACTATCTTTTCAAAAGTGAGGTCTTGAGGCTCTGCTGCTTCAACGTCGATGTATGGCGCGCATGTACTGCTGATTTGGTAGAGCTTGTTTTGAATTGTTGCATATTGGTACTGAAGCTGAGGTTGTGCAGTACGTGATCTTGGACTAGCGCTTGGGCTCCTCTTTGGCGCAAAGGTGCCGCTCACGGACAAGGGAGGATTATCTTGGTGGATTTCCACCTTGATGCTTGGCTTTTTCTGGTGCTGCATCTTTCGCTCATACACGACAGTTGACTGACTGGGTAAGATTGGCTCGCTGGTCAGATCGTACCTGTCGACTGGGACAGTGCTCGGGCGCACCTCCTGTGTGTTGTACCTTCGTTCTGGTTCTCTAGGTCTTCTGCTCGCATCTGAACTCGATCGCGTCCTTCCTGTTGTTTCGAATACAGGAACGCCGAGTCGGTCAGGCGTAGGTTGATTGGAAGACCTTGAAAATGAGGCTGTACCATAGCGGCTGTCATGGTAACGTTTCATCTCTCTTTCGCGGCTTCTCCGGTCCCATCTCGTCTTCTCTTCTATGTGATCGACATAGCTTCCTGAACGCGACCGAAGGTGGCTCGGATGTCGATCATACTCATCGATCTCAACTGAAGATGGTGCCATAGTGTAGGATTGAGCCAGGGGAAGAGATCAGTCACTCAAGAGCTTGTTCTGTGGCGCCAGTCGAGATGCACCAGTGTTGATGGCAAGGTACTACGGGGATAACAGGCATGCGTCAAATCTTTCTTCTTGCACCGCCCCCCATTGCAGAGGGAATCTGTGAGTGGGGTCAGAAAGTCAACAGAATCAAGGAGATGGAGGAATTTAGGCTCATATGATCAGTGCGACCCAAACACCTGAACAGGAAGCCCAATTCTGACATCGTTGGGGGCCGTTGGGGGCTGAGTACCACCAAACGGTGACCTCATCCTTGTGCAGTGTGCTTACAACCAATCTTGCCGCGATACCCCACACCAATACCGACGAGCTGAACGTTCGCATTAGTTCAGCCGCAATAGTTCATGGGTCATGCTACCAACTATCTAATATCCTTGGCTACTCTCTTTTGATCCATCACATCGACCCGCCTCTGCTCGACCTGGCACTCAGTACCCACATTACATTCTAGACAACACCGTGCGTTATAACATCTACCCTCAGTAGCTGCATGTTATTGCGATCGAGCTGCGCATAGCTCAAAGGTCCTTTCCGCCTACTCCGCGTGCGCTTTGCGTCATCGAAATTACGTACCAACTACGTCTTCAAGATAACACGGCAGTCATTCTGAATACGCCATGGCTGAAGTGCTGGCTACTATCTCAAATCTCTATACAGCAGTAAAGGCTCTGCACACCTTCGCACTGCAAATCGAACAGTGGAAGCTACTGTCTGAGCGACTTTTCGACATCGAGGAGGGTCTCGAATTCGCAAGAATCTCTCTTGACAGCTGGCAATACAAGTACGACATACAGATTCATCGACCCAATATTTACACTAGAATTCTCTTTGGAAAAGAGGGTCATGAGCGCGTAACAGCCACAATCGGTACTATCAACATAATCACAGGGAACGTCAAGAGCGACATCAGCCGAATCAGAGGCCTTGCTCTCAAAGTTGAGCAAGGGCGCACCTACTATGGAGAAAACCAAGATATTGGTCACGAAGAACGAGTCAAAGAATGCCTCCGAAAGATACAACGCAAGAGCACATGGTCGCGCAGATTTTTCTTGAGCGTTCTGGGAAAATCATACGACCTAGAGATGCGTCTCAAGCGGCTGAATCAGAAGCTCGCCACACTGGAACGCCTTTCTGATTTCTACCTCGAAAAAGAGCACGTGGACATTTTCTCAGAGATTGAACGGCTCCCTGGGCGGCACCTGATCATCAGGGCCGGAGACAGAAGGTCAGACACGATTGAGAGCCAGTTACTAGATGTTGTTCGTGCCCAGAAAGACGCTGAGCGGCTTCATCGGTGCAGCGCATTGAGCCATCGACTGCACATCGGCATTTCAGTTCCTCGAGTTCATAGGCGCGACTTTGCGTTTTTACTCAGTATGCATGGAACAAGCCACGAAGTCCTTGTACAGCCCGTTACCATCAAGGCCGTCCACGATCCATCCATGGTCGCAAACGACCTCGCCACTGCCCTGTCAACTCTTGCAAGCAAGACGCAGGATAGTTGCTACATGGTACCAACCTTGTCTACATCGGCAGGTTTCATCGTCAAGAATCCGCCGACAAATCTCCTCTGTGATTTGGAATACAAGGAGCCTCTATCGAGTACGATTCGCGACCAGAACGTCTATCTTGGCTCACAAAAACTATACTCGCAGGATCAAAACGCGATAGCAATTGGCGTCGCGCAAGGCTGTTTCCGATTGATAGGGAGCCAATGGCTGTCTTTCCTCGACTGTTCGAACATACGCTGGCGCAGGACCAAGGATGGAAAGTGGATCAGCATGCTAACCGCAGCGCCTGGCCAGTCATTGACGACGCGCACCTTGGAGAAATGCTACAAAAGCAACCGTGAGAGAAGAGACAGTCGCGACCTCTCCAAACATATCCAAATCTTCCGCATCGGGCTCGTTCTCGCGGAGATGGCGCTCAAAGCGCCGTTCTCACACATTGATTTCGACACTGCGACATACACGACGAAGCTGTACATCAACGATGGTGAAGAGGTCAGTGCCCATGAAATCGCATCGCAAGTTGACATGAAGAGCAACATTCTCTTAGGAAACATGGTGTTCTTCTGCCTCAATGTATTACAGGACAACAACGCCATGGCTGAGAGGAGCATCGAAGGCAGTTATTTCCAACATGTGCTCAAGCAAGCAGAGGAGCTCGAAAGAATTCTTGGGTCCGACAGAAGAAGAGGTGGCTTAAGTCCAGGCTCAAGTCCAATGGGAAGTGGTTCAAATACCCCCAGATCAGCTGCAAGCGCATACGTGTATTGATTTTCGTGGAATTCGAGGGGCGGCCTAAGCTACTTAGACTCATCAATGGAGTTTCTGCGTTGACTGAAGTAAACGATGTTTCTATCCAAGCGATCGAGATTTGCTGACCTTGACTTGAGGCGCTGGTCAGAAAAATGCTTCCCTTGGCAGACAGACAAGAATCTCTTTGGAAGGCATTAGTTACAATCACTTGACCACGACAGACCCACCAGCATATTTCGTCTCGTTTCATATCATTACGCTAGCTCAGCCGTGAGCAACTTCACGAGATGTCTTGCGTGCCCCTCCCTCAACATAACCCCTGTCTCTTATACA
>Ga0268250_10001533_pt1 | contig 10053 bp, 9 predicted proteins | sample AgamicAsSfe_FD_200448 | JGI IMG/M metagenome (GOLD analysis project Ga0268250, IMG submission 200448) | Agave microbial communities from Guanajuato, Mexico - As.Sf.e (v2) (version 2) | ecosystem: Host-associated > Plants > Phyllosphere > Phylloplane/Leaf | place: Guanajuato, Mexico | collected... | reverse complement strand
AAGAATAAAGGTAAGGACTGAAGCGGCGATCTAATTAGTCAGGGTGCTTAGTGATGAACTTCGATGTACTGGACAAAGACAATCCTGTGACCGAGTCTATCGAAAGTCCAATTGCGAATGTTCAACTCGGTTTCTTATGCCAGGTTGGACGCACAATAAGCATATACTGAGCATAAAATGTACAAAAAATTGTGACAAACTATTCTTGTCCAAGCTGAACGCTTGGCAAACAATCCAGTGGCGCTCGAGGAGATTCAAACAGAATCCAGTCCAGGTGGTCGTTCGTCTATGACAAACCTCTGGCCAAGTCCACTGGATAACCAAGTTTAGTTTGTCTATGTCCATCCCTGACTAGTTGTATGGCTATGGCTATTGCAAGGGTCATGAGTGCGCCGATGAGCGATCGCCAGAATTGCACTGCTGCTGTGTGAGTCCGTTGGCATGTCGACCTCATGCGACACAGAGGACCTATTGTTTTGCGACCGCACGAAACCTTGAGCGCCTTCAGGAATGAACGGTAGCCTGATGATCTATGTGGCGTCCCAGTTTCGGGGCTCCTTGAATCCGCTGCAGCCTGCAGGACGTATTTGGATCTTATCACTCGCGCCAGGCTGACGGCAAGATAATGCTCAAAAATCAAGCCATTCACCAACCTGATTTGCTGCATGTTCGCCACAAGTTCCGATCACGCGCTGGTCATCTCTGTGTACCTGTGGCAGCGGCTCGTGGTCCTGGGGTCATAAGGCAGCGTACAAGCTAGTCTTTTCGCTGCGTTGGTCATCTCAGCTCCTAGCAGCCTTGTGGTCTCGCGATCAGGCCGGCTCTGTGTCAAGGTCTGATTCTCAATGTCTCCACCAAACTCTGAAAAATGGTGGTCAAAAGCTTCTAGACTCGCGCGTTCAATAAAGCCATCCTCAGCCCCCAACCCTTCGCAGATTCAGGCTCAGTTCGAAAAGACCCGTAGTGCTCTAGCCGCTGAGATCGATAGAAAAATTGTTTTACCTTCGAACGAGTCTGGAACACTGGACGACAAATGGTTTCTACCACACGGTGAGGCGCGTCTTGTTTTCCTTTCACACAAGAGCGACGTCGTATCGCTTTTCGTACGTAACGGCTCAGGAGATGATGGCAATCGTTTCTACGAAGCAGTCGTCGCTAGCGATGTCATACAGGAAGACAGAGAGAATAGTGCTCTCAGCAACATTCTCGCCCTTCTCATCGATTCCGGTACCCATCTCGGATCGGAAGAATGGCGAGGTTTTGAAAGACTGGTTAATTCCGGGAAGACGAGTCGAGACATCTGCGACAAAGACCTGCCATTGGATCGAGCGACAATCGAGAAGCATTTTGGGCAGGCTAGAGCCAAGCACTTATACTCGGCTCAATTCCACTTTTGTCCAGTCATCCTATGCAAAGATGTTTTACTTACTCTCAAACCTCAGCACATTCTGCCCTTTTTGGAGACAGATGTGAACATTGGAGAAGGATCTCACGGAAAAGTCTACAAGGTAAAGGTCGCTCAGCGTCACTTTCAGGACAACAAAGGCCTTGCGAATAGACGACCTGTGGACTTCGCGCGAAAAGACTTCAAAACATTAGCCGAGGATAATCAGGAACTCGGGGCGGAATGGGCTCTGATACAGCGATTTGTCCGAAATCTCACGACGACGACACTCGTGATGATGACAAGCGCGAGCATTCAAAGAGGTAAAACCTTCAGTGTCTTCTTTGATCTCGCACATGGTGATCTTTCGAACTATATGAAAGATGACAGTAAGCGGTTACATGATTGGCAATGGAAGCGCCATATCCTCCGCCAGACTTTCTTACTCGCTGACGGCCTAAATTATCTGCACAACCAACTCAAGGACGACTCAGCGGAACACTACCGAATATCTTGTTTTCACACTGATTTGAAGCCTGCCAACATTCTTGTAGTAGACGCAGAAAAGCCTACGGGGAGACCGCTCTACGATATATCATTCAAGATAACGGACTTCAGTGTCTCCCGCATATCGTATCGGCATCGTCCAAGTCAGAAGGATGTCGAAGGGACGGATGTTGGTCGACATTTCGAAAGCGAAGACAAATCGGCTCGGGACGTGTCTGTGACGAACCGGGTGGGTGCCGCTAATCAGTGTCTTGCTCCCGAAGCCCTCGCAAGAGGCGCTCGTGTGAAAGCTAGCGCAGACGTATGGGCTCTCGGATGCGTTCTCAGCATTGTTGTCGCCTGGTTGTACGGGAGTCACGGAGCCGTTGAAAAATTCCGTGAGGAAAGGGCACAGGAGAACGAGTCCACTTCCAACATATCGGCAGATTGGTTCTTCACCCCGGCTCCAATACAAGAGGGGAAAGAAAAATCGGACAACGACTTTGTTGCGATGATAGAGGAAGTCCGTGGAAATCGAATGCTTACAGTCAATCCTGCCGTCCAGCGTTGGTTCATGAAGATAGTGGCTGACAGTCAAAGCATGGAGCAGAAGATGTATAAGAAGATATGGGACATGCTCTGTACCGATGTTCTCTTCGCCAATCCTGAGAGCAGAAAACGAATTGAAACGGTTTGTAGAAGAATAGACAACATTCTGAGCGAAACCGTACATTCACCTTCATCGACACCGGACACACGTCCATCACCGGATACTCGTCCACCACCGGGCGCCCATCCTTTACCAACAGCTCAGTCGCCATCCACGGCGCAGTCACCATCCACGGCGCAGTCACCATCCACGGCGCAGTCATCATCCACAGCTCAGTCATCATCCGTCACTCAACCACTCAAGCCTGCTTGTCTTCTTACAAAGCCCAAGCTCCTTGATCTCCAACCATATCAGGGATCTGAGGCAGGTCATAAGAGTAGTATCGTGGAGGTAGAACTCAAAAACAGGAATGGAGCTTCTAGGTGCATTTCTTCACCAGATGGAAAGCATTTCGTATTCTTTGATATACGCAATATTTCCTTAACTTCACTCGATGATTCACTCTTGAACTCGAGCTTGAGATCACAGAACAATGCGGCAAGGTCTCTATGCCCACCGAACCATCAACTATGGGCAACTGTCGGCTTGAGTAACAAGTTTCTATGTGCCGCAACGCTTAACCCAGACCAAACAACATTCGTCATCTATGATCTCACCACACAGGACGAAGAGCTGGTTGAGCCCTTGAACAAAGCTTTATGTAACCATGGCAATTGTACTGCAATTGCTGTCTGTCATGCAAGGAATACAAAAGCAGTCATCATCGTCTACGCGGCCGAGACTCAAGACGAGGGGTCCAAGAGCCGAGCAGTCTTCTGCTTCGAACATATTATTGCTCCTAGAGAAGTCACTTCGCGACCCAATCCAACGAGACTGGAGCTCAAGAACGGTCTTACTGGTGTAATCGAGGATCTAAACATCTCTGCCGATGGTCAGTACGTCTCGATCGTCGAGCAGACGACATTGAAGACCGGACCAGCGAAGATCATGATCCGCGTACACACTTGGAATCTATGGCTCAGCAAAAGGCAACGCACCATGGAAACATTCGCAGGCAGGAGCCCACCAGGATTTGCAGGAACAGTGTTCACATCGGTCGCACATCTTACTGACCAACCCGCATTTGTTCTCATCGTGCAAGAGTCGGTTGTGAAAACCTTCAACTTTAGGACGGCTGAGACGACAACGCTGGAGGATACAATAGGCAGAGATATCCCAAGATATCTTCGGTGTATGTCCGAAAAAGCTGGCAAGTGTTTGCTGCTTGAGATACCCCCTGGCAATAAAGTTGTCAGTGTGCACAAGTACATCTCTTTCGACGACGAAACCCCAGCTTCTGATTTTGCGATAATGGTGGCTCGAGAAAGATTAATGTTCAAGCCCAACGACTGCGCTGTTATCTGCTACACGCCTAAACATAAGCGCGGAATTCTGGTTCTTGCCCGTTGCAACGGTAGAACGGGCAGGTTTGAGATCATGCGTTATCCTACAAGATGAGAGCCCTCGTTGTTGAGATCTAAACCGGAGAAAGCTCTATGCCTAATCTCGAGATACCAATTCCGAAACGTTGTCGTCGCTCGCGTCGCTTGGTACCAATCTTCCATCGCCAGTAACCGATAGTGAGCATTGTCAAAGGCGCCGCTATTGCTATGTATATCCAGAAGTTGGAGGATACGAGCAGAGAGTCAGAAGATGACGCAATATAGAAAAACGGCATTCCGAAAATGGTCTACACGAAGAAGTTAGCATTACACGGTGTCAAGAAGCGCTTTTTTTCTCAGTTCAAACTTACGGCAATGGAGGTTGAGGACAGATATATCAATGTGATGACCGTGATGACCTGCATTGTAGCGGAGTCATCGAGCGTCAGCTGGGTCAACTCATAGGTCGATGCAGTCTGCATCTCTTGGTCCCGCTTGGTCTTGAAATCCAGAGTCTCCGACAAAAGCTGGGCTGTATTACCACATCTTCTCAAGAGAAAATTTGCATTGTTGTCAAAGGACGCAATCTCTTCTTGGAGGTTATCGCACCAAGTCTCAAGCGATGGATTGGAGACAGAGCCAACAATTTGCAAACTTCTCCTGGCGGAAAATGCTGCTCTGATGAGCCTCATACAAGCCGCGCTCCTTGAAAATGAATTGAAGATCGCACTCAAGAAAAGACACCGGTCCTCAATATACCGGACATTGGTGAGATGCTCGTAGTTGAGCCCAATGGGGTCCTTCGATCGAAGACCGCGCATGGCGATTGACTGGCCTAGTGTCAGTCTTAGGATCGACTTTTGAAGTCAGCAGGAGATGAGGAATGATGGTTGCACTGACAAGATCGATGATAATTCTTTCGTACGACCGGATATACTGTGTCCACATCCGAAGATGAGACGTGATCAGCAATTCATCGATGGTGAATGGATTTCGAATGCACTCGTTCATAGCATCAGGAGCTTTGAGGGATTTTTTGACGATTGCGGAGGCCAAAGACTGTGGCCTTGCGTTCAGTAGGATCCAGACACAACGCTGCTCTCGTAAATTGTGTTGATGATAAACCGCAGTCTGCCGTATCGACCACCGCTCTCCCCTGTCAATCCGATCATTCATCTCGGGGTATTTGAAGCTGTACATATATTCTGGTCAGTCAGCTCATGGTCTCGGCGATCATAAACTCAATTGACCTACCATATATGTCCTTGCCTCTCCTTTCCACGAAGGGCGCACAATGAGCCATATCTTCAAGCCTCGTCTTTTCCCGGAAGAAGCTTGCGATCAAGCTGAACTCTGGCATGATATTGTGCGCTTTTAGTATGGTCTCCAGTGTCGACCTTGAGATCTTTAATGTTGACCAAGATGTGGTTTGTGAAATTGAACTGTCTTGTGAGTCCCGATCGATTAGAGTGAAGATATGAAACTTACTACACTCGAGTCTGGAACATATAGTCTGGTGGATGCAAAGCTGCATCGACGTCCGACATCTGGTTGATTTTGTGGTGTTCAAGCCGACATGTTCCTTGTGTAGGGTCTAATAAGCTAGTCAGTAATCGCTACGAAATTGACAGGCGCGAACGACCTGGAACGACAAGATCAAAAATCTCAACCCGATACGGATGCAACTCATTGTCCTCAATACACCCGTTTGCACACAGATCTGTAAGTGATATATTATTGGTGTGTGCCATTTCCTAACAAGCAGCAAGAGCGTTCAGGGGAATCAGTAGCAAGATGAGACGATTGAATAAAATTCATGCGATATATAGATACTGATCAGAAGATGCATCACGAACACGCGAGGCTGCAGCATGCAGCTTACATCCCGCCGAGTGATTCGGAAATCACTTTTTCCTAATCTGCCTAGGTTGAGTCAGTGCTAAGCCTCAGGGCTGTCGACGGGGATCACTCGTACTTTAGCTCGTCCTCAGGATGGTGTCAGAAAAAAATTCCCGCATGTAGAAAGACCAGCTTACCTCGGTGACCAGTCGTGGGACCTCGAAAGCGAAAGTATCGTTCTGTATCTTTCCGATCACAATCATAAGCAAACGAATCTAACAGCTTTTTCCTCTCCAGGACATACCGATATTTTGAAGCTTGCCTGCTCGGGAAACAGTTTAGCCAGCAACTCTTGCAGCGAGAGCATGCTGATATGATAATCGGAGACTGCCTGTCGCACCATGATTGACGAACTCAGGGCTGTGTGGCAAGCCGTTTGTCTGCCTACAAAGATTCAGGAATCTGGTGGATCTTATAATGGATTACACCGGGGAATCTGGTCGATAGTGTTACTGCCCATTACTCAGCCCCGAGCTTCTTCGAGCAAAGCGTGGGCTGTGTAGCGGCATATGTGATGCCACACGCCTTGTGACTCAATGAGGAATGCGCGGTTGACCAATGCCGACATCCCAACTGAATCAAGTGCTTTCTGATTTGACGCTGATGCAGCGAGGCTGCAGAACGGCACATGCAAGGCGATAAGGCAACCACCCAGCCGCCCAGCCGCCCAACGTACACATGGGCCAACCAACGCATGCAGTAGACGCTCATGCATTGTGCTTAGTTAATAGAAGGAACAGCAGCACATGATCGGCGTGGAAATTTGACGAAAAGCCACGTTCACTGAGACTGCACTAAATTCACCGACAGTAAAACGGCCTGAGATTCCGCACTCTTTTCGCAACAGTACCCGACAAACCAGCATCAAGATTCGCCAGACAATCGCAACTCGATATGTCAGAACTCAACGGCCTTGAGATGAACAGTATCTCGACGACTCCGCAAGTAGCTCCAGACTACGACGACGCATCTTTCGTTTCCTCTAGATCAGATGTAAATCGACACCTACCTGAGATGGTACAAGATGAGTCAAGTGGAGATGAGAGCCAGAGACCGAACGATGTCGAAAGAGCTCTCAAGGGATACCATATATTCTTCATATCAGTCAGCGGTATCCTCGGCATCGGACTCTATGTGAGAAGCGCAAACATGCTACGTCTGGGTGGTCCTGGAGCTGTACTAGTGCCATTTCTAGTCCTCGGAGTTCTGGCCTGGATGGTGATGCAGTGCATCAGTGAGATGCTACTGATTTGGCCTGTCTCTGGAGCATTACGACTTTTTGTTCAGAAGTTTGTTGACAAGGAGCTCGGCTATGCCGTTAGTGTTGCATACTGGTTCACTTATTCGATGACTTTCGCGGCGCTCATCTCTGCAACGGCAGGAGAGGCACGCATGTGGTCTACTGTCGCCGAACATCATTCTGTCCAGGCGATAGTGTTCTTTACCTTGAACTGGGTTGTCTTGTTGGTTTTCAACATGTTCAGTGTCCGAAACTACGGACGGCTTGAAGTACTGGGAGGTACCCTGAAACTGCTTTTTATCTTCGTTGTGATGGTCATGATGGTCCTAATCAACGTGGGAGTAGGCAGCTGTGGTTATATCGGTTTCAAGGCCTATACCGAGAGTTTTTTCAGTCACGACACCGATCAAGCAGGGAGCGCGGGTCAAGCCTTCTTCATGGCGCTCCAGACCGCCGCTTTTGCTTTCATAGGTATCGAGATACCAGCGGTTGTGGCTGTTGAGGCTGAAATAATGCAACCACCCAACCAGAAACCAGAGAAGTTCACGGGCGTAAAGGCGTTACCTCCATTTACACTCCTTCGACGACTTGGAAACAAATTCAGCCTGGACAACAGGGAGCCCGCCAATGCTGTCTTGAAGTTCTCTGCTGTCTATCTCCCATTCTGCACAGCCTGCATTTACCTTGTCGCTGGCTTTCTTGTCACTTTAAACGTGTCTTCAAGCGATCGAAGTCTGCCTTCGAATGGTTGGGATCAAAGGTGTAGAAATGACACCACCACCCTGATCCTATGCCCAAATCGGCCTGCGAATTGCACAAACTCAACATCAGCCTTTGTAATCAGCGCATATAACGCTAAGATAGCAGGATTGCCGGACGCAATCACCGTTTTCTTGATCTTGACAGCGCTCAGCTCAGCAAACACAGCACTTTATGTTGCCTCGAGAACTTTGTATGATCTTGGCAAGCAAGTTCGAGTTCCTGGAAATGGACCATGGCATATCAAATGGCCCAGAAAGATTCTCAGTCAGTTCAGCAAGGTCGGTAACCGACGTGTGCCACACTATGCGTTGCTTGCTAGCACAGCCATGTTTGTGTGGGTTCCCTATCTGTCCCTACGTAGTACGTCGCAAAACATTGAAAAGGTGAGTCTCCAAAATCTCACGACTCAGATATTCGTTGGCTGATCATCACGTACTAGCTCATTTTCATCCTTGGTGAGATGGCAGCAGAGTGCTGTATCATGGTTTGGGCATGCGAGTGCTATGCATTTATCAAGTATGACAGATAGTAAGGCAACCAACAGCTTCCTGATCTGACAGCACTGATTGAACACAGCATGCGCATGGATGAGAACAAGACCTGGATTAATTCTAAAAGCGCCGAATCCAACACCGAAGGCATGCAATATCTACAACGTAAAAAGAACACTTACCCATACAGATCAGCTGGCCAACCATTGCTTGCTTGGCTTTCGTTGCTCATGTGCATAGTCATCCTATTCGGAGCAAGTGGCGCTGCACTGTGGGATGATAGAGGCTCTACGTCAGTTGAGGCTATCGCTGGCTACCTTGCTGTAAGCTAGTGTCAAATGATCTACATGATCTTGACTGACTTCTACTTGCAGCCTGTCTGTTTCGTGGTGTTGTTCGGATTGCTCAAGTTGAACGCCTATGGGCTTGACTTCAAGGCGTGGTTCGGACAGAATTCACAGGGTGATTTCCAGGTTGCTGTGCAAGGGCTCAACGCAGAGCGTGAGCGTGAGCGAGGTCGAGTGTCTCGAAGAAGTCTTCGATCGAAGGGAACGGGGCAAATTCTGGAAAGAGAAATCACATCTCCTGTCACGAATGAGGGAAATGATTAAATATAGAACAGGACGAGACCGACAGTAGTGAAGGAGCACAGCGGTGGGACGTCTGGTGATAATTCCGAATTCCAATCGCGCATATGCACGCTGTTCGAGCATGCTGTATGGTCCAGGTGTTAAGTAACAAGATGGCGTGGGAAATAGAGCGTCAATAACGGTCATTGTATACCTGTAGTTTCTAAAGATTCACGACAATATACTGAGAAATCAGCCAAAACAAAACGTACAGCAGCAGGGATTCCCACGTGGTCACCCACCGTAGTACTAATCTGCCGTTCAACTGCTTATGTATGGCAGAGCGGACGGGATGCCCAGTTTTCAGCTGACTGTGGCCGTACGTGCTGAAAAACGCTTCTTGTTGTGTATAGATAATGAGGTTTATCCCCTTGAGGTTGGTTGGAAGTGAGCGGAGAACCTTAGATGTCCTTCGGTCTTGGACGCCGAAGCTGCCGCCAAGGCCGAGCTCAGCGCACACTGGAAATCAGCGACTCGGCTTTCGCGCTCCTCGCGCTCTCGAGTCACCCGAACAGGTTGATTCAGGACTCCATTCTCGTGAGAACTGTCGGTCAAAAGCAGGCAGCTCAATCCGCGGAACAACGAGTTTCGCTACGCGAATCGTACACATCCTAAATATAGGCGTCTTGGCAGGCCCTACTGCATGCTGAAAAGACTGTGCTCCGCCGACCTGGCCCACTTCCGCCTAAGGTCCATCGAGTCCACCGCGAAATCTCATCCCGACGTCCTCTCAACAACTTAATTCAAGATTAGTCCAGTACTAGATCTCGTAAAAGCTGCAATGACGGCTCATCAAGCGCTACGAGTTGGTAGCGAGTGGATCACACTCCTGCTATAAAGACTTTGCATATCCAGTCCATCTGTTCGTGATGTCCTTCCACACAAGTCCAGTACTACCTCAAGATGCGCTCTTCGTTCACTGCCGCGGCCTTGACCTTGTCCGCCTTAGTACAGGCTGACCCCACTACCATCTGGGCGACCAAGACAGTATCTATCTGTCCTAGTCAAGATGTAGTCTCCCAAAGTGCTGGAATTGTCCAAACTGGAACTGTTCAAACTGGAGTCGTTGATACCACCTACACGATCACCAAAACAGCATACGCACAACCCTCTACCGTCACCGTATACGCA
>Ga0268250_10001532_pt1 | contig 10056 bp, 9 predicted proteins | sample AgamicAsSfe_FD_200448 | JGI IMG/M metagenome (GOLD analysis project Ga0268250, IMG submission 200448) | Agave microbial communities from Guanajuato, Mexico - As.Sf.e (v2) (version 2) | ecosystem: Host-associated > Plants > Phyllosphere > Phylloplane/Leaf | place: Guanajuato, Mexico | collected... | reverse complement strand
GGTTGGGATTATCTTCTTCTTTGTTGTCCCAGATAACCAGTTGAATGCAAGGTTCTTGAGTAAAGAGGATCAGATTCTGGCGATTGAGAGGATCAGGAAGAATCAGCAGGTATTTCTAGTTATTCCTGCCCATAGTCTCGTCATGTTCAGCACTCTAATGCTGGCAAAAGGGAGTTGGGAACAAACACTTCAAACTATATCAGCTCAAGGAGGTACGTTCTGCAGATCTTGCACTCTGGCAGAATTGCTTACACTAATTCACGTACAAGGCCCTCCTCGATCCACTATCCTGGATGTTCATGTTCTACGCCCTCGTTGCGGTTCGTCCACTCCCTAATATATTACCATGTCCTCAACAGCATCTAACCCGCCCAGGATATCCCCAACGGCGGTATCTCCAACTTCTTCTCCCAGCTGATCGTCTCCTTCGGGTACACAAGTGAGCAGTCCCTCCTCTACGGAACCCCAGGTGGCATGATGGAAGTCGTTTCCATCCTCTCCTGGGCGTGGGCTGTCCAATACTACCCCAACCAGCGGATCTCACTCTCCGCGGCTTGGCTCTCCGTCGCCCTTCTCGGTATCATTTTGATAGTCGCCTTGCCACTACACAATGACGGCGGCCGCCTCGCCGGTTACTACCTCACCCAAGCCGCCTCCACGGCGTTCGTCTGTCTCCTCAGCCTGATCGCCACAAACGTCGCTGGGTACACCAAGAAGACGACGGTGGCGGCCATGTACCTGATCGGCTACTGCATCGGCAACATCATCGGTCCGCAGACGTTCCAGGCCAAGGACGCTCCTAGGTACGTCGAACCTCTGCCAAAACAATTCATACAATATCCTTTAGCCTATTTCGCCCGCCTCCTTTCACTTATAGCATGCTAACACATACCAGGTACGTACCCGCTGAGATCGTTATACTGGTGAGCTGGGCGGTGTGTCTGGTCGATTTGGGCGCTATATACGCGTATTGCAAGTGGCAGAACAGGAAGAAGGCGCAGCTTAGGGCGCAGAGTGGGTATGTGAAGTTGGAGAATCAGGAGTTTTTGGACTTGACGGATAGAGAGGTAAGTTTTGATTGGAAAGTGAATTGTGAGACTGTTGGCTAATCAGAAACTAGAACCCGGAATTTATCTATACGACATGAGAAGGGGTGGGTGAGGAGGTGTTTGGGAGGTATCTCAGGAGTGGTGGTGGTGGGTGTTGGAGGAGGTGGTTGAGGGCTGAACATGTTGGCTGATAATGATGGTAACGATTACAATGACGACACAGACACTAACAGGGCGAGGAAGGAAGTAGTGGAAGCTAGCCAGGGTACTGGCAATAGCTGAATGCAGTTTTTTCCATTACAATAACGACGACAATGACATTAGCAGGACAGGGTCCGGCAGAGCAGAGCACGTTCCCAGGCACTCTATTGATTTGTACTGAAGCCAATCTTCAAGAAGAAGGTCGTCCTCCCACTACCGCCTCCTGTCTGTCTCCTTCTTCCATTCGATATTCCATCCCAGCAACAATCGCCTACCCATGTGTTCACCATCTCCCCTGAATTTCAATGTTGTCCGCCTAGGACAGCCCAGCCAAGCTCAGCGTAGACCAGCGTATTCGACCCTACCCAGCCCACTCCGCTAGGTCGCAGGCCTGGCTTCTCGAAAGGCCTTAGAGTAATGAAGCATCGCAACACAGCATTGACACCACGCGGACTATATCCAACATCTTATTATACTTGCAGTCCCATTCTACCTGCAAACACCCCCCATCCTGCTCCCCACTCTGCTACTCTACCTTGTGCTTGCTTGCCTCTACTCCCATCCTCTTGACCCACACCCACACCCACCCCATTCAATCGTCACTGCACAATCGAACATTCAGGTAGATTTCCATGCAAGTGTACCGAATACTCCCAATACAGACGTCTGCAATCCCGCTCCTGGCCACGCATCTTCGGTGATGTCTGCAAGTGGAAGGACTACGAGCAAAGACCGAAAAGACGGAAACAGGAGATTTCAGTAGATCAGCGGGCGTCGCAACTAGTCTCTACACCACTGTGGCCACCAGGGGAGAGGAAGGATACAGAGACAATGTCGACGCCAAACAGGGTCACTACCAGTAGCCTGCCTTGACGCTCAGACCGAGACCGATCTCTTCGGCGGAAGTAGAGGGTGATAGGTTGAAAAGTGAATCTGGCAAAGGCGAGGTGGTGGAAGGAGGGAGGTGGAAGGTAGACGGGGTCGAGGGGGACTAGCACCTGGTTCATTGTACTGAGCATACCTTACCTCTGAGCAGCATCCCTCCGGCAGTCTCCCGGGCACTCTCCATGGGGAGTTGTAGGATTTTCACATTCGCTCTATTGTATGATATTCCCGAGGATCCAAGTCGATGCAATTGAGGGAGGAACAAGACAGAACAGGGAGCAGAATAGAGACTCGACCAGAAATGGATCAATATCAAGATCAAGATCCTAAGCGCAACAAGCTCAAACACACGCTGTGCTTAAACATCGAACCTAAAGCCTTTCATGTCTATCTCTGTATTTTGCAACATAATTACATGTACACCCACCCATCTTATCTTGAAACAAAACAAAACTCCTCTTATCATTCCTACAAAGATCATATTTCCCTCTCCAGTGATCTCCAAACCAAAGCCGTGAGTACTCCCTCGTATATTACATAGCCTTACTCCAGATGTCTAATCAAGAGCGACATTCTTCCCTCTTCCTCTAGTGCTCGGCCTTGAATGGCATCTCAGTCGACCTGATGCCCTTCATGCTCTTAAAGTACTGAGCACCATCGACTAGTCGCCTTTCGGTGTTGGATCGTCCGTTGACGAAGTCAGGCTATGAAGGCGTTAATTTATAACAGTCAAGATAGAAAACAGAACAACTTACGTAGTTCAGCGTAAGCTCAACGGAACCGTTGACAACGGCATCAGCAGCCTCAACACCCTGCATGAAAGAGTGGTCCTGGTTGCCGACCTCGTACCTCCAGGCACCGAAACGACCACGCGAGTAGATGTCCTTGGCCTGTAGCTTGGGCAGCATCTTCTTCAAGGCACCCTCACGCTCGAGCGAAGGAGTGGGGTAACCGTGGTCGAAGCGGCGGTGGTATGTGCTGACAATCTCGTCGTCTCCGTTGAGCATCTCGGTGTTGACGAGACCCTGGATACACTCAGCGAGCATGGTATCGTTGTTGACGGGCTTCATGCTGGACTCGGACACCTCAAGCATGATTGACCAGTAAGGTCCAGATTGCTCCTCGGTGTTCTTGGGCTTGCTGCCATCAGCGTGTTGCATTGTCTTGAGCTTGACATCGTCGGCGGGCTGGTTGTATGGGGAGTAGTTTGAGAAGATGGTGGCGCGGTAGAATGGGCAGTCGGACTCGGGGAAGTAGAGCCAGCACTTGTCACCAATGCGCTCGGGACGGCTGCCTCGAATACCGACACCGATGACGTGTGTGCTGGAGTAGAAGAGCTCCTTTGACTCTTCGATGAGCTCCTTGTCATCCATGGACTCAACAAGGGCATCAAGGGCCATGGTGCTGATGAGTTTGTCGTACTTGATGGTGGTGCCGTCGCCGAGAGAAACAGTCTTCTTGTCAGCGTTAACAGCCTCAACGTGGCTCTGGCTGCCGAAACGGGTGTTCTCCTTCTTGAGTGTCTTGGCGACTGCGACCCAGATACCACCAGTTCCGTCCCGAGCTGGGAAGCGGAAAGTAGCGTTGGGACCCCAGTTACCAGCAGTCTTGTTGAGGACGACGTTCTTCACAACAGTCTTGACATCTGGAGCAGCGACACGCTCACCGAGCCATTGGCATTGCATCTGATTGGCTTCAGTGGTTGTTCGAGAAAAAGAGGGCTTCTTCCTGATCATACCTTTGTGGTAGGCACAGCCCAAACCTTGTAGTTGTAAGGACGCATGAACAGGTCAGCGATTCCGACACCCATATTCCTCACGATCCACTCGTCGAAATCCTTTGGCTTCGTGTTTGCGACGCGGTGCTCGAGAGCAGCGTCAATGAGACCATCCAAGCACTTTGTTTGGTCTTCTTTTGGCAGCATGGAGATGTTGTTCTGGAATGGGTACGGTACCCAGTTGTTCTTGCAGCGGACGTAGGAAATGCGCTGATGCGTGTACCAGTCGTTCTCGTTCGGGAGGGCCTCATCGATAACGTCGTCGAAGTACTTGTAGTGGGAGAAGATAACGTGACCGCCGACATCGTAAAGCTGGTGGAAACGTCAGATTGCGCGAATCCAGAGTGGATTGATCAAACTTACGAATCCCTCGGGTGTGGTGTCGGTGGAGGCGAGACCACCAGGAGTGTGGTTTGAGTCAATGATCATCCACGAAGGACCATCCTAGTCCCATTAGCATCTTGGTCTGGTCCGCTTTCGTTCTAAGAAGCGCTTACGATCTGTTGGAGACGCTTGGCAGCACCAAGACCAGTAGGTCCAGCACCAATGACAAGGACGTCAACATTGCTGTGGCGATTGTCAGCGATGCACATTAAAGTCCATGTTGGAAGGTGGCAAAGTACATTGTCTTGCCGGCCATTGTTTATTGATGTGTTTGGTATCGAAGGAGTGACAAGGGTTGGATTTAGATTACTGCGAACAAGTGGGAGAGGTTTAAGAGAGGGGTGTCAATGGATTGATGTAGTGTCGGGAAACTCTTTAGACAGACGGTGATGTGTTTTCGAATGAATCGGAACCGAAAAAACCAGGGGTCTGTCGCCAACACGATCTGGGCTGGCTGCCGGGTATCTCAACAGCCTCCTCCTTAATTACTAGAGTGGGTACATATCCTTCTTCGCCTACCCACAGCGCAGACCAGCAGCTTGCCAGCAGCTTATCGCCATGAGCTGACCTAGTATACCATTGATGACCTGAACGTTGCACTAGACGCGACCGTCTCAAGGCTCAGCTCATGCTCATCTCACACAAGTGTGGGCCACTTTCCTCTGGAGGACGAGCAAATCCTGGAGAACCATTCTTTTCAGAGGAGCTGCACATTGCTTTCAGCTTGCATGCAGGGATGTGTAAATATGACAATCGTTGACTTGCCTCTTCCCTGTATACTGTATACAGACTAATGCCAACGGACTACACGTGTGGAAGAAGCATCAGGGCGGTGAATAAACGGGCGGAGCGAAGCACGAAGCTGGCTGGGCACCTGGGAGCGTTGGATCAAGGCAAGATGCCATGGATCAAAGATACGAGTGTCGAGAACGAGCTCAATGATACGTAGTAGGCGTCTCGGCAGATCAAAGACACACAACAGGGAATGGATAGAACAGTAATAATGGGTGGGATGAGTACAACCATGTCCGCACTATTAGCAGACACACTCTAGTATCATGTATACCTCGGGGCTGGGGCTGGGAGGTGGATCCTTCGTCTGCCATTGATCAGGTCTGCTTCTATTTCCGTGTCATGTGCGGAGTGACATTGGAGTGTGCCTCGTCTGGTCTACTCCACGGCAATCAGTCTTCAGTCTTCGAAGTTCGGCCTGGTCCCGCAAATGCAAGGAAGCAGCATAGCATAGTGTAAGTTAGCAGTAAGCCGAATTGTGAACTAGGGTGGAAACAGAAGCCGAACCTACTCGGCGCAAGAATCGCTTTGTTCGCTCTACTTGCTTACGTGCAGGAACGGAGCTGCAGTAGGGTGCAGGAGGATGATGCAGGCAAAATGAACAAAATCACGACTACCAGCGGCAGCGTGTTGGATATGCTGGATCAGCGTCGAACGCGTAATATAGTTTCCGTTGGGGCAATGATTGCCTGCGTCTGGTTTTTTGACCCGTCCCCTGGTCCCCTGACTCGTCAGTGTGGTTTCAGCTTGTTGAACTTTAGCCAGATCCCATCTCCTGTCTTTGCTCTTCTCCTTCGGCTGTCCACCATCAAACCTTACTTTCTGAAACACATCTCGCCATCGCGCCTTCCATTCCATCTTGCGCTTACCTGTCGCGCACTGTAATCAGGTCTCATCCTCCACTGAGGCTACACATACTCTCTCCCCACTTCATACAACACCGTCTACATGGCCAACGACGAGAAGGTCCGCACCTCTGGCGAGGTTCTGCGCGCCGAGGCTTCGGTTCCCGTCCTCCCAGTCTCGATGCCCACTGCTGAAAAGCCGGCACAACAATCTGGTGGTGTTCACGCTGCTGTTTACATCGCGTACGTACACAGGACCCGAGAAAATCAACAAGGACTCACATCTTTCGCAGTGTCTGGATTTCTCTAAGTTCGAGCGTCATTCTCTTCAACAAGTACATCTTGGATACCGCTGGCTTCAGTAAGTTGGCTTTGGACGAAGACTCAATCGCAAACGCATGCTAACACGCTTGACAGAATTTCGTACGTACACTCGCACTCCTCATGATCGAACACTATATTGATACACCGCAGCTATCATTCTTACAACATGGCACTTGTTATTCGCGACATTCATGACACAATGCATGGCACGCTTCTCCACGCGGTTAGACTCAAGACATAATGTTCCCATGACTGGCCGTGTCTACCTGCGCGCGATCGTCCCAATTGGCGCCATGTTCAGTTTGAGTTTGATCTTTGGCAACTTGACATACCTCTACCTCAGTGTTTCTTTCATTCAGATGCTCAAGGTGAGTCTGCCAAGACACGCGATTTGCAGGAGTAAAAAGCTCATTCAAAACAGGCCACCACACCTGTTGTCGTCCTCCTCACCAGTTGGGTCTTTGGTCTTGCTCCTCCTAACATGAAAACACTCGGAAACGTCTCCTTCATCGTCCTCGGAGTCATTATTGCATCTTTCGGAGAACTTCAATTCGTCCTGATCGGAGTGCTCTTCCAGATGGCAGGTATTCTATTCGAGGCCATCCGTCTTACCATGGTACAAAGATTGCTCAGCTCTTCGGAATTCAAAATGGACCCGCTTGTGTCTCTCTACTACTTTGCGCCAGCTTGTGCCGTCATGAACGGTGTCGTCGCGCTTGTCGTCGAAGTTCCCAGGGTAACCATGCAGGACTTTTACAACGTCGGTCTCTTTGTCCTGCTTGCAAACGCAATGGTCGCGTTCTTCTTGAACGTCTCAGTAGTTCTGCTGGTAAGTGTGAAGCGCAAAGCCAAGCTTGCGACATGTCTAACACACTTTTACAGCTCGGAAAGACAAACGCCGTCGTCTACACTCTCTCCGGTGTCCTCAAGGATATCCTCCTCGTCTTCGCTTCCATGCTTATCTTCCGCGACCCCGTTGCTCCCCTCCAATTCTTCGGCTACAGCATCGCCCTCGGTGGTCTCGTCTATTACAAGCTCGGAGCCGAGAAGCTCAGGGAATACTTTGGCGGATTCGGCAAACAATGGGGTGACTACAGCTCAAGACACCCGGCCATGTCCAAGTTTGTCATCTTCGGCATTGCGCTCTTCTTCATCCTCGTTGTCATGGGCGGTCTCTTCCCATACGTTCCCCCGGAGTACACGGAGACTGCTGTGCACAAGGTGCAAGGATTCACTGGTTTTGCCGGAACCAATGCCAACTAAATGCTGTCTGGAGGAAGCTTTGAGAAGTGAGAAGGCGTGAATAGGCACAAGTTGTATAATCGTGGCAGGCAGGTGGAAGCTGCATTGTAGCTATAAAGAAAGATTGGGTTACGGTCGAGTAAACATCAGACAGCACGTCCAGGGGAAGTGCTTGGCGTTGTGGATGCTTCTCAAAGCAAAGAGAAGAGCAGAATCTAAAAACATTAGGGCTCGAGTTTCCAATCTCATGTACTTTCTATAGACATTACGAATATGATACTTCATTGACGATGGGGCACAGAGTTTCCATACCTGCGGTTTATGCTGCCTCCTCTCCTTCGATTTAGCCTATTGAGCTGCACTGCAACGTCGATCCTCCCTCTGCCTCACCTGCCTCAAAGCGAAGCGGGGCAGCACCGCCCTCAATCACAACCACCTCATCACTAAGGTATCACTACTACTACAAGTCTGCAACATGCCACACTCTGTATTCGCTGCGGGTCGGACGGCTTTGATCACTGGAGGAGCCAGTGGCGTTGGTTTTGGTAAGACTTTCTAGTTGTCCCTACGTTGTATGCTCGCTTCAGGCTGGAAAGACCCCGCACTGGGCAATGTTACCTGAACAATCAACTGTGGCAGCTATATACGTGGCGTGATCCGTGAAAAGTGTGCTGTCGAGATGGCATCTACATGTACTGCTGTTTCCGTAAGTGTGCTTCCGGATTTCAGTGTGCTGCCGTATGCGTGGGTGGTATTGGACTAGGGGAAAGGCAATGACGCTGCAGTGAGATTATGGAATCGCGGATGTGAAGAGTAGTAGCAGCACATCCCTCATGAGACACTCCTGCCGTTGTGAAATCACTGCCATCCAATGGACGCCCAGCTAATTCCACTCTTCCAGCCGTCGCGTCCCTCTGCCGCCGCCACGGCATGAACCTTGCCCTCGTCGACAACAACTCCGTCAACCTCACCCACGCCAAGGAAACCCTTCCCTCCTCCTCCAGCACCAAAACCGAAACCTACCAAGTCGACGTCACCCAGATGAGCCAATGGACCGATCTCAAGTCAAAGGTCGAAAAGGAGTTTGGCAGCGTCGACTTCCTCATGCTGAACGCCGGCATCGGACTCGTATGGGACAGTAGCAAGTGGAGCAGCGAGGAGTACTGGAGCAAGACGCTGGAGACGAACCTTTTTGGTGTGATTAATGGACTGGCGGCGTTCTTGCCGGTGTTGAAGGAGGGGGCCGGGGAGAAGGCGATTGTCATGACGGGGAGTAAACAGGGTGAGTGATTGAGATGTTTGGGGAGGTGGTGTGTGTGAGGAGGTGAGTGTACTGACGATGTTGGTGTCGTCGTGTAGGGATTACCAACCCTCCCGGCAATCCTGCCTATAACGCGAGCAAGAGTGCCGTCAAGACCATCGCGGAACAGCTGTCCTACGATCTTAAGGGCACGAAGACGTCGGTGCATCTGCTTATTCCGGGATGGACGTGGTTTGTGTTCCCTTCCCTCCCATCTCCTTTCCCTTCCCTCTCCATCCTACCCTCCCTTCCCTTCATTGTTCTCCTCCACCCAAACACCTCGTCTCTCCAGCTCCATCACATCACATAATCCTCCAGCTTCGCTGCTACGGACTGATCGCATAAAACACCCACAGGACCGGCATCACAGGCGGCCCATCCGGCCCTCCAGCCCCCACCTCCAGCACAACACCGCCAGAAGCCCACCTCGACAAGAGCGGCGCCGGGCAGTCTGAGAAGCCCGAAGGTGCGTGGACGGGTGATCAGGTTGCGGCATTATTGGAGGAACGCATGGGGCAGGGCAAGGTCAGTGTTTTCCATTTCTTTCTACATTTCCCACATCCCTCTTCTTTTCCTTTCCCATTTCCAATACCAACTATTCGCCCGATCTAACCTTCTCTGTGCCGCTCTGCCCCTCTTCTGCAACGCACTCCCATGCTAGTCCGGCCCTTGTCAACCTCATCTTCGCTCTCCTTCCCTCGCGGACTTTCACTACTCCTTCCCGCCAGTCTTTCTCCAGGAAACGCTGACACGGCATAGTTCTACATCATCTGCCCCGATGGGCAAGTCACTGAAGACACGGACAAACGGCGCATGCTCTGGAGCACTGGGGACATTGTGTACGGTAGGCAGCCGATGAGCAGGTGGCGCGAGGAGTATGCCGAGGAGAGTAAGGAGTGGATGGAGAAGGTGGAGTTGTGAGTGCGGGAAGGTGTTGATGAGTACGGGGAATGAGGGAGTGGGTGAGGTAGTTGAGGGAATGGTAGGTGAGAACGCGAGGAGAGGGGGAGAGGGTCCTGTAAGAAAGGAGGACGAAGACATGTTTTCAGTGGAAATATGGAACGGCTTGGTGTACTCCTGACACCACCGCGCTTCGACTGCCTGCCTTGATTCCGCCTGCCTTGTTCCGCCTGCCTTATTCCACCCGCCTCGTCCCATCTGCCTTGTCCCATCTATCTCAGACTACCTACCTGCTCGAGACCCCGCGCGTGCTCTAGACTACTTACGACCCACCTCCTTCCTCCCCACCTCCCCTAG
>Ga0268250_10001528_pt1 | contig 10077 bp, 9 predicted proteins | sample AgamicAsSfe_FD_200448 | JGI IMG/M metagenome (GOLD analysis project Ga0268250, IMG submission 200448) | Agave microbial communities from Guanajuato, Mexico - As.Sf.e (v2) (version 2) | ecosystem: Host-associated > Plants > Phyllosphere > Phylloplane/Leaf | place: Guanajuato, Mexico | collected... | reverse complement strand
TTCCATAGCCGTTTATCTTAGTATATATAATTATAGATCGAGCTCTTAGTCATCGAAACAGCTTAAGGGCCGGTAACTCAGTGGTAGAGTGTAGGACTGCAGTTCACCAATAAACCGCCTTCCCGAAGTCACCGGTTCGACTCCGGTTCGGCCCTTCCTTTTTTTGCACTATGTCCTTTTTGCTCGCTCTGACAATCTCTCTTCTCTTCCAAGAAGGCTGGAGTTGGTCTGCAATTTCTCGGTTTGCAGTTGCGACAATCATTTTTGCTTCGTGGGCGAGCACAGTGGGCCAAAGCTGTGTACTCTGCTCCATGATATTGCAGGAAAATGATAAACACATAGTCTACTACAATCGACTATGGCTTGGTCGAGAACCGGTACTGGAGTTGCAGATGCCGATAAGTCCGTCTGATGCTGTTACACACTATCTTTCCAATTGGTATAGTATAGGAACAGTGCATAGCGATAGGAATGTATGTGAGGACGTTGGAATACAGTCAGACGGCTCGTCGATCGTACAACATGTTCTCCGCACCGAGCTGACCTCCAGGTGCCATTTAGTACTAGCGTCGGGTTTAGACACAATAATGCCGAAGCATTACAACACGAAGCGCAGCATATATGTAGACACCCTTGGCTCATGCTTTCGAATATTTCGATTTGATGACCGTAAGACTGCTTTCCCGTTTTGTACCCCGATCAGTCTCCCTCAGCACTGCACCAAGGTCGTCGTTTTCACGAGTGCATCCAAGATACTACGCGTCCGCAATGTCGCCTATTCCCATCGTCGTCTGTGGCAGAAACCCAAATATCGCAAAGGCCGTAGCTGAGGGCGTCAAACCAGAATACGATGGTATGCTTGGATATCTTGGTCGAACTAGTATGTGCGCGGGGAAATGTAGCTAACCTCATCATCTTTCAGTAATCCACATCAACCTCTCTGTCGAAGAAGCAACATCTTCGATACCTCTAATCATTTCGTCCAAGACCCCACCCAATAGCTCCTCCAACATTGGCTCCCAGAATTACGGCACCAGGCCTGCTGTCGTAGCTCTTGGGGGTGGTTTCAACGATGAAATGTTCGAGGAGATCAAAGGTTCTTGTGGAGATGAGAAGATGGTATGGGTGCGCACAGATAAAACCAGAACCGGCGAGATGCCGGATTTCAATGATTACGAGGCGTATGGAAAGGCGACCGGAGCGCGGCTGAAGAAGTGCTTGGATGAGTTGAAAGTTGGGAGGGACGGCGGTCAAACAGAAGGGGTGTGGTTCTTCTAAGTAAGATTCGAGTATATCGACACGAGCAAGTGCATGGCGTTCCTACAGTCATTTTTGTTGTGGGCACTATTTCAAGGGGCATGCGCTAAAGTCTCTTCCGCATCAGCCAGTACGTGTCATTTTTTGGTTCCGTTGAAGAGAAAGAATGTGGGATACTAAGGTCAAAAGAGAAGACTTTGCGTACTTCTACAAGTACTTCAGTACCGCTGACATGTGATGATTTTGGCTATTTTTCAGCATGATCCTTCTACTCGTATGTTGCTCGGTCTGCGCTGTGTTTGTATCGCCACATGCCTCTGGATGAACAAAATCGGCCATGACATGTACTCATGAAATTGATGTTTCAGGGAAGCGCTGGGACTAGTTCGAAACCATATGATACTTGTATCTAGACTTTGGAGTACCAATTCCAATGGGCCTTCTTCATTATATGTCTCGCAAGGGCAAGAAGTCGTCTCATACGGCGTTGTGGGCGTAATTTCGAAGAAGTACAAAGTGGTTCATAGTAAATTTGGAACATTTTTTTAGAATGCGATATTATAGAGATACAAAGAGGGCGCAAATCAGGATGCGTTTTATACCCCGAGTACCGAGGACAGTACGCACAACGCATAGCGCTGGTATTCGGATGTTGAAATCTCTTTCGTCAATCAGGTCATTCTTTTACTGGCATTCGTCTTTCGAGCTCCTCAATCATGATCTCGAGACCTCTCATCTTTGGTGTAACGATTCGAGAAACGAAATACGTTCTTTGAAGACACCAAGTCGTCTCCAGGCATACACCGTGAATTGAGTATTTTTTGTTTGGAAGAAGAGCAAGATTCACACACATAGAAACTTTGTTTCTACATTTTGGGAAAATCTAAGCAACTGAGTACGCTATGAGAAGGCAAGAATCTTCATGAGAGAAGGGAAGGATTTATATGTTCACCGATCTAACCCAGTCTCAAGTACTTAGCACGACTATGCAGCTTGGATACACTCGATTCAATAAGGAAGTTTTGTCAGAACCATGTCTCCTCGCGAGTGCCAGCGCACATATTGCATCTTCGCTTTGTGTTCTTGGTTGTGTTCGAGAACTTGGGGATCTCACGCTGTATCTAAGACAGTCGCAGCAACACACCAACATCGCGTGTGATCGTAACCATTTTAGCTCGTTCCCGTGAGTGAGGCCGTTTGGAATTTGGGCGGAAAAAGAAGGAAAAGACATGCATGTTGCTGTGGCGCACTTTCAAACAGCAAACATACCATAAATCTTCAGCCTTTTCGTACTTGTGTATTGCAAGAGGGGCTGATAGAAATAACTGCTCACGAGACGTGTAATGTGCCTACATTTAAGAACCAACTGGAGAGAATCAAGGTCCATCCTTTCTTTGAACACGTTTTTGAGAGGCTTGTGAACGTGAGAGCAGGTTTACGACTCGTGTTTGGTTTCTGCAACATGGAAGAAACAGTATTGGTCTTTTGAAAGTCAAAACGAACAGACATACAGCATAGACATAGCAGTTTTTGGTGTTCATATCTTTGTGCAGAGATAAGAGCACTAAACCACGGCGGAAGATTTTAGGTCCAGTCCTCAGCGCTGAGACCATAGTAGCGGTCCTAACAACATTTACAAAGAGCACGCTAAAAGCTCATACGATGTTCGTCCAGTATTTTTGGGATCTTGAAACATGGTTGAGTAGAAGCCTGAGCCGTCGAAGGTGTAGTAACTTTTTAAGATTCGGTCGCTCACACCACCATGGCTTGAGTTGGTCTCTTTTTTTGGTACCTGTGCCTTGACATGTTCTCCGAGTCCAACATCACACCATCTTCACCATCGCTGCGAGCTAGACCAGCCATAACCCAGGTCGTTTAGCCTTTTTGTCCTGCAGCAGATCGACTCCCTATGGCCAACCTTCGAGTTGTTTTGAGGATTTAGACTTGATTATGAGATGATGCTGTGAAACCTCCAAAAAAGGAGACCTTGATCCACGATCAGAGTTGTTGCAAATGTTGAGCGAGGAAATCAGAACAGGCCATGCCCCGTATTTTATGTCGTTTTGGTATTATGTGGGAAATGGTTGATATGCGAAGAAGTAGAATGGGAAGGCGAGCGTATGGTTTTATACACTTTTTAGTACCAAGCTCGGAATCCGTGCTCAATCTGTACAGTAATGTCAGCCTTAAAATCATCTCAAAGAACATCCATGTGTTCACAAAAAACCAACACCACGTGGTCATGGGAACATTCGAGAATTTGTTTGAATCTTTCATTATTCTTCATTAACACTTAGCGCTTTTACCGCGCAAGGTATCTATCATTATCCACCACATTGCTCTAGTACTTGTTCCAGTACTGGCCGCGACCCCTCCTCTTGCCCTTGACATCGGCCTGCTTGACAACAAAGACACCACGGTCAATGGTGTTGATGACAACGTAACCAGATTCAAAGGTGTAGGCAGACCAGGTACCAGCGTCCCAGAGAGCGTCACCGCCGCCGGGCTTGACATCATCCGGAGGGTAGACATCGAAGTAGGCAATCTCCTTGACCTTGGAGCCGTCAGGAAACTTGGGGATGCTGGAGACGTCAAGGATACGGAGACCGGCCTGGTAGTTGGATTGGTAGTCAAGACCGTCGTAGACGTATTGGTTGTGGTCGACAGAGCGGGTGGTGGTCTTGTAGTAGCCGGTGACGACGGGCTTCTCAAGGTTCTGGATGTCCCAAATGTAGGTCACAGCGAAACCATCTTTGGCGGGACTGTCAACAGCAGTGCGGTTGGGGTCGATTTGGCCCTCGTCAAGCTCATCGTCCATGACGATGTGAGTTTGCCAGTAGGGGTCGAGAACCCAACCCTGATGGGTGTAGGAAGCTCCGACGTAGGGTGTGCGAGAGATGATGGCACCAGCGTTACCGAAACCCTTCTTGTTGGTGACGTCGTAGATGGTCAGGGTGTCCTCGTTGTAACCGTAGCAGATGTCACGGCCGTAGTACTTCTTGTGAGGTCCACGGTAGACAATGCATTGAGCGTCGTGAGTGTAGCCGTCCTGGCCGTTGCAACCCTCAACGTAAGGCTTGGTGGGGTCGTCCATGTTGATGAACATGGGTCCACCAGCACAGGTGTCGTTACGACCGGGACGACCGCCAGCACCGCAGGCGACGGCATAGTTCTTCTCATTGTTGGCGACGACAGTGTGGGTGCGGCCCTTGATACCCTGGTTGATGTCGACAAGGGCAGTGTCTTTCTTGATGTCGAAAGTGAAAGGCTTCTTGGGAGAGAGCTTGAGCAGCTTCTTCAGGTCAAAGACCTGGACGTGGTGACCAACACCCTCGGAACCAACAATGAGGCTGTCACGAACGACCTTGATCTCACGCCAAATAACGGAGTCGTTGTTGGCGGGAAGGCGTCCAAGGTACTCCAACTGACCGTCCTTGGTAACTTCGGAGAAAGAAGCACCGTAAGTCTGACCGATGGCAATCTAATTGGAATTAGTTTTGGTTCGCTTTTATCCAGAGGATAATTCGGTATAACAGGGATTACTTACGAAGTCACGGCCCTTGTGCGACCAACCCCACGAGCCACTTCCCTCGCCAATGGCATCACCGAGCTCCTCGTGCGTCTTGAAGTCGTACAGATCGATGTTCTTGCACTGTGCTAGTGTTAATTGGGAATGGTTTTGGTGGAATGATCTTTCTTACCTTGTAGGTTTGGTCGGCATCTCCCTTGACAGCCTCAACACGGCCGTGCTTGCACTCAATCTTGTTCTTGTTGGAGCGCTTGTGGGAGAAGCCATTCCAGCGCTTGCTGTCGTAGTTGCCAGCAGCGCGTTGCTTAGCCCATGCCATCTCCTTGCCGGACATCATGAGGTCCATGACCTCTCCAGAGGCATATTGCTGGTGGGTAAAGCCATGAGCGGCGACCAAAGGCAGCAAAGCCGTGGTGATAGTAGCCCACTTCATCTTTGCGAACAAGACTGCGGATTGACGGTTGGCAGTTGATGATGATCCGAGAACCTGGGAGCAGGTTACAACACTTTATATATCCTCCCCTCTCTGCACCACCCTCTCGGAAGCACCGACCTGCCATGATGCCGTCGCGTGCAGGACGCCGTAGATGACTATCATGAGCAGACCTTCCTATCGCAGGTACTCCGAAAAGTTAGTATAAGCAACCAAGGCCGTATAGAAGCAACGACAGCGGCCGTTGTATGCAGCAAGGTCCTGGGCGAACCTTGGTGAAGTCTTGGGCGTGATTTTTGCAGGCAATCGTTCATGTACGCCGAGAATAGTGTGATGCTTGGCAAGCATTCCGCCTTGGATTCGAGCATGGGAGCATGGAACTACGGCTGGTGTACCCCAGTATACTGCAGGGCATGCTGGTCGAGGCCATGGCGGGGCTACACAGACGCAGTGCAACCTAGGGTGGGATCTTCTTGAGCGGAGATGGGGATTGGTAGATAGCGTAGCCTAAAGAGGAAGCTGCTTTGCTTGCCAAGAATGACTGGACCCCATGCGCGCCACGACCAAATAACCGTGAGGAGCTTTGAACCTGACTATTGATTCTAGAGAAGGTGGTGAACTGGATGGTGTAAGCCGACGATAGACTTTAGCCGGATCGATGCTGTGCGTGGATACACGAGGACATTCCAGGCAAACTTCCGTCAAGAGGATGCTGCGTGTCAGATGTCGCCATTCCGGTGCTCAAGAGTGTGCTTGAATCCGACTAAAAATGGAAAACCTCGCTCTTCCGGTCTATGCGGTAGGCAACGGAATGCAAAAGAACGGAAGTGGAGTTGAACCGAAGCGCGCCTATCGGCAGACGTTCACCCAGGCACCAAGGTCCTTATCTCGACTAATACGAATTCTGGGAAACCGAAAGGGCGATCTCCACGGTTGGCCTTGGCATGTTACTCGTTGAGTCGAGCAGCATAGGTAGCGGAGATGAGGCGGAGTATGTGGTGGCGACTGGCAGAAGAAGGAAATCGATGTGGTCAGGAGCGCGGAAGGGACAGCCTCTTGTAGCATACTCCTTCAGTGCCCACTGAGCATGATTGAGGTACACTTTGAGCACAATTGAGGGTATTCTAGAAGGCCTACATATTGACAGGGTCATTGGCGCAGCGCATGACGAGCCGCATGCTTCGCGTACTTCCAAGCTCTAGTAACTTGACAGGACCACGGTCATGGTACTGCCATGCCTTTGTGCCTAGGTGATGGACAGGTACCGCCAAGATCTAGCAAGACCGTCATCTGGGATATTCGAATCTTGGAAAAAGCTCAAGTAGATGAAATACTTGATGTTATCAGGCAGAAGAGGGTGAAGGATGCGACGCTGAAGGACCGAAAGGCAGAGCGGAAAGAAGGCGCGCGAGGCGCCTCGGCTGGACTTGCCATGCAGTCGCGACATCACGTCCCTTCTCACCACCCAAATCCTGGTGCCACGCTCCCAGCCCCAGCTTCGGCCAATCACCACAACCATGCAGCTCACCGAAGACGACCTCTATCGCAACTCTACGCAGTTTAGAAATTGGTCTTTCACCGCGCCACAACTAGCCGCCCAACGGCTGAAGATCAACATTCAAGCCACCGAGCGCGTCAAAGCGAATGTTGCGCGTTTACGAGCCCAGCGCGGCAACGACGCCGTGGACAATGATACTGTTGGATCTGGCATAGACAAGGAGAACGGGAGCGGGACTAGCGGAACCAACACTCCAGATGGGCGAATGCAAAGCGTAACAGAAATAAACTGCCTCACCGCAGAGGAGGAACTGAAGATAGTAAACGAATTCTGCGAACGCGCAGTCGCCCTGGGGAACCATTACAGCTTCCCCTTGAACGTCGTCGTATGTCTAACTACACTTCTCCTGCTCTTTATACGCCTCCAGCACTTCATACTAGGAAATAGATGAGAGATGGTCACTAATGCATCACCAGTCAACATGTATCCAATTCCTCCGCCGCTTCTACCTCTACAACTCTCCCATGACCTACCACGTTAACAACATCCTCCGCACAATAATGTTTCTCGCCACCAAAGTCGAGCTCTTCCCCATCCACGTCTCGCAGTACGCTGAAGGCGCTGGCCGCAACGTGACCGCCGAAGACGTCCTCGCCCCCGAATACATCATCGTCCAGAGTCTCCGCTACAACCTCGACGTCCGGCATCCATTCCGCGCTATCAAGGCTGGTCACATGGAAATGCTGGAGATGGCGCATGGGAAATACCAGGGGCCGGCGCAGGGACTAGGATCGAAGGAGATCCAGGCTAAGATTTGTTCTGTTCCGGTAAAGGTTGGAGGTCCGGCGATGAAGATGCCCGAGAAGAAGGTTGAGGAGAGGATACATAATGCGTATGGTGTGGCGACTAACACCCTCCGCACTATTGCCGTGTTGACAGATGCGTACTTCCTGTACACGCCCTCTCAGATCTGGTTGTCCGCCCATCTCCTCGCCGATGAACCGCTCACGTTGTTTTACCTGTCACTCAAGGTGCCTACGTCTAATCCGGTTTACGACAAACTCCTGAGCACATTGCGGAAATGTGCATCTCTTATTTCAAGCCACCGTCTTTATGTCAATAATACACTACCAGCGCCAGAGCGGGAGGCGAGGGACGCGAAGCATAAGGCGGAAATCAAGACATTAATGCAGAAGCTTAAGAATTGCCGGGATCCAGACAAGGCCGATTTGGTCAAGTTGAATCAGGCGCAGAAGAGGGATGCAGTGCAGGGTGATGCGCTAGAGGAGAGTAAGGCCAAGAGGAGAAAACTGGCGAGGGAGGGGTATGAGAAGGAGTCTGATGCTTTCTGGGGGCCTGAGCTTAAGAAGGCGGAGTAGTGCGGTCGTGATGGTCAAGGATATGCATATAAATTTGGCGTTCACTCGTATCAGGCGACATTGGGTGGCGTTATAGGTGTTCCTAAAGATACCAGTGTGCTCATCAAGCGAGTAGCACAAGGAGTTTCAAGAGGGTAAACAAAATCATTTCACATTCTTGCTAATCTGGCTATGCAAGATTCCAGATCAAAGGCCGTGGCGTGCTGCCTCCTATTACCAATTACCCCGTCATGTTAATAAACCGACGTCTAACCAACACTTTGCCTTTTGAAGGCCTTTGCATGCTCCCAGTCATTAACCTGTCGCGTGTATAAACCGACGCCTATCCAATGTCTCACCAGTTTCGTGAATATTCAACCAAATCGATGCCACCAAATGCCCACACCGTAGCAAACTACCCAAATCTCGCCTGGATTCCGCCCGGAGACTCCTCGTGTCAATCAACAATGCGTTCAACGTGATTCTTCAAAAACTTGTAAGGAATCCTCTCCCTCCGAGGCGCACCCGTTCGGTTTAGCATCAGTTACCACGCCCGTAAGGAGGTGTGTTGCCTGTCCTACCCTGTGCAACACCATTCCTCGGATCTCTTCGGCTGCCGTTCGGAAACATTGGCGCCACCGGCGCGATGCTTGCTGGTTTCTTCGCTCCTAGGACAGAGTTGCCGAGATGGTTGCTGGGAGATTTGCCAGTATAGTTGCCGAACATGCCGCCATTGCTGGTACCCGGACGTCCAAACTTTCCAGAGGAATCGCTCATTTTGTTGGCTTTCTCCTGCGCTTCATCTTTCTTACGACCCTCAAGCAGAGCCTTCATCGACTCGAGGGCCTTGCGGTGCTTCTCCGGGACTTTGCTCATGTCGTTTTCGAAGGTAGTCAGAATGTGAGCCTCGCGCTCCTTATACTTCTTTTCGAGTTCGACGATGGTGTAGCTAGAGATGTCGCGCTGCTTCTTCTTCCTAGGTTGAGGCGTTGAAGCAGAAGTCGGGTTTGCGGTCGGGCCATCTTGCAGTTGTGGCGTTTGTTGATCGAGCTCTGAGTGGGAATCGGTCTCCGCAGAATATGCCTTGGTGCTGGTCGCGTTCTGTGTAGTCTTAGGAGTAGCTTTATCGACGGGCGACTCTTCGTTACGCTTCCTTTCAACGGAGGATGAGTACGCCTCACGACGAGATCCTGATCGTAATGTAATGAGGGGAAGATCTTCAGCATCGTCGTCGTCGACGTGCTGCTCTCGAACTTTCTTCACATGTGCGTGATGATGATGAGCGTACTCTTGGCCTCCAACATGGGTTTCTGCCATATGATGTGAGCCAGGTCGACAAACTTCGCTGGGATATTCGGTCGTGGGAGCCAGATCTGGATCCACAGGAGGTACTTGGTCGTCTTCGTCATCGTGTCCGTCTGAATCTTCCGTGCCGTCACCTTGTTCAGCAATGCCCTCTTGCACCTGCGCCGCTTTGTTAGCAGTGGTATCGCCAACTTGATTAGAGTCACCAACTCCTCCTTGTCCCAAGACAGGCACATGATTTTCGAAGAGATTCCCATGATGATCAACGTCATCGTTTTTGCAGTCCTTGTAACGCTCCTGATCGCGCCTCCCGTTACGATCTTGGGTCCCATCCTCATCCGTACCGTCCCGAGAAGGTCCACCAAAGTCGTCCCTGTATTTAGGCGGGGCTCGATCAACGTGCTGACCAAAAGACTCGTCGAAATCCTGGAGGACTCCTTTGAGATCGACCATCGCCTTGTGAAGATCTGGAAAGTCGCTACCGCAAGCCGTATAGATTGTGATCACGTTCCAGGACGCAATCATCAGGTTGTTAAAGTTTGGGAATGCCGTATTGACGATAGAGTTGAACAAATCAACTTTGACGTGGCTCGAAATCGTGTCGAAGGTCTTACGCTTCGCATCTTCAGGGATTGCGTCGAGACCAACGCATTTGCGCTTGTTGGAGACATGTTGAACGATCTCCTCATTCAGTGCT
>Ga0268250_10001527_pt1 | contig 10092 bp, 14 predicted proteins | sample AgamicAsSfe_FD_200448 | JGI IMG/M metagenome (GOLD analysis project Ga0268250, IMG submission 200448) | Agave microbial communities from Guanajuato, Mexico - As.Sf.e (v2) (version 2) | ecosystem: Host-associated > Plants > Phyllosphere > Phylloplane/Leaf | place: Guanajuato, Mexico | collected... | reverse complement strand
AGGACATCCCTGGCATTAGCTGTGGGTTGGTTGACGAGAGCAATGTCTTCGAGTGGGAGGTTATGCTTATGATCTCCGATGATGACAAGTTCTATGGAGGTGCGTGCCTCGAAACTTGAGCTATGATTGTAGTCACTAACATTCTGCAGGTGGTTTCTTTCGTTCCATACTGACATTTCCCCCACAATATCCACATCTGCCACCGAAGATGGAGTTCAAGACACCGATATGGCATCCAAACAGTACGTGTGGTTTTTGCTGATCTGCTGATAACAACATACCGCTTACACCGAGTAGTCTACAAAAACGGCGAGGTTTGCATTTCCATCCTACATCCCCCGGAAGAAGACAAATATGGCTATGAATCTGCTTCCGAGCGCTGGTCGCCCGTTCAGACACCAGAGACCATACTGCTGAGCGTCATAAGCATGCTCAGCAGCCCTAACGATGAGAGTCCTGCAAACATCGAGGCTGCCAAGATGTGGAGAGAGGATCCCAAGGAATTTAAGAAGCGTTGCAGGAAGTGCGTCAATGATAGCCAGGATATGTACTAAGCCATGGATCATACTACGAATCTTACTGCAAGCTACGAGCCCATGTCCTGCTAGTGGCAGCTGTGCTCGAGACAATAGCCCGGACTGGGTGGACAAAGTTGATTGCTCGACGCCCTAATTCTAGTGTCTGGCTAATAGGGTTGCGTTTCAGTGACATCGGATCGTACACTCGTGACAGGAAATCTACCACAATTGTCACGAAAGTCTTCTTCACATCCACTCGGTGACACAGTACCGTCATGGCTTGTCAATTCTGCCAGGCGATAGCTGCTCTCTGGATGCGGTGCTGGATTCACTCAAGTCAGCTTGCAATTACGAAGTTCTGTCTAGATCCTCTCTTACCCACCCCGAGATACTGGTAGATGGCAGAACATAAGCGTTAGTTATGCATTGCGCATCTATAAGTCTGACCAGCACAAATCGACTTCACAAGCAAGGCACGCTCTGACCAGCACAAATTGACTTCACAAGCAAGGCACGCTCTGACCAGCACAAATTGACTTCACAAGCAAGGCACGCTCTGACCACGTTGCGGTAGGCTAATTCCGGCACGTCAAACTCCTTGGCGAGTCTAATCAGCAAGTATTATTACATCTCATAAATGACGGTGCCATTAACAGCACTGGCTGGCGAGCTGCAGTATACCGAGTCTGTTGGAAGCCGGGAGAGAAAACCGTGTGGGAGATGCGCATCTGACCGGATCTTTCAGGGCTTGAGTGGGCTTCTAACATAAGTGTGCCCAGCATTGGATCAAACGATCGCCTGTCCGTTCGTTGAACAGCTGGAGTCTCTGGGCGATGACATTGCCACGAAAGCAAGTACGATGCATGGTGAAATCTAGCATGAGTGTTTTCCATTTGAGGACGAGACGAGATTGGGACAGTCACAAATGTTATCGGAACTGCAATCACCAGTTCCGAAGGATGTAGAGGACTTCTGAAACGGCCGCAGGCAGAGTGGCAACAGAGTTTATGGATGGTGTAGTCTAAGAAGAGGGAAGGTAGCCATGAGATCGGTACGGAGGCATTTCCGCTGCCTCATTGCAGCGTGGTCCTTCACTTTAAGTAGTTCTCTCCAATCATACTGCTTTCGATGCGGCTTGCTATGCTTCATTCGTGACCATGTCTATCGGTGCTACGAACTCCCCTGCACTGCTGGACAGTATGGCTGCCACCAACTCGTCCTTTCGCCTTCATGCGCATTACAACTTCCCGCCTTTCTTCACCCTCCAACCTAACCTCACAACGCGCCAGTCGCAACTAGCCTCATGGTCCTCCCTGCTCCTTTCCTACTGCTCCTATCATCGTATCTACCGCCTGTCTTCGTCTCATTCCATCTTCTCCAATGCCCAAATCAATCGTCGCTTGAAGCCTGAAGACGTGCGAATCCTCTTCGCATCCATGGTCGACTCACAGCACACAGCGGAGTGGGTCGATACGCAGCGCAAGAAGTCGAGTACGTCGGAAAGAGAGGAAATATACGCATTGTGGCACAGCATTGAGGAGTGGGCGAGTCTGGTGCTAGCGTGGACGGAGCAGACAGGTCAACGGAACACGGTATTGACTTTCTACGAGCTATTGGAGGGAGACGCGACGGAGAGCTGTGAGTGGCGAGGAATGCCAGAGGAGGTGCTGGGAAGGGTCCTGAACGTGCTTGTGAGGCGAGGAAGAGCAGGTTTACTGGGCGAGGGCGAGGGACGAGGTGTCAAGATATGGTGATTAGACGTATGCAGCAGGAAGTGATTACACAAAGAAGCTTGCGCGTCTCATTGCTTTGGAGAGCTTGTCAGCGGTCCAACACGGCATTCCACTCGGCCTTCTCGCTCGATTGCTCAGCTCGAGGGCTGTGTGATGAAAATAATCCAGGCTCACTCCCGGGGCTTCATCAGCTTCAAGTGAAGTCTACATGGCTGCATTTCAAGCCAAATTCGGGCTCCGCACAGAGTTCCTTCGAGGTATTATTTAGCGCTCAGTGCTGAGCATCTGGCAGATGCTTTAAATGACACATTGAGTGTGTAAGCATTGTCGAATGGGCCCTTTCACCAGGCCTGCAGGGATATGTTAATCTGGTTTCAGACGAAGGGCATATATCAGACGCGACTGATCGTGCCCTTGCTTCTACTTTTCCATACGAGCGAGGAACAGGAGATAGACTTAGATAGACGGGAGTCAAGGAGTGATGGGCTCAAGCAAGAGCGTGGGACGGCTGGTGGCAATATGAGGCCTTTACTGTATCTTGGCGGTTGGGGCGGACTCTCGCGATGCATGTACTTCTAACCAGCAGTCTTCTTTGCATACAGCAAGAACATCGAATTCCTAGACCTGCACCCATTCACCTCGTATAGTCTTCTTCACCCTCTGCTTGTCACATATTCTCTACCTTGCTGAATATCTCCAATACCTGTGATTCACCCCGCGTATCTGCAGAGGCATAAGACATAGCCATTCACCATATCTCTTATCGTCCCATACCATCATGCAGTCAGAAACATCAACCTATTCTTCGAATCGTCAAGGACCACCGGACCTACGATTGCTACATTATAACGATGTCTATCACGTCTCCGAAGGATCACAGGAACCAGTCGGTGGCATTGCTCGGTTCCAGACGCTATGTGACTACTACGACAAGGACAAGCGATTCCATAACCTACCTGGGTTGTTGACACTCTTCTCCGGTGATGCGTTCAACCCATCCTTAGAGAGCAGTGTCACCAAAGGTATGCTTGGAGAGCCTGCCAGGGACTTATTTCGCTGGCTGATCTGTGATAAGGTAGTCATATGGTGCCTCTGCTCAACAACTTGGGCACCAAAGCGGCATGCGTTGGTGTAAGACTTCCGCAGCTGTCAAGCAGACCGTAGTTTCTTGACCAAAGACTAATGCCAATCTGCTCCTGCGTAGAATCACGATCTTGACTTCGGTATACAGCAGTTTCGCCACCTCGTGGGGCAATGCAGCTTTCCATGGCTTCTGGCAAATGTTCTTGGTAAGCGGACTCTCCGTACTTCTAGACCATGTCAAGCTCAAAACTCATATCAGATCTTGATCTCGGCGACGATGTCCCCCTGGGCAATGCTCAGAAGACTACCATGCTCACATCAACCAATGGTATCAAGATAGGCGTCATCGGTATCGTCGAGCGCGAATGGCTTGACACAATCAACTCTCTGCCACCAAACCTACAGTTCCTACCTGCTGCGCCAGTTGTCGAAGACCTTGCGAAGGATCTCCGCGAGCGAGGCGCGGAGATGATAATAGTATTGACACATCAACGGGAACCAAACGACATCAAGCTTGCCGAAGCATTACCGCCACATACAATCGACCTCATGCTTGGCGGCCACGACCACTTCTACGCCCACGCAATCATAAACGGCATCCATCTCCTACGCTCTGGGACAGATTTCAAGCAACTCAGCTATCTCGAAGCGTGGCGCTCTTCCAACACGTCCCACATCTCCGACCCCACCCAAGTCCGTCCTGTCTGGGACGTGACCATCACCCGCCGCGATGTCACACGCTCGATTCAACCCGACGGCCCAACCATGTCCCTCGTCGACAGCATGACCTCCGCTCTCCGTGCCAAGATGGCCCAACCAATCGGGTACACCACCACTCCCCTCGACGCCCGCTTTCGCACCGTGCGCACCGTCGAGTCCAATATTGCCAATTTTGTCACTGATCTGATGCGTATCTACTACAGCGCCGATATCTGCATACTCGTCGGCGGGACGATTCGCGGGGATCAGGTGTACGGGCCTGGAGTGCTCCGCATGCAGGATATCATGGATTGTTTCCCCTTTGAGGATCCTTGCGTCGTGCTGCGTGTGAGTGGAAAGGCGGTGTGGGAAGCCCTCGAGAACGGCGTCAGTACGTATCCAGCGTTGGAAGGACGGTTCCCGCAAGTCGGCGGGATGGCGTTCACTTTCGATGCAAGCGCTCCTCCAAACAACCGGATCGTGCGAGTCAGTATCGCAGGCGCGCCTCTCGAACACGACAAAATGTACACGCTCGTCACACGTGGATACACTGCCCACGGTAAAGACGGCTTCGATTCACTACGCATGAGTTCCGAGGGCGGGGTGTGCGAAGAACTCGTGAGTGAGGAGAATGGCCTGCTGATCTCGGCGCTGCTGAGGCAGTACTTTATGAGTCTAAAGGTGCTTGGAAGGTGGAAACGATGGAGTCCTAGTCTGAGGAAGGCGTGGGGCGATGTGCAGGAGGAGTTGCATGAGGTGCATCCTGTGAGGAGCAAGGGGAGTGAGGTGGTCGAACCGGCTGGAAAGCAAGAGCATGCGAGTAAGGGCGAAGTTCAAAGGCAGGACGCAGGTCACGATGGAGAGGTGCGGGAGCGGAAGCATGAGGAGGCTATGGCACTTTCCCAGGAAGGCGGGCTGGGCGCAGCAGCCCACGGTGGAGAGCAGCATCAAGGCTCAGACCTCGTCAGCACAGCGCTACAGCAGTCACCTCCACCTCGACAATCGCCGTCACAAACACAACCACAGCCCTCGGCACAACCCGGCTCCACTTCCACCACGCACTTCCACGCCTCCGACAGCGAAGACGACGCAGTCGGCGCTCCCACATCCGCCACTGACCTGCCAGCGACAGCACCATCAGACATATCCGCACGCGATCGGCGCAAGATATTGGCGCGCAAGGCGTGCCGTAAGTGGTGGAAAGCTGTGGGTATGAAGGGACATCCCGGGACTGTAGACGATGAGGCGAAGGAGGACTGGGGGCGAGGTGGGGTTGAATGGACGAGGGGTATTGCACCGAGGGTGGAGGGGAGGATTGTCATGGTGGGTGGTGCGGATAATGGAAAAGGGACATGAGCTGCGCCGCGCTGTAGATGTATCGTCCCTGTGGTGCAGTGTACCCAGGGCTCAGGGAGAAAGTGCGGAGCTGACGCGCGAAGGATGATCTATGAACCTTGAATGTCTTCACGTTGCTATTGGCTGGTTATACTCCCTTCCTGCTCAATACAGTCCTATATGTTTAAGCATCCTGACACCTGTCAGTCATGAGGAACATTATCTCACAAGGACAGCAGACCGCAATGGAGCCCGCTGATACTATCATAGGACCAAAGCGGCGGCGGCAGTGACGGAAAGGTGCACGCATCGACAATTCGCAGGTTGCTAACACTGCCAAGGACTCTATCCTCGAAGTCGCCGACAGCGGTGGTTGAGTTGGCAGAGCCCGTGGCGCAGGTTCCGGCGGTGTGGTGGATTATGAGGGCGTAGCACTGGATGTAGGACAGGATCTGGGTGGAGTCGGAAGATGTGGTTTGTGCCATGAGTTTGCGAGGTTGGAATGAGGGGGGGCATTCTGTGACCTGTCAGCTTCGACTCATCCATGTTCCAAGTACCATCGTCCCAACCATACCCGACGGACGCCCCGCAAAATATGTCTCTCTCGAAGCGCGCGAGGATGCGCGGCGAGTGCGAAATCGGCTCCATGTGCGAAAGTACAGAGGTCGAAAAGTCACGCTGCTGGATGCTATGGCTAAGCTGTGACGTATATTTCACTTCAGCTGTTTCATGGCGGACATGTATTCGCAGTATTCTGGGCGGCAGTCGACACGACGGTAGAGCAGCCTGACATCTTGGAGGATCGCGCAGTACAACAGCGCCATCGCGATTCTTCAGTCCTCACGGCATTCGAGGGCGCAGGACGATGTGGTTGGTTCGGCACGCGGCAGGAACGTGCTACTGATCTGCTACATTCTGTTTACGTGTTCGGAGTGTATGCTGGATGAGTGGTCTGCGTTCCGACATGTCAGTGTGGCGTTCGTTTGTTTCTGGATACAAGGAGGAAGCAAGGGCAGGATGTGCGTACTGGAGAGCGGGATGGGTATGTGTTGGAGGCCGAGCTGCTTGAGGTGTTCACGCAGCTTGATCTGCAGAGGACGTGTTGGATTGCGGAACGAAGACCACAATTGCTGCTCGCATCCCCGGTGAGAATGCATGATGAGTGCTCGTTCGCAGATGTTATACGACCACCAAACCCATTCCTTCATTTGCCTGCGATAATTCTCCACGCTAGCAGAAGCCAGGAGCGCATTCGACATATTCTTCTCAACACACCTCTCCCAGCTTGGTGCGCAAGCGGCGGATCTACAATGGACGAAGAGTGACGTCTCAAGACCTCTGACCACGGAGTCTCGTTTCGCCAGTCTTTCCTGGCTTTACAACTGGCACTTCGCATTCACTGCTCTTCTGACCTGACGATACAATGCCGAACCACTAAAGCCAGCGATCAGTACAGCGCCACGCTTCGGCAGCTTCACAGCACCATCGTGAAAGGAATGGCGATGACGGGTACCGCGACGAATGTGCTGCCTGCAAGTCTCGACGACGAACTGAGATGAGGGATCGTGGATGCGCGCGGACTGATCGAGCGGATGAGGGCAACTGGGATGAAAGTCGGCATAGAGATGGAATGCGTGCCTGTTATTTACTACATAGCCATGTCTGCGCATGCCTACAAGGTCCGGGAAGAGGCACTACAGCTGCTCGAGTCGTACGAGTGGCGGGATGGCTTTTGGGAGAGCGAATTTGTGGCACAATCGGTGCGGAAGTTTGGTGGTGATAGATCATTACGACCCAAGTGTCTTGGGATAGTGGCCCTTGAGTAGGAACAGCACACTCAGGAAAAGCCCAAAGGAGGCGAACCCTATTCCCATGTAGTAACCGCCTCGGAATCCGGTCAGAAGGGCTTGTCGAGTTTGCCCGTGGGCGTAGTTCCCAACTTGTTGCTCGACCGTACCAGCGAAGCCCTCATCACAATTAGTAGGCTTCGGTAGATTAATGAGACTCGAATAACCTACAAGTCCAAGACTGGTGGAATAATTGACAACGGTAGCGACCAGACTTGCGCCAACACCTTGTTCGTCTCGCGGAAGAGTATTGGAGAGAATGACAGTTGCAGCAGGGAAGGACATATCCTGGTAACAAGCGTCAGCTCGTTTTCGGTCATGAGAAGTGATTCACATACCATGCCCCAGCTGATCACCATTGTTGCAAAGAATGTCTGACCCCAGTAGGTCTGTGTAGGCGAGACTGTTGCGATCAGAATGGTACCAATCAGGAACGCTACCAGAGCGATAGTCATGACCGAAGCAGGTCGCAATCGTCCAAGAAGAAGACCTGTTGCGACCGACGCCACTGCGCCAGAGATGCCTATGTGCGCGCACTATTAGCAATGCGATCCTGATACTCGGAATTCAATGAGCAATTGCTTACCTTCAGGACACATATATGCTAAAGTTAGAAGCGGTCCAGCCCCACCATGTCGCAGGAGTTCGAAAGTCTGGAAAGTATAATAGAACCAAATACCAAATGAAGCCCAACCACACGCAAGGCAGGCAAGAACCCAGGCTACATCGCCGTCCAGCGCGGCGAGTGGAAGAAGTGGAAATGATGAATAGTGCAGCTCTATATAGAAGAAGACTGGTACGAGTAGAAGGCCTACCAACAACGCCACATAGACGTATGGAGCGTGCCATCCAGCAATAGGAGCTTGGTTCCAGGCGAAATTGATCAGGATCAAGGATAAGACGCCGATGAAACCACCTAACAAATCGAGCTGGATAGCGAGGTCTTGTAGTGAGTGAAAAGTGTCTCGAGTTTTTGATGGGATATCTGGAATAGCGTAAAACCCTGCCACAGCTGTTGCCGCCAATATGATTGCGAACGAGAAGAACGCCCACGGCCACCAGGCAAGCGCGAAAAGGCCAGCGAATGCCGCAGCAGTGATGGATCCACAGGGAGCAGCGGCCGCGAAGATGGCGAACACGATATTCTTCCTCTTGCCATTAGGAGGATATGTTGCTCCGAGGAGTGCCAACGCATTTGGCATGGTGATACTCGGGCCAATGCCCATGAGCACGCGTGCGACCACGAACATGACGAGTCTACCGTTTCCCTTTGCATGCACACTCAAGCCAGCCATCATGGAGAAGACGGCGAACCAGACGAATCCGATGAGGACCATTCGTTTGTAGCCGAAGAGGTCGCCAAAGCGTCCGAATATCAGGATGAATGTGCCCACGGTGAGACTGTATCCAGCTGTGAGCCAACTCAGGACACTCGGGTTCAGCTTGCCAGGGCGGGAGACGCCAAGGTCCTGGCCGATAACATGCTGAATTGCAAGCGTCTGGCCCAAACCACCCGTGTTGGTGAATTGGGCCAGACAGATGATGGTGACGAACATGATCTCCCGAGGGAGGGTGAGCTTGGAGGAGAGGTAGACATGCTCGTCGGCAGTATCTTTCACTTTTGTTCCTCCTGCAGATATTGCTGGCACTGTTTGATCTGTTTCATCTGGGATCAGTGTAGCTGAAGGTGACCTTTCTACTACGTTCATGTTGTCCTTGCTGCTCATACATGGCACTAGACACTATTAGTGTTGGCGCAGAGTGTTTACAATGAGTGAGATAAGTGTCAAAAGACACAGAGACATTGCCACGCTCGAGGCGGAAGCAGCCAGTCCTCGACGTGTAATTCCAACGACTTGTCAAAGCACAGCATTTTCGAGAGTATGCGAATTGTGATGCGGGATGGGATTCATGAGGTGGATTTGTTGGGCATCCAATTCGGTCCGGCGCATGAATGGCCGAGACGAATACTGTATGCCTCCAGCTTCGATGGAGCACGCCCTCGAGTAGCGAGCTGCATCGTGACCCCTCTCCTATTACAGCACAGCTAGATATATAGATTGCGGAACATCGTTGATGTGACAAAGCTGTGCTGTATCCATTTGTGGTCTTCCAAACCTCGTATCTACGCAAGGTGACATGTCGAGGACCTTCCAGCCGAAGCGTTACAAATTATTGTGACCAGGAGGACACCTCTCCCTTCTCTATACGCGGCGCTTGACGCTGTATTCCATCGGTCGTGTGCATCATGCAGGGCATAGTCCATATTTCGAGGAAGCGAAGCAGTATACCTCAGGCAGTGTCAGGTTGACATCATCATTGGTCACCCCTGCGAGATACCCTCATCCCAAACGTGTGGCGTGCCAATCCCAATGACTCGTCCTTTTGTTACGTAAATGCAGCAGCAGTCGACTAGGCTCTCCGAATCTCCAGACTGTATGGCTCGGCAATTATGAGGGCCCTTGGTCGCCAGAGCCACATTGAGCACTCAAGATGATGCCTGATGTATTCCAGACAATGAATGCGAATAGTGATTTCATCACGCTCCTTGTGGCAATCCCGAGCTCCTTCTTGATCAAATCATTCGAGCTGTTGTCGTGGAGATCTTCATTTTTCCGTCGTGCTGGGGTCAAATCACACCCAGGACAAGTCTAAGTTGTACTTTGAGCGCAGCATTTCTTTCATGGACCCGTCGGTACTGGGACGAGACGGTGTTGTCGTTGCTACCGACATTGGTGTTATCGGCTGTATAGGTGAATATGGGGAGGTCAGTGTGCTAGGTGGTGAGGGATATAGTGACGGAATCGGGTTATCGTGATAAGCAGACATTGTCCTTGTTGGGGTGGTGGGCAACTCATATATCTCGCCAGAGGTGTG
>Ga0268250_10001524_pt1 | contig 10101 bp, 13 predicted proteins | sample AgamicAsSfe_FD_200448 | JGI IMG/M metagenome (GOLD analysis project Ga0268250, IMG submission 200448) | Agave microbial communities from Guanajuato, Mexico - As.Sf.e (v2) (version 2) | ecosystem: Host-associated > Plants > Phyllosphere > Phylloplane/Leaf | place: Guanajuato, Mexico | collected... | reverse complement strand
ATAGTCAACATTGGCAATGCTCGTCTTTACGAAATGGAGGCAGATCTTGGCATGGACCCAAACACCAACCAATTCCAGATCGCAGTATCTATTCTATTCGTCACCTACGTCATATTTGAGACACCTTCGAACCTCATCTTGAAACGAATGAAGCCGGCCCGGTACCTAGCCGGTCTGATGTTTCTGTGGGGCTTAGTAGCCACATTCTCAGCTTTTGTCACCAACTTTGCTGGGCTCGTAGCTTGTCGCCTCCTCTTAGGCATGTTCGAAGCAGGTCTATTTCCGGGTGTCATTCTCTACTTGAGTATGTTCTACAATAGGCGCAACGTCAGTCTGAGGCAGGCGTGGTTCTATGGCACATCTGCACTAGCAGGTGGACTAGGGGTGAGTGCAGCCTGTTTATATCCAATGAATGAGACTAACGGGCGTAGGGTGTCGTTGCTTACGCTATCGGTGAGATGGATGGCGTAGGTGGTTGGAATGGATGGTAAGAAACGTCCCTGTACGAACTGCATATGAGACACACACTGATTTCGCACACGTCGCTTTTAGGCGCTGGATCATTGTCATTAATGGTATCCCAACCGTCCTAACCGCCATTGCTGTACCTTTTGTCCTTCCGAACAGCCCAGAGACCGCGAGTTTTTTGACCGAAGAAGACCGACGAAACCTAGTCTTGCTTCGCATGAGGGAGATTGGCCAGACGACAGCCGGTCAAGAGTTACTGAAAGAAGACGTTATGAAGGGTGTAAAAGACTGGAAGGTATACGCCTACGCCGTCGCTCAATTTGTTGGGCTTGGCATGCTTTACAGCTTCTCCGTGTTCCTACCCACTATTATCAATGGCCTTGGAGGCGGGTGGAATCGCCAGGTGGTTCAGGCTTTGACCATTCCTGTATATATTGCCGGGTTCATCACCTACGTCGCGGGGGCCTACTACAGTGACAAGACTCAAAATCGAGGCTTGTTCTGCATCGCTGGGCTTGCTGTCAGCATGATTGGATATATCTTCCTCATCGCTAACAAAGTAAGTACCCGAATGCTTCGAGTCTGAATCTATTGTACTAACGGAGGCGTAGGGACTTGGTCTCAGCTTCGCCGGCTGCTTCATCGTCGCGCTCGGTTTATGGGTAGCCACCGGTATCGCCTTCTCCTGGATTGGCGTGAACAACCCGCGATATGGAAAGCGAGCCTTTGCCAGCGGTATGCAAATCACCATCGGTAACTGCTCAGGTGTTGTGGCGCCTTTCTTGTACGCCGCCGAAGATGCTCCTCAGTTTACTGCTGGCTACGGTGCGACCATCGGACTGCTGGCGCTTGGTATCGCCATCTATGTTGCACTGCATCTCTACTTCCGGATGAAGAACCAACGCAAGCTTTCTGGTAAAGAGGATTGGAGGATCGAGGGGAAGACTGAGGAGGAGATTGCGGAAATGGGCGAGGATAACCCGAGGTATTTGTACACTATCTAGGGTTTTGTTCTACTTCTTGTTAAGGTATACAGACCTTGTGCTCGCTTCCTATGCCGAGACAAAGTAGCTAGTCGCGATATCCGAAATACCTAGTGATTGATGAGAATGTGCCATCTCATGTATTGTTACTGGTGCTTGCCGCACCCACTAGTGTACTGCTTGTATAGGAACATCCTCCCAACCCAACACACTTCTACACAACAGTCTTTCACGTCAATATACCTCTCGCTTTAATTTGAGATCTGTGTCGCACGAGACGATACTATGCCGCTTTCTAAAAGTCCTCTGGCACGCTCGACATCGAAGGGTTGAAAAGCAACGTCGCTGTTAATACCTCGCTGCCACAAGCCAATTTTCCCTATGGTAACTTTTCTGGTACCTCTGGTCTCACATTCCGAATCTCAGGTCTCAGACACTGTCTGATCTTGTAATGTTACCTCCGTATATATTGCGCACATTCAATCATCTTCCACAACCAAACCAACGCCTACCGGTTGCCAACACAAACCACAAACAAGCTCCTCATGCTCAAAAAGCAAATCCAGAAAGCAAATCACGATCCATCTCGCAGCATTCCGTGGCCAGCACAGCACTACCTCGAACTCACCCAGAGCCTTTACAACCTCATCATTTTTACACTCGATTGTGACAACAAGTATTGTCTAGCAAGTCACAATCAAGACACTTGATCCCTCCGCTCTTCTCGTCGCCCAGATCCCCTAGACGAAAGCACTTCAAACATCAGAAACAGAACATATTCCAGTCTTGCGCCAAGACTTCAGCTACACCATAGAACCTACAGAGCACCAAAACGAGTTCTTCGGTGCAACGCACAATACAAAGCTTCAAGGGACATATTACGGCGAGATGAAGCCAGTCGAACGCAAGTCCGACGACGTCAATTCTCTAATTCGCCACAGTGGTAGGCACAGTTCATCATCAAGCTCAAGCCAAACTGCAGTCCGATCAGACAGATCCAGCTCTACACTGGTAGCTGATGAGAAGGAAGCACAGTATATGCATGACAAATCATCCGCCGAAAAGGAGGAGAACACTGAGGTAGATGACACCGAGCGTCCGTTTGACAGTGGGTATGAAGGAGGTGAAGAGAGTCAAGGGGAGGGAAGTGAGACGTCTAGTCACACACTAAGACGGTCGGAGGGTTCCAGCTGTACTCTGGGACGAGTCAAGGATGAGGACGAGTACACAGAAGAAGGTGAGTCTGATGGTGAGGGTGACTTATTTGCACAGAGCTATCAGAACAGCAGCAGAAAGTGAAGAACATATCAACGGCCCTGCCAGCATAAATGGTGAGCGCGCACTTTCTCAGAAGCTTGGTGTGCATGGAAAGTCTGCACATCGACTCGGAGATCTAAGTGGAGTATTGCTACGTATACTTGTGTGTTTATCCACACCGTATACGGTAGAAAACGAACCTTGTAATGTCACTTACTGCTCCATAAAGATTGCTACGACATATCAATTACGACACTAAGAAGACAACGGTGACAAATAAGCCGAACGTGAATGATCAGAGCTCTATATTGATGACGAAGGAAGAACAAAGTGATCACCATCGTCAGAATGGAGGGTATGGACTCTCTCGAAGGTCGCATCGCCAATTTACTTACTACAGCGATAGCAGTAGGTGATCACCGCTGCATTCTGCCTATACCCCTCTCCCAGAAGCAATGGCAGTGGACATGCAATCTCTCAGCATCGGAACGTATCTCCGCGCCAATGGTTCATCCCACGGAGCAGAAGCGGAAGCGCGATTTGTTCCTTTCGGGTGGGAAGCATGGCACTGTGACCCAGACGGTGCTTGTGAAGAAGATGACGGTGAGTGTTTGCGATCGTCTGTTTCTGGAATATGTCCTAAGTTCTTCCAGAATGGCTCGGCTGCTACACAGGCCAGTGGATGGGCCTTCTGACGACGAAATCTTCTAGGCTGAGGCACATCTCGCTCCGTGTGCAAGCTTTGAGTACTCGGACATGCTCGTCATGCATCTCTGTAGTATCTTCAACGTGCACCAGACCGCAATTTCTCGACCACAAAGGTCTGTGCAACCTGTAAATCGTCTCTTGTCTTTTCCGCTTGCTGTTCGCTAACACCAACACCTGACTTAGAGCGAACTGCGATATCAGTTCGAAGTGGCGTTCTTAAGCGAATTCACGGAATAATCCATAGTGGAGGCGTTTGTTCGGAGGACTGCGTAGCATTCTCATTTGATGGCGTCGCACGGAGCTGTTCCCCGATGTCTTTTCTTATTCAAGGGATCAGACTAGTTGGTGTGTAGGAAGTTGGAAGACGTGAGTTGAACGGTGCGCAGCCGGTTGCGCTACGCTAATGGCGACTTCCCGAGTTCCCGCCTGCAGTTCACTCCTCTTTCCCCGTACAACCACTCGCCCAGGGCCAGCGGCAAATGCAAACATCAACTCAACATTCGCATCGCGTGTACGCGCATTAACGCTCATTTACCGCCTTTGACAGCTACACCCATCTCATCTCACACCAGATTAGCTTTGCACCGCTGACAGTACGTTGTGGCTGTCAGCCTTGGGCGTGATGACGCACCTTGCAGGCACAGCCTCAACTCGCGGGCTGCAGGCAGCTTTCACTGCCCGCGTCATCTACAACTGTGATAACTACAACGCATCTAAATGGGCATGCCACTTCTGTATGCATCAGAGGGTATACCATGGACTTTCTGGACGTCCGGATGCGCAGTGGCTCAAAGTGTACATGACAGGCGCGCGGAACCCCGCAAAAGTAATGCCTAGCCGCAACCTTCACATCCGCCAGGCACAATTGGTCCGAGATGTTACCAGGGTCAAGTATCGGCGACCCCACGCGGGACCTCCAGCAGGCTCAGGCGCGGCAGATACTCCAAGATAAGCCCTGGGTTGAGCTGAGGGGCGGCTGGCTGCAAACGGAAGACTGCCGTGTGCATCAGCTGCAAGCTATAGAGGTTAGCCTCCAACCTTGTCCTTCTATCGCGACATTGTCAGCTTTCTTTTCTTTCCTCCTTGTTTTTTGTCGGTGTGTATCTACACCCTCTTCTCTGTCCACTTCTGTCCCTTGATAATTAACACCCTCTTCCTGCTCTGGATGCGCTTCGATAATCGTGTTCCCATACAACATGACCCTTCGTCGATCTCGCCTTCTAAACCTCAAGCGGCCTAACGGATAGCGACACTGGCGTCAGCGGCTTGACCGCATTGCAACTCGACAATGCCATTACCGTTCAATCAGGAATCATGGATCTGGTATACGTGTGCTGTATGTATGATCGGAGCAAGATTGTGAGTGCATCTTCTACAAACAATGCCATTCTTTCACATGCGAGAGGCGTCCTTGCTATCAAGAACAAGGCTTAGCACGCGATGCGCTGGCGGGCGAGGCTGTGGCGTCCTGGGCGCATTGCTCTTGTCGGTCGCTTCACTCTCTACTCGCTCGCGCCTCAGGGCTAGCATTATGGGAATTACATTTTCGTTGTAACGTATTAGTCCACTTTCTGACGGAATTGCCATACAGAATTTCACGGAAGATGTTGTTCCGATCTGTCAAAGGTCTCCAGTTCGATGACTGGACGATGGGTCTCTTCGTCACCGGCGCTTACACGGTTATGATTGTACTTGCAAACCGATGGCTAAAGGTCCAATCAAACCTTGAACCCGAAAATTTCGACTTCAGCGCACTCACCGTGGACGAACTATCGAGACGAAGATTCGGGAGCAAGCTCGTGGTTGTTGTAGAGCAGATGCACATCGCTGTGATCTGGGCGTGCAAAGCATGTCTTCTGATCATGTATCATCGCATAACACGGACAGCTCTTCGCAACGAAAACATCGCCATCAAGATTCTCGCGGTTTACACAGCACTCGGATTTGTGGTCATAGAAGTCCTCTACTTTTCAGCTTGGTGTAGACCTTTCTCGGAGTATTATGCAGTGCCGACCAGTTCATTCCAGTGCAATGCCTTGGTTCATCACCGCATCACTAAGGCTGTCTTCAACATATCCTCGGACTTGATCATGCTGTGCATTGCATTGCAAATGCTCATCCGATCGCTCCTTCCTATGAAGAGAAAGATAATCCTGTGCGGCATCTTCTCTCTGGGTCTCTTCGTGGTAGCTGCAAGCATCATGAACAGCTACTACTCTTTCAGCAACCCGTACAAGGCAACTTGGATTTACTGGTATGTTCGAGAGTCGTCAACTGCCATTCTCGTTGCCAATCTACCATTTACTTGGACAATATTGAGAGAACTTTTCGAGCTCGGCAATTTCGACGAAGGAAATCCACCCCCGTGGTCCTATCACTCTCCACGCACAGCAGGAGGTCGGAAGACAGCACAGCTACTCCACCAACAGTCTGCGACAACGGGCGCACGTACAGGGACGAAGCGCTCACCGAACAACACCATTGGAAGTAAGAGCATGACTTTGACCCCCTCAAACATCACGCAAACCAAATCGCCAGCCCTCAGTGACATGTCCGGATTCGCCGATAAAGACTTGCTCGAAGAAGCCATATCACCTCACGACTTTGCCCCTGCAGTTCTACGTACTGCAAATGACGGCACTGTCGACATTGATCTCGAAGCAGGCCATGTGGAAGAAGTTAATGCGCGACCAATCTCTCCTGACCATACTGAGCAACGGAACAAGCTTACTGCAGTTCCTACCAAAATCACCGAAGATGGCACGGGCGGCTTCTACGTCAACGACCATCCTATCTCACCACCGTCGCGAGTGCATCTCGTACTTTCCATGAATGGAACGCGAGACAGCAGTATAGCGAGCACGCATCGAAGACCAAGCGCTACATCGAGTATGATTAGTGGGTACACAGCAAGTCGGCGCGGAAGTGCATCGACGCAGGGTGCGGCGGCTGGGCACACAGTAGGCGGAGGGAGAAGTGCGAGGGACCGGAGGGCTAGGACGAAGCTGAATGAGTAAGGTACTTGATGGACGAAGTGACGAGTGCGATATACCCCTGTTCAGCGTCTAAAGGCTTCTACTTTTTGCAAGCATGCTGCCATTCTGTCATAATCTCGTGATTTTAGCCGTATTAGATATACCCCTATAGGCGAATGCCTTACTATATGTAGACAAGGACCTCTAATATAATGTAATATGATGTACTTCATCTCAACGTATGTTACGTAATCCTGGAAGCACAGTCTGAAGAGACTGCCGTCGTCCAAAACCCTACGCGAATGGCATACAACAGTAAGGAAGCAAAAGTGATGGCAATGCTAACACCGCTTTCATGGCACCGTCTCCGCATGAATGATGTAAAAACACCAAATGGGCACTCTATTCTGAATGTGATCTGAACTAGGAAAAGCACACACAGTCCATAAAACTAGGCAAGTTTTTGTAGTAAAGAACAGCCTGCCCACCCAACGCCAGCCCATGCACGTATGCCTATAATGCAACGTTCAGGTACTTGATATACTGCTCCTCAGCAGTCTATAAACAGGACATAAAGGGAATGCAAGAGCAGAAACACCACATCCATATCCGTATCACTTTCGCAATCAACAGAAGGTTGTAGCATCTCTCTAGCAACAGACTAGTCCCATTCGAACCACATTGCCCTATTTCTCACAGGAGTTTTCGGAAGCAGGAAGTGAGCGTAGCATAGCGGAACTAATGGTACGGTGTCCGAGAAAACGGATACTCGATGAGTACAGATACTAACTGTAGTCGAAAAGCACGCTAATGCTCTCGCCATGGTGAACACGTCGGATGGCCTAGAAGATTGTCAGCATGTATATTTAAACCTGTTTTTCATGGAATTTGATCTTACCTCAGCAAAGACATTGCCGACCTCTAGAACCTCCAGCTTGGGGCACTTGCTCTTGTGGTCCTCCTGGGGCACTGTGTTGGTCACAATGACCTTGTCTAGAGCACTCTGGTTGATACGCTCAATGGCATCTCCGCTCAGAATACCGTGTGTAATGAGGGCTATCACCTCTGTAGCGCCCTCTTTCTTCAGAAGCTTCGCCGCGCGAGTAATGGTGTTGGACGTATCCGCCAAATCATCAACCAGGATGGTTGTGCGCTCGCGGACGTCTCCAACCAACATCATGGTCGCGTTTTGCCGGTCGTTGATCTGTGTGGGGCGGCGCTCCTTGTGAATGAGGGCAAAAGGCATGCCGAGAGCGTCGGCGATGGCGGTTGCGCGCTTCGCACCTCCAGCATCAGGGGAGACTACAACAGCTTGTTGGTAGTTGGGGATGTTGAACTGGATGTATTTGCGGAGGAGATGACGGCCATAGAGGTTGTCCACGGGGATATCGAAGAAGCCCTGGTACTGTGGATCTGGCAGTCTGTCAGCGCGTTGTCTTGTACCTAGACAACATGTATCCTACCGTGGAGATCCATGGTAATGACGTGGTCAGCGCCAGCGCAGGTCAACAGGTCCGCGATCAAGGTACCGGCTTGAGCAACCCATTGGCGGTATCCGACCTGGGGCTCGAAAGCAGGAGGCTTGGTGGTTGTGGGTGCGCGCGTGAGGAAACCTGGGGTTGGGGCAGCCGTGCCGTTGGCGCCATTGGCTTCCTTGCCAACGTCGAAGTAGGCAGACTTGTCGGATTTGTCCGACTTGCCCGAGTCGACCGTCTCGGAACGCTTGATGCCGTTCTGCTTGACGGGGCTTGTGGGGTTCCCGTTGGCATGGCCGCCGTTGCGCTCATCCATCTTCATCCTACTGAGCTGGTGGTGCAGCGCTGCAGAGCCATTGGTTATGCCGGCGCTTTCAGCCTGGCCTGGGAAGGGCGTCTGCGGTCGCGAGTCGAACGTGTATGTGCCGGTCCTCGAGCGCCCAGGCACCTTGGAAAGAGGCGCGCCAGTCTTGTTGTATGGAATGTCCGACTGTCGCGAGTAGGGAAAGAGCGGAAGGACGGCGGTGATGCGCTTCGCAGAGGCGGTACGGCAGGCGGAGATGGTAATGAGAAGTCTGTCGGACGGTCAGGCACTTCACTCAACTACACCATGAGGATGGGCCTACTCCATCAGATGGTCGTTGACTGCGCGCAACACGAACATTAGCGGGGTTCTCGAGAGATCAAAATGGCACGCGGGCGTCGTGTTCCGTCCCAGGTGCGCTGCAGTACCACTATGGCTAGGAGGATAATGCGCCGGAGAGCTTCGTACCTTTACCGCCGCCAGACTGGATGATGAAGACATCCTTTCCTCGCACACTCTCCTCAATCTCAACGCGCGTCTCGCCGCCCTTGAACTTGTCAAGAAGCACCTTGGCCTTGGGTATGCCGAGGTGGTTGCAGATAGTCCTATCGCCAGTTAGTTGGGGCCGCAAGCGCGTTCGACTGCGACCTACTCGGTGAGCTGCGGGTGAGAGCTTCCGCCCAGTACCACGATGTTCCTCATGACGACGGCTGGTGGAGGTGGTGGTGTGGGGAGGTGGTCCGTTACTTCGCGGCGGGCAGTATAGCAAGAAGAGATTAGTGAAGGAGGGAGCCTTTCGCGGAGAAATTCCTCTTATCGATAGAGGGAAAAGATTTAGTCGAATTTAAGGTTTCCGCCCTGGTAATGGCTGGGTGGAGCAGTCAGCGCTCAGGAATTGGGCAGCATGATGAAAGATGAATGGTTCTGTCGTCACGGGCCAGAGAGGTTTTCGCTTCTTTCGGCGGTTGCAACTTTTTCTGCCGAACCCATGTCGCTTTTCCCACGCTTCTCACAGCCGCTGGAATGCTTCTAGAGCATGCAATGGCTGCAGTCTGCATTGCATGCCACAGCAAGCACACCGGATGCAATGACTCAGGTTCCACGCGAGCTATACTCGCCTTTATCGCCCACCGTAGCCGTTTCACATGTACTGGTTAGCGGTCAGTAATTGCGCCATCCTCAATGGCCGCTTCCCTGGACCAAGGGAAGGGTCCGGTAGCGCCTACCGAAGTCGGCTCCCTCACGTGCCCACCCGACTACTACCTAGGAAGGCGCTTTCGGATAACCATACATGGTTCCGAAATCCTCAACTTGCATCCGGTCATCCACGGAATATGTCCTGCAGCGGTCACTCAATGCGGTACCTTGCGCCCTGCCGTTGTCTTTAGCCGTCACCAAGCGTCCACTATACTCGCAGCTTAGCGAACGTGCCAAAGATACGTCATCCTCGTCGAATCAAATCCTCAAGATACGTCGTCAGACAAACACCAACATAGGTTATTGCTACATACGGCTATCTAGGAACAATGTTTAACGGCCATTGACACGTTTCGCTCTTTCTTCTTTCCCTCATTACAATGCTCATACACACCAGCTTCATAGCTGTGTCGAGGTCGCCATAGCGTAACATGGCGACTACGGCTGCGACCTCGATACTCCCGATTGATCCCATACCACTGATGTAATATCCCATTAAACCTTCTCAGAGTGTGTCAAGCAAGGTCCGCCACATATCCACATGCGAGCGGTTTACCAGTACCCTGGCATCCGTAGCCAAAGCAAGCCATGTCAGGTCGTTGCGCCAACCATCTCCCCTCTACCATGTGTCTGTCCGTACTGCACATACACATTCAAACAAGCACTTCAATTCAGATCAGAAGCCATTTCACCTGATTCCATCCTCCCATCTCCCCACTCCACTATCTTTTCTC
>Ga0268250_10001522_pt1 | contig 10118 bp, 11 predicted proteins | sample AgamicAsSfe_FD_200448 | JGI IMG/M metagenome (GOLD analysis project Ga0268250, IMG submission 200448) | Agave microbial communities from Guanajuato, Mexico - As.Sf.e (v2) (version 2) | ecosystem: Host-associated > Plants > Phyllosphere > Phylloplane/Leaf | place: Guanajuato, Mexico | collected... | reverse complement strand
ACTCTGGTTCAAGAACTGGGTAGCATTGCAAAGCGTCCGTGGTGTCGATCATATCCATGTCCTGGTCCGTGACGCCCCGGAAAGCCTGCTGGAAGACTGGACCAAAGAGTAAAATAGCAACATTTGGAGGCTACACCATCTGTACGGACCTTTTTTACAACCCTTGATGTTATACACAATCAGCGAGATCATAATGTATAGACATGATAGAGCACAGCATATTATTATCTCCCGTCAAGCCTACAAGCAGCAGAATCTCCTAACAGCGGACGGTCCGCTGGCACACCAACATGGCCGGAAAATCTTGCCATTATCGACGAGGGCGTCTTCTGCATGCTCACAAGTCGACTGAAGGTGCTGCACTCATGGCTTTGAGCGACTTCGGGGACAGCGTGATTTCCGCGACACTGCTGAGTGTATAACACACCAAGCACCCCCATTAGACAAATATCTTCGATTGAATCACACTACAGACTACTAAAGCAATCGAGAGCGTCCGACCAGTTTTCTGGAGAAGCCATCGCTCCCGCTCGGTCTGTGCTGCCTGAGCGGTCAGGCTTCGAATCCAAGCTGAACCGCGATGGAAGCTAGAGCAGGCAAGTACATGTGTTTCCAAACACCGATTTGCTCTCGACTTGCTCAATGTAGGTTATCTGATCTTGTCTATCATTCCACCAAGTGCTTTGCCCCTACAGAAGACATACTGGTAGGTCATGTCTAGTGACAACACAACAACTTGCTCAAATGGTCTCTCGAATCATGACTCACTGTATAATGACTGTTACCGACGCACTTATATATCTACGCGTGCTTGGATCTCATTCTTGCGAACGACACTTCCATTAAGCTCAAAGAGTATCCAAAAGCAGGCTCGCATCAAATCGCAGAATCCACCCATCAAGTTCCAGGATCACGCAAACTCTTGATACAACACAACCACCACTGTCTTCGATTACAAAACAACCCTGTCGCACTCAGACAACAACAAATCATCGACCATCGAAAACAACCATGGCATCCTCTTCGTCCAAGTCAACGTGCGAGTCTACCACATCCATCACAAGAGTTCCAGAGAAAGAACCAACAACCTTCCTATCCCTGCCCATCGAACTCCGCACAAAAATCTACAAACTCTCCCTCGCCACCACATCACCAGCCATCCTCCCACAACCACTCATCACAAGCAACACCTGGTGCCGCCATCTCGCGCCTTCAAAACCAATCTCAAACGTCAACCTCCTACGCAGTTGTCGACAAATCTACCTCGAAGCCAGTCAACACGCCTACTCCCACCGCACATTCAGCACCGCCAAACCCTGTAAACTCTGCTTCAGCAACTTGTCACTCAACGATTCTGTGGCACTGCGAGCACTGCAGCAATCTACAATCCACAAGATTCAAGTGCTGGAGTTGAGGGTCAATGTCGATTGCTCCACTAAACTTGCTTTGTGCAAAAGACTGCTCAGAACGCAGATTCAACTTAACAACACTGGAGATATGCAAAGTCTGCGTCGTCTTGTCATCAAAGTGGTCTTTTTCAGACATGACTTTTCCCAGCTGAAATATATGGTCTTTGCAGCACAGTGTCCGAGCTTTGAACGCCTTTTCACTCAGGTCTATAGCTTGGTGGCTGGATCTGTGGAGGTGGATTGGCAGGTTGAGATTAATCAAGGGAAAGACATGAAGTACGATAACAAAGATGAGCTGGAAAGGGCAGGGACGGAAGAGTTGAGGAAGAGGGCGGAGAAGTATCAGTGTCTGCAGGGAGTGGGTGGGAATGCAAGACTCAAGAAGCCTAGGAAGAGGAAGGTGGTCAAGACTTCCTCTTCTTCTTCGTGTTAGTATCAAGGATGTTCGTTTAGGAGGAGAAGCAAAAATTTCGGAATAGCATTGTTGTTGTTGGTCAACTGAACCAAGATTCTACGTGAACGCTCCATATCGTGAAATGATCGAGCTTTTCAAAAGCCACTTGAAACTGTCTGTGTCCAAATCTGATGGCAATCTCAAGTCGAGGTGCAAGCAGGTGCCGTTTGTTGGTAAGCAGAGAACTTGCATTCTAGATTGGGGTATATCAAGAACAAAAGTAAGCGGAGCAGTGTCAAGGACATCTCCATGCATCATCAGAACGCCCCAAAAAATGCAAACAAACCCCCCATCAATCATACCGGCACAGAAACTTGCGGGTCATCATCAACTTCCGACAAAGTCTCAGGACTGGCTTTTGAGTCTTCCCACTCATCAACCTCAGGTTGTCGCCTCATCTGCAACGCACCACCCTTTCTACCGAAAAAGTCATCAGTGTGTAGACCCCTGACGTCCTCGGCTTTGATGGCTTTCATGTTCTTCCCGCTCTTCTTGCTTTCACGGATGTATTCCCTCACGGGCACCATAGCCGCATCTCTGCAAGCTTCCTTGATATCGCTGCCGCTCATGCCTGCACTGACTTTTACCAAAGTGTCGAGGTCGAAGTGAGGGGATAGACGAGTATTCTTCAAGGTCAGGGAGAAAATGGAGCGGCGTTGAGAGGCTGAGGGGAGGGAGACGGGGAATTTCTTTGGGAGACGGCGGAGGATGGCTTCGTCGATATCCTGGATTCGATTTGTTGCACCAAGAACACAGATGCGTTGGGATTCGCCGAGGGAGTTTGAAGAGGTGAGGCCGTCCCACTGAGTCATGAATCTGTTTGTGAAGAAATTAGGGGGGATCAAAAGGTAAGGCTGTTGGATACGTACTCTGCCTTGACCATGCCGCTGGCTTCATGTTCTCCACTACGTCTTTGACCGAGCACAGCGTCAATCTCATCGATGAAGACGATACTAGGTTGCAGTTTTCTTGCCAGACTGAAGACGGCAGAGACGAGTTTGTTGCTGTCGCCGTACCATTTCTCGGTCAGAGTTGATATGTGCAAGTTGATAAAGCAGGCACCACTTTCATGAGCCAGAGCTTTTGCGAGCATAGTCTTTCCACAACCAGGGGGACCGTAGAGCAGGACACCAGAAGGAGCAGAGAGAAGAGAGCTGGTTGCAGAGTAGAGGTGAGGCATGGTAAGAGGATAAATGACAGCCTCGCGCAGTTCCTCGATAATGTCATCTAGACCACCGATGTCCTCAAACGAGACGGGGATCTCCCACGGCGCAACAACTTCCATAGCGATAGTTTGTTCGTAAGGGGTGAGAACCATGTTCTCTTTGCGCTTCTCCCATTCCACCTTTTGGTCGTAGTCATCGTCATTCTCGTCAAAGTCGTCGTCGGGGGAGCTGGCGAAGATGGATGATAGACGGGCAGAGGCAGCTGAAGCTTTCTTTTCGGCTTCAGATTTGGCACCAGCTTCAGGATCCATTCTTGCCAGTAGATTTCGCATGATGAAGAAGGCCATGATGGGCTACTGCGGTGTCAGTCATGGTCGCTTGTGGTTGGAGCCCAGACATACAGCAGCAGCCGCGATGGCAATCTCCTGAACAATGGTCACCCATCGTCTATCTCCGGCCATAGTTGTCGAGGCTATCCAAAATGTTTACAGGTCGTTGAATGCGATCGAGTCCAGTGTCGAAATCACTTTCACATGCGCAATTCCATCATCCGTGCACGGACTCTGATCGAGGAAGCCGTTCATTCGACTCGGATCAATTTACGCGTGGCGCGTCTTCCGTGCCTGCCCAATTCTTGTGTCTTTTGGTCTCGCATCTCCCCATCGAACATACACTTATATCACAAAGCATACACAATATGTCTCCATCAGCAACAACAGAACTCGGCCCTGCTAGCGGCCCCGATGTCCAACTCAAGCCAGAAGAGAAACCCACACACAAGGCTCCCCGCCAACATGCTTCACACGAAGAATATCAATACCTCGACTTGATTCGTGACATTCTCGAAGAAGGAGAGCACCGTCCAGACAGGTACATGATGCCTCTATCATGCGACCAATGCATCTCTGACATCTTTCCAGAACCGGCACCGGCACATACTCCATCTTCGCCCCCAATCAACTCCGCTTCCGCCTCTCCGACAAGTCTACCGGAAAACTCATTCTACCTCTTCTCACCACAAAACGCGTCTTTCTCCGCGCCGTCATTGCCGAACTTCTCTGGTTCGTCGCCGGAAGCACCACCTCAACTCCTCTCACCGAACAAGGCATCAAAATCTGGGACGGCAACGGCTCACGCGAATATCTCGACTCAGTCGGCCTCTCACACCGTGAAGTTGGTGATCTCGGTCCTGTCTACGGCTTCCAATGGCGTCACTTCGGTGCAGAGTACAAGGACGCAAAGACTGACTATACCGGACAAGGTGTAGACCAACTAGCAGAGGTCGTGCACAAGCTAAAGAACAACCCCTACGATCGCCGCATAATTCTCTCCGCCTGGAATCCCGCAGACCTCAAGAAGATGGCTCTACCACCTTGCCATATGTTCGCGCAGTTCTATGTCTCGTTCCCGAAGGACGCAGCTACCAGGGCAGATGGCTCCAAGCAGGGAACCCTTCACTCTATCCTCTACCAACGATCTTGCGACATGGGTCTGGGTGTTCCGTTCAATATTGCCAGTTATGCTCTTCTCACACACATGCTGGCAAAGGTATGTGACTTGGTACCTGGCACCTTTACACATACTATGGGTGATGCACACGTCTATGCCGATCACGTTGATGCTTTGAAGCTTCAGATTGAGCGTGTGCCGAAAAACTTCCCTGAGTTGGTCATCGAAAAGTCTGATGATGAGCTCTCGATCGATGGATGGAAGGTTGAAGATTTCAAGGTCATTGGATATGATCCTCATAAGGGCATCGCTATGAAGATGTCTGTATAGGTGTATTGTTATGAATGCGCAATGCTATGCGAAGCTAATCTCAAGCGAGTCTGTGTTCACCGCAGAGTTGACACATTTCAAGCAAGTCTGATCAGTTGTAATGAGTGTTGATATAGCATCAAGAAAGACTCTCACGTCCAATGAATGAATGTTGATGCATCCCCCAGAAATACCGCTGTTCAAGAATATAGACCACCATTTGTCTTCAGAGTAGCTCGAAGGCTCGTAGTCCGAACCATCTGATCCATACCGATACCCTTCTCGAGCCGAAGTCCCATCTCACAGGACGTTCTTGCCGTACGACTGCATACAGCCTGGTATGAAGTGTCAGATGCGTTCAATCATCCTCGAACACGATATACGACTCACCACATGGGGTCCAGAGAGATATCTCGGGTCTTACCAACTGGAGATACTAGTAATAGTCGGGTTCTTGGACCCAAATTCGAGCGAGTGCGTGCCAGGATTCTGGAAGACGTTGAGCATGTACTTGTCGGGCTTAGGTTCATCTTTGTCGGTGAAGAAGTAGCAGTAGGTATCCTTGCAGTTGATGGTCAACTTGTATTTGAAGGGTGAATACCACTCTGCTTCGGCGAGCTTGTACCAGGTAATGGCTGTTCTTCTCTGGACATCTTCGTCAGGCACCCCCTCAGTACCCAACTTCCAATTGACGCGTACGTCCTTGAAAGAGGGGCCGCTGGCTTCCGTCTCGTTGGCTTCGTCGGTTGGCTTGTCAGTAATGTCGTAGTCGGCAGCCTTGACTCTGTACTTCGCGCCACTGGAAGACTTGAGTTCCTCCCAGCCAACGTTTGCGTCTGCAGGGATTGAAGAGTCGGTCATGATGAAAGTAGTATATTCAACGTGAGTCTGAGGAAGTGGAGTGCTTGATAATACAGTTTCGAGGGAGTTGCTGCGTCTCTTTATACCCGGGCACACCAGCATTGGACTGCTTCGCGTTATCCTGCATTTCTCAGCTCGAAATCGTCGGCACAGGGTCTTTTCAGCTACACCTACGGGATCATCACGATCTCTCAGCAATGAGACCTTCATCAGCCTATACTGGTCCCGTTATACCTCTTCAGCTGGGACATGTTGGTAAGAATGGTCATGGTATCACACCTCCAAGACCTACTTCGGGGTCGACAGTCGATACAGATTCATCCCATTGGCAGGTCAAGAGAAACTTTCAGCTGGTACTGTGTGATGGTATAGGCTGAGATCGTCTGCTGGATGAGCCAAGATTGTGATATTGAATTCTCCAACATGGAGGTCATCACATATCACATGAGTGTGAGGTGGGGTCGCGGCCTTCCGAGTGGCTCGGTCCGCCCGATGACAGCCAGCCACCTTTCTTCCTTCCTTCTTTCGAGACCTCATGAATTCTTGCTTCTGCATAACCGAACAAGATGTACTGCACTCATCATCACCCTCCAGCCCCTCCGATGTTGACCTTTTGGCGATCATGGGCCCTCGCTTCGATGCACTCGCTTGCAATGATAGCTCATCTCTCGCAGACTATAATATGCCAGATATGATTCATGACATCGGATAATGGTACGTACATGTATTGATGGCCTCCGGTGCTCGAGGACGGATCCCGATCCTGATCCTGTTCGCGTGTTTCAGCTCACCATTTCGTCGGCTCAGTTTCGTCCCATCAGAGTACGACTGGCACCAAGGGCACTCTGATCAAAGCGATCCATATAACCATCATCATTGATACGACAGACCTTCATAAGACCCGGCACTCATATCCTTGCTTATCCTCATTGACCGCTGAGCGATATATTCAAGCGACTATCGACTTTCGCAGAATCTTTTTGTGTCTTGACCTCATTTACTCGACCAAGAGCTCGGAGATCGAATTGTTCGAGATGACGGACATTACTGTCAACGGCAATACCATTGACCCACAAGAGTATGTGTCGCAGGATGCAAAGAATCATAACTTCATCTACATTCAAGGCTACCATGATTTTGACATCGATCAAAAGCTGCGATTGGTGGAGATGCATGTCGAGATCCAGGAATATGTTGCTCAACATACATATCTCTGCCGCTACACGCCAGAGGATCTAGAGACTGTTCAATCGCTACGTTTCGTCAAGTCTGCGAATATGTGAGTATCTATTCGGATACCTGGTGTGCGATCAAGTGCTGACCCCCGAGTAGCTTCCATCCGGAAATCAAGGCAACCGTGTCACTAAAAGCTATGGTCAGAAGAGAAATCGATCGTGTAGACTACACGGTGGATCTGATACTTCACGACAACCCAAACCTTTCCTCCACTGATCTTGCACCATATGTCGCACAGATAGCAGACGTTCAGCTCGATCGGCTGGAGATTCTTTCAAACAAGATCAGACTCACCGTACATCAAGACAAGATTGACGATCTCGCAAACCTTGACAGTATCAACAGAATAGAGGAGGTTCGGCCTAAGGAGTTATACAATGATCAGGCCCGCGCGATCCTTCAGGTCGACACGATTTCCTCGTTGGATGAACACCAAGGAGCCGGTCAGATCATCTGCGTTGCAGACTCTGGTTTCGACCAAGGTTTGGGAGATGACACCGCTGAGATCAAGATACACCCAGCATTCAAAGGACGTATCGATCGCTTGTTCGCTTTCGGTTCTGATAGTGCTCGTGACCCAACCGGACACGGCACCCATGTCTGTGGATCGATTTGTGGAAGCGGCACTTACAAGAATGTCGAAGGACAAGAAATTGAGATCAAAGGTACTGCACCGGCTGCAAAACTTATGGTTCAATCGATATCAGTCCGGTCCGCGAAACGGAGTAACTGGGTGATCAAGCCACCCTCTGATATCTCCACGTTGTTCCAGGTCCCATACTCTCTGGGTGTTCGTATCCACACCAACTCTTGGGGCGATACGTGGGACCCAAAGACTGGCCAGCTCGGCTATGACCAAGATGCCACTACCATTGACCGATTCATCCACGAGTATCAAGACTTTGTGATCCTCATTGCAGCTGGAAATCATGCGCAGAAGCCCAATGCCGGCAACAGTCAGATCGGCGACAACAGTGCAGCCAAGAACTGTATCACCGTCGGGGCTTGCGGCTCTACACGTCCAAATGATGGTGATCGCTATGACCCTCATCCACGGGACCCTCCTGTAGATATACCGGTGGCCAGCGACGACACAGCACGATTCAGCAGTAGAGGACCTACCAAGCCCAGTCTAAACACTCAGGGCCAGATCATCTTCCCTGGTCGTATCAAGCCCGACATTGTGGCCCCAGGCGTTGCAGTACTCTCAGCAGCTTCACGCGCGCTCGATCTCAAAGACTACGTCAGGGAGAGAAACGGTCCATCGAGCGATAGAGATTGGCTTTACATGTCTGGAACGAGCATGGCAACTCCACTCGTTGCCGGCTGCATAGCTCTACTTCGAGAAACACTTCAAAAGATCGGGAAACAGCACCCTAGTGCAGCTCTGATCAAAGCTATATTGGTCAATGGCGCCGTGAATCATTCCAGTCCCACGGGTCCTGGTTTTGACAACGAGCAAGGCTTTGGACGTGTTGATATCAAGAGCTCCCTTGCAATGATAGACCCATCTCCTCTATCCGGCTTCGTCGAGGGAGGAAGCAAACTAGAATCTCACAGTACCTATGATGTCCCTGCATTACGCGAACTCCCACCTGAAGCAAGAACATGGCAGAGCCCAACAATCACCGTCCCAAAAGGTCGATATCAGCTGCGCGCCACCCTAGTCTACCCCGATCCACCTGGCGAGCGCTTACAAAACAACGTCAATCTTATTGTCCAAGCGGGAAATGAACAACGATATGGAAACATGGGTGATGCACAAGGTTTTGACAACACCAGTAAGTGTTTTAATCTCTGCAGCCGGGATCTTGAAATGCTGATTCACGTATAGATAATGTTGAAAAAGTCATTTGGGCAGACCTCAGTGATGTCGAAGTTGTAATCATCGCAAAGGTTCAGGCATTCACAAATGTATTTGCTGATCAGGCATTTGCTGCTGTTTGGGATGTTGCTGCTATGTAAGTCTGAGATGAGTGAGAACTCATCGATTTGAGTGTGATAGACAGATTTTTTTTTTCGTTGGTGGTTCTTATTGTTTTGCCTTTGCAATTTATCTACAAGTCATGTGCAATGCGATATCCTTGACAGACTTGCTGTTGTCTGCTAAACTCTTGCAATGGACGGCACAACGAAGAAGTGGAATCGAAACGTGGTTTGCAGGCCAGAGACTGGCAGATTACTGCTTTTCTTGAGAGGCTGGAAAAGAAAGAAAAAAGTTTGATTGATGCCGTTTTTGGCATGTTGCTATACTGTAACTAAAGTGTGTTACATTTCCTTTCCCATTGTTCAAGTTTTTCATTTCTTTGAATCATCCGTAGCCAAGAACAAAATATTTTGTATTTCGTGCCTTGTGTCTTGACTTTGCTGAAGCTCCAGAGAAGAAAGAGCAAAGGAGTGTGACGTGACCCGTGCGATGCATGACAACTTATGTGTCGTGCTTGTGTAAACCGTGATCGAGCCAGAAGAAACATTACCTCCGACTTTTCGAAACCATCGTTTCCATCATCAAACGAAGGCCAACCATTCGTCATCCACTGGCGGAGAAATGACCGGAACAATGACCTTCTCCACAGGCTCTGTAGCCACAAGAGCAGCCATGGCCTCCAACTGTTCAGCCACATCCTCGCCACTGACTTCGTGCTTCTCAGTAGTACGAGAAAGGTGGAACAGATCCCAGTATATAGGAGAACGAAGACCCTCGATCACAAAGTATTTGAGGCCACCGAAGTTGGACAGAGCTCCAAGAATGCCAGACCAATGGCGTCTGGCGACACTGCCAGCAGAACGGCAGGGACGGAAGTTCTGCATGCGCACGCTGACAAGGGTCCTGGTGAGGGCCTCAGTCTCGTCTAGAGCGAGGAAGGCAGCAAAGTGTCTGGCGGAGCACAAGTGACAGTTGTCCAAGACGAGCCGAGTGGTCTGGGCAAACAGGAAGCCGAAGAGTCTTCTGATGGATGATCCTAGCCTGGCCGTAACGAGTTCGCTCAGATCACAACCGTCGAGTGTTAAGGAGCGGTCCGCTTGGTCGAAGGTGATTGTGTAGGGAAAGTGGAGGATTATCGTGCGCTTGCGGTGGCAGTGGATGATCACTTTGAGAGGAGGGCGAGTAGGGCTGAGAAGATCTTCGAGTGCATCGCGGAGGTCGAAGAAGTTGTGTTGGTACATGCTCAGCTCGAGAGTTCGAACATGACAGTTGGCGCGGATGGCAGCGATGAGAGTGTTCTCAAGAGT
>Ga0268250_10001520_pt1 | contig 10131 bp, 5 predicted proteins | sample AgamicAsSfe_FD_200448 | JGI IMG/M metagenome (GOLD analysis project Ga0268250, IMG submission 200448) | Agave microbial communities from Guanajuato, Mexico - As.Sf.e (v2) (version 2) | ecosystem: Host-associated > Plants > Phyllosphere > Phylloplane/Leaf | place: Guanajuato, Mexico | collected... | reverse complement strand
ATGTATATCTACCGTGCGAAGCTCATTAGGGAGAGGAGTGGGAAGGACTTTGATGCTGTCACTGGGCCGCTTGTGGTGTGTGTGGGCTTGGCCGTGGCGTTGTGCTTGAACTTTGGTTTCAAGTATGATGCCTTGGTCAAGGAGAGGCAGCATCATTTGCATCATCATCATGGTGCCGCGAATGCTAGTTTTGGGGAGCAGATGGAGCTTAGAGTCTAAACAAGACGACAAGATTCTTGCTTGAGTTTGGGATCATGGAGACTGTGTGTGTGTGCTAGGTGAAGAGGTAAAGGGATGAGTGGGTTGTTTTTCTGTACCAAGGTTGATGCTGTTGGACGCTGTTTTCTTACGCAACGTGACTTGGAAAAGAAGCCACTGCTGGTCTCGATGTCCATGTACTTTGGAGTAGGTGTTGTACGTGTAAAATAGTGAACTAATGGTAGAATGAAGTGTACATGTCAGCGCTATGACGGAATAGTTCAAACTGCTGTGTTCCGGGGGTAGCTTCACACAAGAGCGCACAGAGTGAAATCATGGTTCGTGACGTGCGACCTTTGTTATACAGATGACAATCACACTAGATGTGATATTGAGTCGAGTGATCTATTCGCTTGTTAGTCGCCGCAGGCATATTAAATTTCTTCTTCAGCCTATCAAAGGATTTAGCCATGGGCGGCTTGTGTATTTGTCCCCTCGTAGACGGTCTTGCGCTTCATAGGGTGGCTTACATTGTGGTGTGTAATGATCGATCGATAGATTGGAAGACTGCTTGTGTTAATCTGTTTGGAGGTCACGAATGAGAGTACATATTAGTCATTCCAGGGGCAATGAGAGCGTTGGGTTGATAGCAATGGCCGTGGTCGCGTCCTCTTCCGGCCTGGAGGTATTACATCAATCAGGAGCCTTCAGGGCGAGAGCTAGTGGGATAAAAGCGCCGCAGTATCCGTTGTTGATTGAACAAACGGTTTGTTCATTTGAGATCCGCATCCTTTGGGAATTTCCATGACAAGAAGCCTGTATACGCAGATCTGGCAGGTTCTATTCCTGTCGTAGTACCGGTGGACGTGACGATCAACTCAAACGCAACATGAAGAGATGTCTTGGAATTAGGAATCCCCCTTGGTGGTACGTACTTTCCACAGCTGATCACCTTCCCATCATCACAAAAACATGTGCAACAGCCATGCGACAGTTACATCGTAAAACGAGTTCTCCGCATTTCTCTATCGTTTTGTGCAACAGGTGTGTCGTCGACTATAAATATGGGAGAGAAGAAACATTAATGGACAAAAAGGATACCAGCCTCAGGTACCACTAGTGTAGTGGCTGGTGCAGTGGTGACAGGGCAGGTGGTTGGCGGATGCATTAGTTTTGCGTTTCATTTCGCACGCTCAAGCTTTGTGGATGGTGCTTGATCCAGAACACCATCTGCATTCTCGGTGCTGTGCACATGGCTATGCTCCTCTCAAACTCGTCAAACATTTCTTGCTCTTGCCACCAGCCCCATATTCCAGATCGTTCTCGCCGAGGATTGTAAAAACAGGCGTCCAACGACGACATCGTGCTGTAGTTGAACCAAGATTTGACAGCTCCTAGTTCCCACGATTAGCCGGAAGAAAATGCGACGTTCTTGATTTGGCGTAGCACAGACCTCGGGCGATGACGGAAAAAGCAAGTTGCTGAGGCTACCGAAGGGAACGTGAAACGTGAGCCGACCTTGCAGGCATGTAAGGCCCACAGACCGGGCGCCGAACGGTTTTGGTAATGTTAGTTTTCGTACGCTGCTATGTCTGTAGGTACAGAGCTAGGCGTGTCGTCATGCAGTGGTAGTCTAGCTGTAGGCTTGAACTTTGCGCGAGAGCCATAGTTCAAGGTGTCACCCTATGAGACACAAGTCTGCCGGCACCGCTTAAAGCGGATGTGGCAAGGCAGAAAGCTCCACAAGGATGGTGATCGTACCCAGGTGTCCAAGGGGCGCATGACTTTTGCAATAAACTGGACATTTGCCAGCCGGTCCCAATTTACACGGGATGTAAGGACGCGTAAAGCTTCAATACTATACAAGATCTAAAGGAACCGCGTAACACGGCAGGAGTCGCCGACAGGGTTTCCCGCGATGAATAATGTTGCGGTGACCGGTCTCGACAGCGCGTCGTTGAGCGGACGATGAGGTGGTCATGCATTGGGGCGTCGAAGGAGTGGAGCGAGTGGCTAGGATGCGCCTTGACGATCTGCAGGCACAGACTGCCAAGGCTTCCACTTTTGACATCAACCACCCGTCGTCCCGCTTACCATGGCATTGTAAAAACGACACCGACGAGTCAAGAGGGGTTGCGCATCTCTTATCTCTCTTATCCGGCATCATGGCATTTACAAAATACTTGATGATAGCGAAGCATGTCTTCGAGACGGCTCGATGATGAGGATTGACCACCGGACAGACCCTGTGTCAAAAATCGCTATACTTTTTGCTGCATATAGGCTACGGCCCTAGCTCAAATGCGGCTCTCTGCTGCACACCATCTAACCATGATTGCTCTATGGATCCCGGGAAAAGCCCCGCATATTGAAGCGGAAAAGGACGTGAATGTAATTGGTGTCACGGCGTCGAAAGCACGTTTGTGCTCGGTTTGTGGGTTAGTGTTCAAACGATGCGGACCGGCCTGTCAGTATTTGTACGCGAGCGGATCCTTGGTGCGTCACTCCAGTATACCACCAACCTCCTAGTGGCGCGTGTCGATTTTCCCTTTTCTTAAGAGAGGGCTGTGGGCTGTTCCGTTCCGCTGTCATCCAACTCCTCCTAGGCCACACTCCCACGACCTTTAGGAGTACTTTATCCAGGACAGAGGGAAAGTACAGCCTGGACTTGTTTGCCGGCCGTTTGCATCTGCACGTTTCCGGACTTGGTGCTGCACGTGACTGTCAGCCTCGTGCTCACCTCTCACCTCACGGCGTATAGAGCAGGCGCGCTCGACCCCCCGCCAAACAACACTTGCTCGACCCCTCCTTCCATCTTCTCCCCTCATCCACACCCATCACACTCGCTATTGCTGGTCTGGCCATTCCATTCGCTTCAAGTTATCCCCATATCTTGCCCAGTAAACAACCTCAACCCAGCATGAAAAGCTCCGCCCTGCTCGCCGCCATCGGCGCTGCATCACTGGCTGTCGCCTCTCCCGTCCTGCCCTCGCGGACTCAACCCCAGGTCGAAGCTCGCCAGGCCAATGGTACCACTCCACCATGTGCCCAAGTCTCCAACTACGTCTACGGCGATGGCACTCAACCCGCCATAATGACTATTCCTGCTCAGATGGCTTGGGACTGCATCAACGACGTTCCTTTCAACGCTTCATCAGGAAAGCGACTTCTTCAAGCACTCCGACCTTACATTGAGTGGCAGAGCACTCTTGCTGAGCTGAAAAACCCACCTGCCGAGTACTCTGAGAAGGTACAGCCTCCCGTCGATATCTTTGGCGGACTCGACACCATGGACCGATACATCGACGCCGGTTACTACAAGAATGAGTACGACTTTGGCTGGAGTCTCTACACCCTGATCCAATCCGCTCACGATGGACATTTCTCCTACATTCCCGACTCGGTTGGTTCCATCTTCACCTGGGGCCGCCCTATCCCTCTAGTCTCAGTCTCCGAGGACGGAGAGCAGCTGCCCGCAGTCTTTGTCTTCGCTGATGTTCTCGGTATGCAATACAACAACATCTCCTACACACCGTCTCCTGTTGTTCGTATCGACGACAAGGACGCGAGCGAGTTTCTCGAGGATCTCAGCCAGCTTGGCTCTCTCCAGGATCGCGATGCTCTCTACAACAACGTCTTCTACGAGCTCGCCCAGGTCAGCCTTGGTAGTCAAGGTAGCGGGACTGGTATGTTCACTGGAGGTGGCCGTGGACGCTGGGTCTACCCTGGTGCCACCACAACTCTGCACTTCGCCAACGGCTCTTCCTATACTATGGAGAACTACGCTCGTCCTGCTATTCCGTTCCGCGGAATCGCTAATGGTGAAGACTTGGCCAAGAAATGGTTCAGCTACGGCTCCGCAGGTCCTTCGTTCGCCGATACACGTGCCCAGTCAGACGAAGAGGAGGCCTCCACTCTTGCTGCTGGCGCCGCAGCTCCTGGTTTTCCCACCCCCCAAGCCGCTGGCCCTATGAACCTTATCAACGGCTTCTACATCGACGCTACTGGTTATGAAGATGTTGCAGTATTGCAAGTGCCCAACTTTGTCGGATCTAGTTCCGCCGAGATTCCTTTCCAGCAGCTCACCCAAAATTTTATCCCCAAGGCCCTTGCTGACGGAAAGACCAAACTCATCATCGATCTACAAGCCAACGGTGGTGGCACTATTCTTCAAGGCTATGACATGTTCAAGCAATTGTTCCCCGACATCGAGCCCCAAGGTACCAACCGATGGAGGGCGTTTGAAGCTTTGGACCTTGTCGGACAGGCCACAAGCAAGTTTTCGAGCCAGTTCCCTCGGGAGTACAGCAGCAACCGTACCATTGCTTTCGCTCAGTCCTCTTACTTTGATTACCACATGGATATGAAGGCTGACGGTACACCATTTTCTTCGTGGGACGAGAAGTTCGGTCCTCATGAGGTTAATGGTGAGCTATACACTACGCAAAATCAATGGAACCTTTCTGACGTCTACGTTCCTTACGTGTCTGGCGGCATCAACGTTACTGGCTATGGTCCTCTGGCCAACGTTACAGGACCGCCAAAGTTCGCAGCAGAGAACATCGTCATCGTAACCGACGGCTACTGTGCGTCCACTTGCACCATCTTTAGCGAGTTGATGAAGCAGCAGGCGGGCGTGAAGACCATCGCTATGGGCGGTCGCAGCAACAAGAACCCCATCCAGGCCATTGGTGGCGTCAAGGGCGTCAACAACTATGCATTCGGCTTTATTCAGCAGACCGTACAATATGCCGTCAAGTTCGACCCTTCGCTCAACGAATCCATTTTGGTAGACGACTACTACAGCGACATCGTCTTCTCCCGTGCCGTCAGTGGAGCCGGAGGCGTCAACACCCGAGACGGTCTTCGTGCGAACGATACTTCAGGTGTGGCGCTGCAGTTCCAGTACGAGGAGGCTGACTGCCGTCTCTACTACACACCGGAGATGACAGTTGATATCACGGCGCTGTGGAAGTCGGCTGCTGATGCTCAGTGGAAGAACAGCGGCAAGTGCATTGGTAACAGCCCTTACGGCGGTGATGGGAAGCGTGCTGCTATCCCCAAGATCAGCAAGGTTACGACGAAGCTAAGCCCGCCTGTTGCGAGAGTCAAGGTCGCGAAGGTAGAAGCGATGAGGAAGGTCAAGGCGTTTGAGAAGACTTTTAGCTTAGAGACCAAGTGTGGGCTCAAGGGAAATGGGTTCATGGAGCCGTAAGCGTGGTCTTGTTACTACGAAGGAAGTCATGATTCGATTGTCTCTTTTCTCTATCTCTCTCTTAACCAAGCGTGGAGTTTATGGCGCCTGGATCTCAGAAGGAAAAAAGGTCGTCTTTGTTTGCATTAGGGATTAATGTGTATTGATTGGGCAAAAGGGTAGTAGTGAGTATGGTATATAGCTTGTTAGACACTACACACCAGTGGTGCATCATTAAAATACCCCTATAATTTGATCACTGTATTTCTTCTCTGGTCGAAGTTGTTGTGATGAAGTTGTGGTGGTGTTTGAGGTGTCTCAACTTGATATTGCGCATAGATGATGTGCTTGCGATTGTTATACCGTGGTGACGGACCGTTGCTCGACATAACATCGAAGACGCAACCTTTCGAAAAGAGAAAAAGAGCAAACACTAGATACCTGGAGTGAACAGGACATGTGATTCTTAGAGATCATGCTCTCCGCAACCCCAGTCTCGATCATACGGTGTTTGTTCAATGGTTTTGGAATGCGACACATCCCCGCAAACGTGTTCACATTCGCGGCTTCTTTTGGCCCTGCATTTTAGGCGATGAGCCGGACATTGCAATTCGCACTCGAAGATTCATATGGTAGCTAAGGAGTTGTGACTGTTTGTGCTAGATATGCTCCGGTCGGTGTTGCGGCTTTTCAAGAACGGAACAAAGTCTCTCCCACATGGCGTTGGTAGAGTAAGATTTTGGAGAAAAGAAGCACACCATCCGTCATCTCTGTTAGCTTTTTGGAACTCACAGTGAAGGAGTGTGGATGAGGAGAGATAGAGGCGGAAGAGGAGGCTTTATATGTCCCTTACGTGGTGCGCTTGGCAGTGGACATAGGCATCCTGCAAATACTTTTGAGAGAAGTGCTCGCCATCAGTATATGCGAACTGATATGCTGGTGTCTCTCGCACATGCGATATGTGTTTGGAGCTTTGGGGAGGAAAGAAGAACATGCAGGTAGAATCTAAAGGTTTTGGTTTTTGTAAAGGAGAAGTTGTTGTACAAGGACAGAGGGAACATCGGAGACCGTGGAGATGTTATATGCTATGAGATCTGAGGGCCGAAAGGTGAACATAGATCGGTTGTTGTGTGTTTGGAAGGACAGCTCGGCATGAAATAGAGAATGAAAAGCTTTTTTGATCGCGTCTCGCGTGTCATATGTAACTGGTGAATTTTGAGGTGGAGAAGCAGAGACATATATACTCCGGCAGGAGTATTTTGGTTTTCTGATAAGAAGGAAGTCTGTTGAAAGGAAAGAGGAACCGGGCGGAAGGAGTAGTTTTACACACTGCGCGAGTGGCTGGCGCCAGAGCGGACATTCGTAATGAAGTAAGAGGATTAATCCTTTTCGAGACTTGCTCGGTATGATGGTGGAGAAACATCCTTCCGTGTCTCGCACATGTACTCGTCTTTTTTATGTTTTAAGGCAGAGAGGGAAGCCACATCACTCCTCTTCCCATTGTTTTGAATATGAGATAAGGCAGTGAGTTTACGATGAAGAGAGACGTAGCACAAGAAGAGTTTCTCAAATAGCTTCAGCTTGCGTAGCTCGCCGTGAATATCAGGAACTCTTGGTACTATATCCAGGATGTTGGCTCGCCAAAATCTTTGATGTTAAGAATTCAATCTCTTGTATGGATAGCATACGTCGGAGCTTTTGAGCGAAAGAGGGAGCAACCATCATACATACGACGCGCTCATTTGTCTCTCATGACAGTTTTTTGCGTTGGTTTCAGCGACAAGGAAGACAACATGTCTACTACATTTGTAGTTTTTGTAGTCCGCTGGCAGAAGACCATGAAACGTTCGCTTTTTTATTTTGGTGAAAACGAGGGAGTAATTTTATTGTCGGAAGAGAGAATGGTAATGATAGGAAACAGACAACTTTTATATGTCATCTGAGTAAGCGTAGTAAGCACATGGTCGCGGGTTTAGCCTTTTGAACCTCTCTCGAATCATAAGACCTGCCGCAGAAAGGGTCCACATGGAAACGAACCAAGGTTTTTCGCGTATCAATGAGTTCGACAGAGTCGCCTAATCGACGATGCTGGCCTTCTCAATATATGTGAAAAATGTATTATGATTGACATTTCCCAGAACTTATGTTCTAACACAAACCGAGAAAAGATTTCCTCGACGACCTACCCCCCATCGAACCTACGCCGTCTTTCCCTCCTTGTCGGCCTTTACATACTCCACAGCCCACTCGAGCGACTTCTTCCACCCCTGTCTATTTGTGAACAGTGGCCTGTATCCCAACCTCGTCTTAATCTTATCTATACAAAGCGTCCGCTCCATCGTCAAGAGACGAATTACCCATGGAGTAAGCTTGGGCCGCCTGTGGCCAAGCGAAAAGACCCAATAGAGCCAAGAGGCCATCCACGCCAGCATACTAACAAGCCAAATCGGGATACGCTTTACTTGCTCATCCTTGACGGGTGTCCCGAGGAGCTCGGAAACAATTCTAGCGATGTTCCAAAAAGGAATGTGCTCGTCGTTTGTGACGAAGAAGGCTTCTCCTTCGATCTTCTTGTCTGCGGACAATGGCGCCGAAGAAGAAGCATCAAGCAGCGCTTTCACAAGTAGCAGTTGCGCATAAGTGCAGTTCTCTACGTAGCACGTGTCGTAGAGGTAGGACTGGTGTCCGAACTGGATGTTAGCGCGACCACTGAGCGCTTGCTGCGTGACGTTGGTAGTCATGATGCTGTCACCAGCACCGTACAGCGCAGCCGGTCGGACTACAGCAGTCAGCAGGCCATTCTCGCGGTTCGCAGCTAGAACCATCTTCTCTGCGAGAGCTTTAGTGTGCGAGTAGTATTCGGGTTGGTTGGGATGAAAGAGCACGGGCTGGTCCTCGGTTGCTTCGACCATGGGCGAGCGCTGGTCGTGTACCACGGAGGAGCTAGATGTGTATACTAGTGCGCGAACGGTGCCAACAGCTTTAGTGCATTCGAGTATGTTTTGTGTCCCGAATACATTGACTTGTTCTAGCAGTGCATGATTGACTTCGAAGGGGTAGGGCGAGATAGTGTGCAGCACCACTTGGGGTTGCACGTCTTGGAATATTTGGGCCAACTTGTCGCGTTGGAGGATGTCGGCTGTGAAATAGGTCGCCGATGCGTTTCGATTGCGCTCAGTGTTTGCGTCGACGACGACAATCTGGAGGGTTGGGCTTGCGCGAGCAAATTCTCGGACGAGATGGTGTCCTAAGAAGCCGCAACCGCCAAGTATGAGGACCGGACCTTCAATTTTAATGGTGCTCATCTTTAGGAACTTTTGCGAGCGAGAACGACGCAGAGATCCTTTGTTTCGTAGTCGTAGAATACGTAGGTTTGTCGTAATGTCCAACTCTGAGTCTTAAAGATGTGAGCGAAGGTAAGTGAAGAAGAACAAAAGAAGACACGGTCTTGAATCACGACATCAATACGGTAAAATCCTGCCAGGCAGCAGCTTTCAAAGACGTTATCACAAAAAGATGTAAAGCAGCAAAACAGTTCCTGCGTGTGCCGCATTCCCATATCACAGCCAATCACATCATGCCGTGCCGCAATCCCCCAGCCTCCTCACACGCGTAACGATCAAGGTATCACTGTCAAAGTAACTCTTTGCTGCAAATAATGCAGATAGTATAAGAATAATCATACGTATAATAAAGTGCTAAACAATTAAGCTATCGCTAGCTGCACTCTTTACACAATTTACGCCTGCGCAGCTTCCAAGAATACCTAGGTAGCGAAGTATATCAAGACAACCTTTTAATTAAAGCAGATAGATAGGAACCTTGCATCCGCACCACACATGCTCTGTACTTACCCGTAATCACAGACGAACAAACCCAAAAGGCCTATAGCGCATATTAGACCCTGGTGTTCAAGCCACAGACACAGGCTAAATGCACACGCAGCAAAGACCCCGCGAACACGCAGCAGAAAAATTTCACATGGAAGCGAACCAAGGTTTTCTAAAGAAAGGCAACAGTTTCCGCAGTCTACACATGAAGTACAGCCTCAAATCTACTCCTCCAAAACTCGCTACCTTCTACGTTATTAACGAGCCTCGTAGAGCAGTCTACTTTGCCGTCCAGATACTACGGTAACTCCTCCGCTAATTCAACTACACAAACAAGAATTGTAGGTTACTGCATCTACCTTTGCATCTACCTTTGCATCCACCTTTGCATCCACCTTTGCGCCGTGGGCAATCATGAACTCAACTATAGAGATGTTTTCGTACTTGATTGCTTCCTGAACGGGCTTGCCATCATTGATTGAGACGCCATTTTCGAGGAGTATGGTGATGATGTTCCGGCAGAGGTGTCTAGCAGCCAACTTCATACCACATCTGCCATGTTTCTGCAGTAAGACGCGGTCTTGAGCAATGAGATAGTGAAGAATGTCTCCCTGGCCGAATCTGCAAGAGTACCAAAAGGCTGATTTTAGATAGTGATCTTTGAGTGATTTGTAAGCCTTGGGATTGATGCCCATTATCGTAGATATAGTAGCCTGGAAAGTCTTGACGCAACCAGTTCTGACAGCATGCTTGATCCATTCGTCACCCTGTTCTGGGCTATAGCTGTCATAGTAGAAGCCGAAAGACATCTTGTACTTTTGAGCAAATTCTGCAAGAGTTTGGATCGTCAGACAGTGTTTTGAGCGAATGGCCAGACAGAAAGTGGAGTAGAGTCGACGGTTCAACTGC
>Ga0268250_10001519_pt1 | contig 10134 bp, 5 predicted proteins | sample AgamicAsSfe_FD_200448 | JGI IMG/M metagenome (GOLD analysis project Ga0268250, IMG submission 200448) | Agave microbial communities from Guanajuato, Mexico - As.Sf.e (v2) (version 2) | ecosystem: Host-associated > Plants > Phyllosphere > Phylloplane/Leaf | place: Guanajuato, Mexico | collected... | reverse complement strand
AAACGCATGATCAAGCGTTAAGGATGTGGGTGGAAAGAGTCCGCCCAGGATGCACAGTCCTCTCAGAACAGCTGGGGGCTGTGGAGAAGCGGGGTAGTCCGGTGTGGAGAGGATCTTGGCTACACCGTTTGGCTGAGAAAGACACGGCTGGAGTTGTCTTTTTGCTTTGTGACCCGTCAAACCATTGATACCAAGAGCCTTGGCCTTGGAAGGTGTACCTTGGCGACTCGTTTGTGTACGAAGGCGAAGATAGTTGCCTCGGTCGCGGTTTGTTGACTTTTTGATATCGAGATTGAGAATTCAGGAGTGAACCTAGATGTTCGATGAGAGGCTGTGCAATTGTCCTTCAGACGCTCTGACTTGAACAAGAATTTTGTCTAAACTGGCAAAACTCCCTATGAATCATGAAATCAGCCATATCAGCCCACTACAGCTGCTGGCTGTAGCACTTTCGGAAACACTCTTCCGAGTTATATTGCCTTCTGCCCTACGACAGTAGAAACCCCGATGAGACGTCTTGCGAGACGCGTCAAAAGCCGTGACTTGGCGTGCTCTCGATCCAGCTCTTCGTATACTTGATATTAGCGTCTCTTGCTCTCTCAAATTCCTACCGAGGCTTCTTGACACAAATGTTTGGTTTTTCGTTCAGGAACAGTTGCACAGTCGCGTGATGCAGGGATGGTGATGAAGACATGTCCGAAAAAAGCCACGGTTTGGCGCCGCCCAGCAACGAGGCAAGCTTCAGGTGCAGATGGGACGGACGCCTCTCGAACTCAGCTAGCCAGCCTCGGTATGTTACTCGAATTTGTGGTGTTTGTACTGATGTATGCACTCGCAACACCGAGGTTGAGATGGAGGACGGAGATGGGCGGATTGTCTTTGACAATTGCTAAGTCGCCAAGGGGTGCGGTGACATGTTAGGTTTCAGACGAGCCCAGCCAAGGGGATCGACAGTACGGACTTCCCAGGGACGGTCTCGACAGAAAGTCCAGTCGATCAACGAATGGCAGTGCTGGTTTCGCGAGAACGAGATCCTGCGACGCGGACTTCCTACCGCGGCGAAGACGTGGGGGGTCAGCAACTGTTACAAGCTAGATGCCTCTTTTCGTAAGGCTTTCTCCTTGAGAGCCTCTCTCTTTGACACCTCGCTTGAGTTTGTACCTTACAGCGAGTTTATGCAAGATCTGGTGGGGAATAGGTGTTCTTGTGGCGTGAGACGTCAAATAATACTCTGAGAACCCAGTGTGTGTTTGGTTATAATCGAGCACAATTCATTAGACGCCTGATTTTTGCACCGACAGCGGTTTCGGATCCGGAGTTTCGGTTGTCCGGTGATCGTTTCTTGCAAAGACATGAGCTTTTGCTGCCGATGACTGGTGGTGACCAGAGGCAAGCAAGCACGAACAAGAGGGAAGCACCTTCGGACTCCCGCCAGGACCTGGAAAGTGCACAGGTCTCGGCGCCAAGCCGTCGTGCACAATGAATGGAGGCTCCACCTGCACAAATCTCCAAGATGCAAAGGGTTTCCGTCTCCTGAACGATCACTGCCACAAGTGTTTAGAAAAGATGTTACTTTTTGACAGAATAGGACGTGCTCGAGTTATACTCTGTCAACTGCGTTCAACGGGCTTGGAGTATCCTGTCATGTAGGTAGGCGATATCTTTGATGCACTACTCCTCCATACAGACAACGACGAAGCATTATAACATGGAGAAGATCAATCCTACTAAGCTCGTGCCTGTACAATCCAACCAAGCCTTGTTCATCTCCAACAATCCGTTGAGCCTAGAAGATAGCAGTACCATTGACATGTGTGCTTACGCCACCTAAAGATTAAATATTAGCGAAGGATCAAGCGATGCATTATGCATAGTGTATTATCTTACCTTGGACATTCGCCGGTGCAGCAGTGAAGAAGAAGGCCCATCTGTTCTTCTCGCGACACGTTTGTGATAGCTTTTCTAGATCCAGCATCTCACCCAACGGCATACCCCAGAGAGCGAGAATGTACTCGTGAAGGTGGTATTCTGCCGTGCTTGTTAGAATCATGTTCGTGGTCAGACAGGATTGAAATGCAAAATTTACCTTCATGTGTTGGCCACGCTTCGAACGCAGGAGCGTCACCAGCAACGGCAGAGAAGTAAGAGTCGTGCAGCCAGTCCAGCATACGCTCTTCTTGACTCAATCCCGCAAAACGTTGACCGTCGTCCTTGCCCAGCGCGTGTGGTCTCACAGCTAGCTCATTACGTTCGGCTGGAGATTTACTGTGATAAGCTTCCACCCATCCGGTTCTGACAAACAGAATGTCGCCGATCTTGATATCACCGCCCTGAGCCGCCGGACGAATATCGATGCCCTGGTCTGCGGCACAGTGCTTGAGCTCTTCGAAAGAGATGGGGTAATATTCGTATGGGTCGTAGTTGATGCCCTTTTTGTGGGCATAACCGCGGTAGTCCAGGAGTATACCACGACCAGCGATACCATGTACAGCCCAATGATGGATTGAGCATTTGTGGTTTGCATTTGGTCCTACGATATCCGAGCCCTTCGTGTTGTTGTAGAAAGTGCCAGAAGGTATGTGTGCAAAGTGACGGAAGCCATCGAATTGAGTGCCTGATTGTGTGTTTAGATGGTAGACATCATCGTAGGCGACGTCTTCTGCAAGAGTTTTGATTTCGTGCTTGAAGACCTCGCGGTTGAAAGCAGGGACCTCAGGGGTATTGAGAGGGAGATTGACAGGTACAATTTCTCCGCTTCTAATCTCTTTTCCAGCAGCAGCGACTCGAGTTGGAGTCAAGAGGTTGAGGCGGCCGATGTTGTCGTTGTCGCCCCACACCCATGCAGCGCCTTCTGGCGCACCTGGGATACTAGGCAGTTCTTTACGGGTGGGAAAGATGGTCGAGTCGGGATCAAAAGGCATGGACAAAGCGGCAGTCTTGTTCATGGTCAGGAAGTCCTTGATCTGAGTCAAGCGAGTGCTTGTTGTGCTTTTGGGAGCGGCCATGATGATGTGATACGGTTTAAACAACAAGAGATGGACCCACCTTTTAGGAGCAGACACGGCATGATTTATACTCTAGCAGTCGAGCTGGACAGCAGGCTGACCCATGTTCCTCGGTCTCTGCCCCTCTTCGTTCGCATGTGGATGGTTTCCCCGCATCGGACGTCATTGATATACTCGGAATGCACAAGCGTTGCGTATAGCAGCGGCAGTCGGATGAGGCTCTTATGGTCAAGATCCTGTTTATTGAGCGCTGCTCATGTTGACCTGTCAGGACTTGAGGTGATGATAGACGGGCACGCCAGCAGCTACAGAAGAGCTCATGGTATGCTGTTCTCTGGTAGTGGTGGCAGGCCAATGCATGTTTCGAAAAGTTTTTAGACTAGAGAAACGAACAGACGGTGAGCTGTCAGAGTTGATGATCATATCTGATGGTTATTTTGACGCGATGGAATGATGGGAGAGTTGATGCAGATAAGGGCGGAGCTGGGTCGCAACGCGTCGAGGCTTATCGATAAGCCATGTGGTCATGACGAAAGCTCAAAGCAAACGAACGAGGGAATGTCTCTCGTCCAACCCAAAGACATAGACAAACATGTTCAAGAAGAAGCCGACAGTCAAGCCTTTGGCTCCCCTGCGGTCATCGGACCGTCGCAAGACAGCCGACAGCATCATCGCCGAGTATGGCATCCAACCTAAAGCACAGGACGACAGCAACATCGACGACAAAGCAGCCGCCACCGCAGAAACAACCGCCCTGAGAAACGCCCTGCTACCTGACGGTGTGCAGACTGCGAGATTCACAACCACCCACGGGCCCGACCTGAAACAAGTCTCTGGCACAGTCTATGTTGGAGCATACCCTGGAGATGACGCTCGAGTCCTGTGGTTCAAGATTGAGGATCGCATGTATCCCACAGTATACACCCTCTGGAGACAGCCCGGCATTGTGCCTCTGCTACACACTCCTGGCTTCGTCGTCCAGAAGCTGCAAGGTGGTGCAGATCTCATGACTCCAGGCCTGGCTAACGGTCCTCCCTTCCACCCCAAAGCAACCAAAGGTGCTGTTGTCGCCATCGCAAGCCTCGAACAGCCTTCGGTACCTGTCGCCGTTGGTGCCTGTCTGATCGATGTCAGCTCGCTTGGTGCCGTTCAAGGCTCTCGTGGACATGCTGTCCAGACCATGCACTGGGCCGGTGACGAGATCTGGTCCTACAGCAATGCCAACAAGCCTGGTATCAGTCCCCCAGAGTCTCTACAAGGCTGGCTTTCGAGCAAAGATGATGAGGAAAAGCTGGTCGAGCAGGCTGCTGATCTGGACATTGAGGATGATGAGGAAGAGCAAGGAGGTGTCAACTTGGACAAGCCCCCCTCTGCTCAACCTGACCCATCAGAAGGTCTGGGAGAGGATCCGCCGGAAGACGAAGGGCTTGTTGAGAAGGTTGATATTAAAGAGATGACTACCAAAGGTATGTCTGTTTTCCAGACTTCTGATCCAACACACGCTGACAACAAGCAGAGATCGACGACGCCTTCCGCAAAGCCTTCCTCTACGGCGTCTACCACCACAAGGAGACCAACGCCAACCAACCGAACTTCGGTCTCGAGTACCCTTTGACTCAATCATTTGTCATGTCGAATCTCGTCCAACCCTTCCTTCCCGCCTACACACCACAACAAGCAAACTCGCTACAGATCAAAAAGTCGAGCTACAAGAACATCAAAAAGTTCATCAAGTCGCTGGACAAGGCAAAGATTGTCAAGACAAAAGAGAGGGACCAACACGAGACTGTCATTCTTGACATTGACTTCAATGACGCTTCCATTGTCGACTTCACCCCCTACCGTCTGCCTAAGAAAGAGACTGCAAACGGCACAAGTCTTGGTCGCGGCGCCAAAGCAACCACCGAAAGCGACACAACCGACAGCTCGATTGGTCAAAAACTCGAAAAGCAACAATACTACAAGCTAAAAGACAGACTACTGCCACTCTTCGAATCTGCAGACGCATCCTCTCAATCCCTCTTCACTGCCGCAGAAATCAAACCCATCATCACCGCCTACATCGAATCCGAGAACCTCGTCAACCCAAAGAACAAACGCCTCATCACTCTCAACCCGACACTTGCAAATGCTGTATTTGATGGCTCAACGCCGCTGGACAAGGAAGTTTTGGCCAAGGGCTCTGTTCCCAGGGATGCACTCACCGACCGCATTCTCCAAGCCTGCACAACCCACTACGCTATCCTTCGCAATGGTACTCCAGTCTCTTCCTCGAAACCAAAATCTGGCGCCGCTCCAAAGATCAAGGTCACACTCGAGACACGCTCGGGTAACAAAACAGTCACCAAAGTCTCGGGTGTGGAAGCCTACTTTATCCCTCCTCAGCCACTGGCAGACGAGCTGAGGAAGATGTGCGCTGGAAGCTCGAGTGTCGAGCAGCTACATGGAAGTAGTCCCAAGGCGCCCGTCATGGAGATTATGATCCAGGGGCCGCAGAAGGATGCTGTCTTGAAGGCTTTGGACAAGAGGGGTGTAAGGCCTGCGTGGGTCGAGTTTCTGGACAAGACCAAGGGCAAGAAGAAGTAGAAAGAAACTGCCATACTTGCTCTATCCGCATCCATAGAATAATGACAGGAATGGGCTAGACGGGTAACTGCCACCTAGTCCCATGTGCCACTTATTCTCGACGAAATCACGATAATCAATCACAATGTACTCTGAGTATCCGTGAACCATCCACGAGTGCCAGAACAACCCTCTCTATACTTAAAGAGAAGACACGTGTCCCCAATCAAGCTTTCCGGCCGACTCTGTCGTCTTGAGATATCTTCTTGTCGCTGTGACATACATATCAAGATATAGCCAGGGTCGTACTATCAGCTTACAGAATCTTGGCATGTTTGTCTTGTCTTTGCGCGTTTCAACACGTTCGATTCCACTCAACAACAACAACTGACACTAACAAATCACCAACACGATAGCAACATTTCCATACCATCCTTCTGAAGTCACATTGTCTCCATTCTGACTTCGAGATCACTTGCTCTTTGGATCATTCGTCTCGAGCCAACCTAAGAAGTTCGCTGCACTATATCCTGGACGCGTCTCGCTTGCGCGGAACACAGTGCTAGATCTACCAGCTGACTCGGCAATTCACAAGGAATACCAGATTTGATACTTCCTGGTGATCTTTTGATAGCTACTTGCTTTGAGGATCGGTCTGACAAGCGAGGATTTGCGAGAGAGCTCAACTCACACAAAGGAGACGCCTCGACGACAATAATCTCCAACGAGGATCAAAATATTCTTCTTTTCCAACTCCTTCCACTCCCCATCCTACTTCGGTAGCCAACTCACAGGTTTTGACGTAACTCGCAAAGGACAAATTCAAAAACCAAAACGCAACAATGCCTCCCATACCCTCCCTAGTCTCTTCCCAATACACCCCCATCCCGCAAACCGGCACCACACCCATGGTAATCTGCACCCACTGCCAAACCTTCAAACTACCCCGAAACTCTCTCGCCAGAAAGGAAGAGCATCTCCGCAATTGCGCTGCTTTTGCTCTCTCTCCTCTAGCCACCCAACGCGACGTCAATGGCAGAACAATGCTAGAAGACAGTATAGCTAAAAGGGCTGGACGCACCAAACCAGGCAACTCGAACAAGAGCGAGGAAGAAAGGGAAATGCTGAGATTGAGGAGATTGGGCGCTGTGCTGGCTTATGGTAATGTGGGACCAGAACTTCAAGAGGGCATTCAAGATCGTGTCGAGCGGATTCTCAGAGGGGAGAGTTCGATGATGAGTGCGAGAAGTGTTTCTGGTGCTGAGAGAGTGTACCAACCTATCGATGATGGCACTGATGGCAATGGATTAGACGACTTTGGTTCGCCGCCTGGACTTGATACCCCTAGCGCCACTAATGCGGGAGCCAGCAATCAGAGTATGGCTGCACTTCTCGAGTCGGCGACAAGAGCTACTCCCGCTACCTTGGACAATTCGCGCAAGAGACCACTGCCAAGCGACTTTCAAGATACCGCTCCGGACCGCTATTCCATGCCTCCACCCAGCAGAAGCAGCAACACTCATATCAAACATTACAAACATGCAGAGCTGTACCTGGATGAGGACGACTTGGCTTTCATGACTTCTGCTCAGACAGCTAGAGAGGAAAGATTTGCGGCATTGGTGGAGAGGTTGGCCAGGCTGGTTCGTTTAAGAGATATGCGATGAGAATGATGCATGACTTTGATATCCCGTTCAGGAGGGGTACATTGGGGAGAGGGAAGGAGAAGTTGACTGTATTTGCCAGACGTCAAAGAAAGGATCGCTTGTACAGGGGTAGAAGAATCATAACAGTATAAGAACCAGCATTCTCACTCGTCTTCACACTCACCGTCAGATCATCGTTGTGTTCTCTCTCGCTGGACGAGGAGAGCTAGCACATCCACCCAGACCGATTATTCAGTCTGACCTATTTTACGTCACTCCTCCAGGTCCATGACAGGATAGCAGGAGATAGAGAACAAGGTCAATAACCTCCAGCCTTCCCGTTATCTCCAAATTCAGAAGTCAAATGCATAAGCTAAGCGTGAGAAACTCAAACATCATATGAAAGATCACAGACCTGCTTATCTATGTCCTTCTACCTCCCTTAGTGTGTGTGTGTGTGTGATTTTGGATTGAAAACAGCTAGCTATTCATCATGACAGTCTTTGCCCTTCCAGTGAGAAGTGATATGTGGGTCGTCTCTGTAGTGCGACAAGGATAAACAATCTTCTGGATCTTCTTGCTCCTCTCATCAATTGTCGACATTACCCTAGATTAGAGTGACCGAAATCGAGACTTGAGACGATGCATCTAACTCCGTCACCGACTCTCAAATTGAGAGGAATGATCGCTCGTGAGATTTCATAGAGATCGTCGTCGAAGCTAGCCCTTATTGATGGTGAAGACTTGGACTTAACACTTAGTTCTCGTCTTTCGCAAATCACTTTCTGGAGATACCTCATTTTGACTTTGAGGGCAAAGGCTACTGCCTAGAGACGGAAGTAGACTAATTGGTTATATAATGTAATTTATGTAAGTTCATAAAGCGCGTGGTTCTATAGTTCGAACTAGAAATGGTCACATCTATCAAAAAACAACAGTGCAGAATATGGAAGGTAGGTACTCTCTGCAGCCATCATCACCGCAGCCTTTACACCTTACAGTTTCGGAATCGCATCCAAGATCGTTCCAAACCACACTTCGGCTGCCCTTCTCAAGATGATAAAATACAAAAAAGAATCATAACCAAGACTATGTCTGACCTTTTCGGCAACATGAGTCTCTACGACAAATGGCACAGGGTCACAGATGCTACCTTCATGATGAAAGACGATCCTAGATCCAGGAGTCTGCAAGAGGGAAACGCCCAAGAAGATGAATCAGGTCAATGACTCTTCGAGCTTCATCTTCTATCTTCCCTCCCTTCCTCCCTCCTACTTCCCTCCTACTTCTGGCGTCAACGTTACGCGATAGCTCGCCTTTTCTCAGTGTCCAGGAGATTGACGATACCAACAATGCTTCATGGGCCTGATAGACTCCCTAACTCTCCCTCACAGTCTCATTATCAGACTCATTCGCGTGCCGAGGCTCCTCGACCTCGCCTTCCACCAGAGGGGTCGGACGAGTAGTTCGGCAGATCGTCAGAGTTGTCTGGATCGATTGATGTTTCATGGTTAGTAGATCGGCAGAATTCAATACTCAGATTTAGTGAGCCAATGACCAAAGTGATTGCTTTTCACTTGAAGAGTACAATTCCCACGAAGTGAACAGTCACAAATCAAAATTTCAAAGGTCAAGGTTGGAGTAAAAAGAGTAATAGGTAAAGGCTAATCATCTGAAGCCATAGTAGTAAAAACACAAGGTCACGACGGACCCGGACTAGGAAGAACGAAGAGGAAATAAAAAGAAACGCCGCCCCAAAGGTCATTCCTTTGATCCCCAAGTTTTCCCCTTGAACCCTCCTGTTTTGGTCAATGCCCTTGCACGCTCTGTGTAGACCCTCCTTGTACTAGTAAGAAGAAGATAGGAAAAAGAAAAGTGTCATGGCTTCATCCACTCTTTCCATTATGATCATGCCATGTCATCCTTCACACCCCTCGCCAATACTATTGCTGAGAAGGTGGTGGATGAGGGGCTGCAGCAAATGGACCTCCCTGTGTCATGGACTGCAGCGACGGCAAAGTGTTGTTTGGACCCGACATGCCGTTTTGCGAAGAGGGATACTGTGGTGGACCGCCCCATCCCGGACCGCGGTAGTTTGTGCCAGGACTAGGCGCGCGGGGTGTCTGGGTATCACTCAGCGGACTAGCTGTGGGCGCCTTTGGACTAGGATATGTCGCGGGGATGGAGAATCCATTCGGCGCACCGCCAGCTGTTGTCGTCGACATGCCATAAGGGTTCGATGGATGCGGCAATGTTGATTGTGCGCTGGCAGCATCTCTCAACATGCGATCATATGCTCCATAGCGGTTTGAGATACTTGGCTGACGGGCTTGAATGCCAATCTGCTGCTGGAACTCTTGTGGGGTCTGGTATGTTGGCTGTGGACGATATGAGTTGTGAGGAGGGAATTGTGAATGCGCGCGATCATATGCATGGTAGATTTGTGAAGGCGGAGTCCATTGTCCGTTGGCAAGGCGGGCGCCAGGTGTTGTTGGTGACTGAGCTGCAGGTCTACCAACAGAATCTCGCCTGTTGTTAACCGAAGGCTGCGCTGCAGGTCCGTTCTTGGTCAGCAAGTCATTAGTCGGGCTACCGTAATGTGGTAAGATAGCACGACTCGTAGCCTGCGGCTGAACATATCCGGCGCCTGTCTGGGGACTACCCGCACTTGGCTGAGTGATGTGTGAAGTAGTTCCGTAAGGCTGTGGTGTCTGGTAAGGTTGAGTTGTCAATGGACCGCCTGATGTACGGCGCACCTGTTGATGGAACTGCGAGTATTCACCAGGAATAGCAGCGGGCAAAGTTCTTGACGAGTAGTAGCCTTCCGAGAAGGGACGAAGTGGAGCTGCGGATGAGCCCGTTGGCTCACTGTGCTGCTGACGAAGCGAAGGAGTGGGCTGAGTAGAGTAGAGCCCAGT
>Ga0268250_10001518_pt1 | contig 10151 bp, 14 predicted proteins | sample AgamicAsSfe_FD_200448 | JGI IMG/M metagenome (GOLD analysis project Ga0268250, IMG submission 200448) | Agave microbial communities from Guanajuato, Mexico - As.Sf.e (v2) (version 2) | ecosystem: Host-associated > Plants > Phyllosphere > Phylloplane/Leaf | place: Guanajuato, Mexico | collected... | reverse complement strand
CTCATCAAGCGTTCTTCTAACTGTGATCAAGCCATACCGCAACCATTTTTGGAAAGATGCCTCGCACCGGTGCCCTCCAGTCACTGTTTTTGCGTATCTGGCATTTTCGGTTCGCCCAGAATGTGTCTGTCAAGAGGGTGGCAGTGCTCATACGCGATTGGAGATGATCTCGGATCCGGCAAGGAGTCGAAGAAGCTGCCGGAGCGCTAGCACTGGGTAGTCATCGCACTCGAATCGCACTCTGCAACTTTCCAGTTGAAGCTCACTGCGCATTGTTTTGACTAGATGTAATATCCAAGCTTCACGCCTCAGGTAACCAGTCAGCTCGACATGGCGCAGTGTAGCGCTATGCTCGTACAGTACGTCGGATAGGTGTCGCGTAGCGGATGCAGTGCCTCTAGTGTACTGGAGCTCGTCAAAATGTCTCAGTAGTACGTAGGCGAGAGATGTGATGGCAGGAAAGATAGTGTCGTGGCAAGTATCCTTGAAGCATGATTGTGCAAGTTCCAGCATATATCTTTTCAAGCCAATCGAGACCATTTCCTTATCATCAACCCTGCCAGGCTCCAGGGAGAAGCACATGCTGGTAATGTGTGGGAGTTTCGCCAATGATCACAGGATTTCCAGACTCCCGTGGTAATCGAGCTCCTCCATATCCCCTGCAGAGTGAGCAGGCTGGGCGAGATTGACCTCCAATCGAGCCACAATTGGTAACGCCCACAGAACAACATCCAATATCGCCTGACATCCGACTCTCTTAATCTCTTCCACAAACCTCATCTGCTTTGGCCGCATACCGAACATTTCTTTTAACTTGGGCAACGGCTGTGAGTTTGTTTTGCCGTTGTCTAGCAGCTGTCTCCTTCTCGGTGGACGCAGCGGACATCCATTGGAACTCTTCATGTAAGAATGCTTTATCACTGAGTACTTTACCATGTGCGGACGGGTAGACTGTCAGATGAATTGTTTTCACAAGCTTCCCCAAACCACCCCCATCTGTAAGGAGGACATCCGCCAGATCCAGAACGCTGTTCTTCCTTGGAGGCAGACAAAGTGTTGTGTAGCCCAGATCCTGTCTTACAAGGGTCGTCCAAATGCTTTTGCCGATGACGCCGAAAGCTTTGCAAACACGTCGAAATGCGTGAAGATCTGGGTAACATGTGTGACGATCTGTGTAAGTCTCTCCTCCTTCAGACATTTGCGGACGAGGATACGTCAGCTCAGTTGCGACGGCCATTGTGAGCTCATTTGGCAGTGGCCACACATCGAGATAATCTGCGACAATTTGTCAGTCACTGCTAGATCATGGGAGCCTCGAACGTACTGCTGCGGTCCATTAGAGCTCGACTCGAAGGTGCGCAAGGAAGAATGGAAGCGAAGAAGGGAAGAAGGAAGAGACGCAGTGAGGGAAGAAGATGGAGAAGACGAAGTGAGTCCGACCTGAAAGGTAAAAGACAAATAAAAACACAAACCATGGAAGAGAGTGCCGAATGGGGCCTGATGTCAATGTGAAGTACCTGTGGCAAATTAGTGAAACCAGCCGTTGGATCTCCCCTACAACACGATCTAAAGCTAGCTTGTACTTCGGACGTCGCATGCGCATGAGAGTCTTGGAGCTATGCATACACTACAAGGTAAACAGTGCATAATGAAACATTTCTGTTATCTCAACTTCCTCATCATGCACCATCTCCACCTAATTCGCGTACAAGTCTTCCCATCTTGTGCAACTTGCGCATCTACTATTCATCTTAATCCATCGTCATCCCGTTCCGAAAGCAGGTTGTCCAAGGATGTACCTATCAAGCGCTAAGCCGTGTCTTTTGTCTGATGTACTCATCGTCCTTGATGGCCAGATCAGGTCCAACCGAACCGACGAATCACACTTCGCAGCTGAGGCATGATATCCCCGCCAGTCTCACCTTTGAATGCAGTGACTCTCACCTCGCAGAATTCCAGTGTGGGCTTGTGACGCAAAGCCGTGACAATTTCCTAAAGCGGAGTGGGGCACACTGGCACGAATACAGAAGGCTGAAACAAGACGTTTCAGACTTGTCTGGAACCTTGGAAGCTTTGTACTGTAAATTGATGATCATCGTAAGTTGAAGGATTAACTAGCATAAAGCAAATCTAGTCTGCGAGTATATGAGTATAATCATCTGCACAAGTCAGCCTCGGTCAGACCGCTTTCAGAGGTGATACCACAAACATAAAATGGAAGGAACGCCTCACTCAGCACGAGCCCTTCAGTTCGCCTGATACGTCCCACTGACGAGCTTGCGCGCCGCCCTGACCTGCCTAAAGCTCCCCGCACCTCCATTCAGCCCACTCGTCGCGCCCGCATCCTCATCCGCAAAGGGGTCTGCCGACGCCGACGCTGTGGAAGCACCACTCTCCAACACACTCACACCTAGTCCACTACCCAGACTTTCCGGCGCAGAAGCTATCTCCCAGCGCACCTCCACCTTGCCTTGCCTTCCCTGTCCTTCAGTCGAGAAACGAGCTAGCAGCTTCTCTGCTGGTGCTCCTGGCGTGAGTGTAACGCTACCCAATCTCCAGGTGATTGTGCCACGTTCCCGAGAAAAGGTACCCGCAGGCTTCGATTGACATGCCGTCGCTCTACCTGCGGAAGTATCTGCGGTATCTAGGCTGATGCTGATGGTAACATTGTTGAGGAATATCGGACCATTCAGCGTGCTTGCTATCGCTGGGTTGAGACTATATGAGAGGATGACTGAAGTCTGCGTTGGCTCGACGCGCCACATTGGCGACAGGTTGACAGGGGCATAGCTTGCGAGATTGGCAGCATCAACATGCACTTGGTACTTAAAGCCAATCTGCGGCGCGCGTGAAAGGCTTGAGATGTCGATCGAGTACTCTCCACCTTGACTGCCTTGCTGAGAGATAAACGCAGGGTTTGGTGCCACCTTTTCCAGCGCTACAAAGTTGTCGATCCGGATTGACTCTGTAGAGGATGTGTTCGGGAAACTTCCTGCATTGTGTGCAAGAGCCATCTCGCCTATGACAACAGCTCGTGTCACAGATCCTTGCTCGAACCAAGCACTTATTGTCTCTACCATGGAGACATTGAGCCCTTGCTGAGTCATCTCAGCATGCTTACTCAAAGCGTCCCCACCCATGACGGACGATCGACCAGACTGAATCGATTGGGAGTCAGAATCTGCACGATCCAAGCCTGGAAAGGGTCGAGGAGCTACGGCTGGTGATTGACCGTTGGCAATTGAGGCAATGAAAGGTGTCATGATGAGGTTGGAACTGCTCGGCGCAGCTGGCGTGCTAGATTGGTTAAAGTGCTCCTGCGGAATGCTTGGTACGGGTGGAGATTGTTCAGCAAAAGAGCCTCCGGTAGGCGAGGAAGCTAAGAACATGGTGTTCCGCACATCACGACGCCCGCGTGTGGTCGTGCGTCTTTGAGGTCCAGCTTGCTAATGACCTGTCAAGAGTTGTTCTGAACGATGAAACGTGCTGCTTACTGCTCTCAGTGTGCTAGCCAGACTTGCTGAAGCAGCGCCTGCATCACCATCTTCCTCGGCGATAGGTGCGTTGCGGATGTCAACATCGTACTGCCTTGAGTTATTGCCGTTGGCACTGAAAACAGTCAGATAGAGCATAACAGGGGCGGACGCCAATCGTACCTAGCAGCTTCCTGCTCAGCCGCAGAGAATGGGTCGAATCGTGTTGGGGGAGCACTGAATCCATCGGCATCTGTAGTAGTATCTTTTGCGGGTGGAGCTGACTGAGACAAGTTAGCAGGTGCCAATCAACAACAGGAAATAACATACTCCTTGCGGTGCTTCGTACAGGTCATTGTCTTGCGGTTGGAATGCAGATGCTTGCGATTGGAAAGTCTGTGGTTGTGACTGGAAGGCTTGTGGTTGTGACTGGAAAGATTGACTTTGCAATGGTTGTGGTTGCTCCCGGATCGAGTACGACTGAGGTTGTAATGGTACTTGTAGGCCTTCTGGCTGCGTCGTGCGCGTGCCATTTGTAGGCGCCGGGCTGACGACACGGTCGTCTCGTACTGCTGGCGATTCTCGAATGCCAGCGTCCAGATTACCAATAGCCTCTCGTGTTGGAGTAGACACCTCTGAGTCGTTCTCGCGGATGGCTGGTGAGGGAAAGAATCCTGGTGATGGTGACCGTATCACTTCTTTGCGATTCTTCGATGGTGGAGTCGAGTTCGAGCCAGGCAGCATGCTGTTACGCTTGCCCTTCAGTACTGTACCAAGACGTTTGAGACCCCGCAGACCGCCCTTTTTCTTCTCTTCCTCGTGTACTGTAATCAATTAGCTAGAAGCCAACACTGCATTGATTGCGAAACCCACTCGACGCAGACCTCTGACTTGCGCGGTCATCTTGAGCTTGCGGGAATGCCCCTGGTACAGTCAAAGATGAGTTCGTATCCGTCCTGGGCGGCATTCTCGTGTTGCGCTGAGTCATCCATGAGGCCGGAGTTCTCGGAGCGGTAGCCTCTGGAATTGCAGCTCCTCCACCGCCAGCGTAGCGCACAGCGAACATCTTGATCTCGTCGGCAGTCTCAACAGTAAGCAATGCGTTCAGACATTGCTCGGCTGTGAGTCTGTTCCTCTCCACTTGATCCACCTCGTGCGTCTGATATTGCGTAAGAACGTCGCGCAAGTGGTTGCATCTACTCTCGTCGACGGCTTGGAGTTGCTCCATCACATAAGGAGCTTGAGAGTCCCATTGCTCAGTTGCGTTATCGACACTGCCATTTCTGCCACGTCCAGACTTCCCATTCCTTCCTTCCACCTCCCGTGCCATCGAGGCGAGGTTGCCTTGGATAGTCGACATGGATTGCATTTCGCGATTGTTGCCGCTAAAGTTGCGTAGTGGGCCAACGACATCGTGCTCGATTCCTCGAGCTAAGGTATGGTGAGAAGCTGCGAGTTCCTCTACAGAGCTAACTATCCTTTGCCATGCTGAGGAGAATGCGCTGCTTGCTGTCAGATGTGGTCTAGAAGAGATATGCACATTGCACTTACCCCAGTCCCATCGAGTCTTCTGCCAACTTGCGCCGCGCAAGCTTTCGTAAGCTTGACGCGTATAGCTCCTCGGCTCGTCGACGTTCCTATCTTGCCTCAGATATGTTGCAGAGATCTCGTCTCTCATAGCCACGTACCTCGAGCCACTCCGCGATATCATTGTTGAGTCTTCCGATGTATTCTACTCGGCTGTTGACCAATGCGACAGCTTGCGACGGCTGTAGGCCATTCTAGAGAACATGTCGTGTTAGGCGGCGCGGAGTCTGATGGTGGAGGCGAGCACTATACCAGTAGCTGAGGATACTCTTGCCGTGAAGTTTCCATCTTGTGTCCAGTAGCGCGCAAGCTATAGTGCTCCTTGGAAATCCTCGTAAGTCAGCTCGTCTAAGTCGAGTTTGATGAGTGTTAAGCTGCTTCCGAGCTTCCGCTTTCCAAAACGTTTGCTTGTCTGCGAATGATCGCGAGCTTGAGATGGATCTACAGCTTTGAATCGGACGATGGTAAGGACTCAAAGCAATGGAGTGATGTAATCAGAAGATGGTCTACATTGGACAGGATAACGCCGGCCCGAACCTGCCCCGCTTAAAACATCCAGGGTCCAAGTTTCTGACTTGTCTGAAACAAATCTGGAGAAGAGAAGACAGAATAACTACGACACGTCTATCGCGAAGACGTCACAGACTCGATCAGCATGGCGGACAAACGAGAACATCAGGGTGGTGACGGCGACGCTGCAAGTAAGCGAGCACGTACAGATGACGGCACGCCCGCACCACCCACCGCCGGCGTCAAGCTGAGTGTACAGGAGCAGATTGCTGCAGCAAAGGCTCGTGCAGCGGCAGCAAAAGAGCGCATAATGGCTATGAAATCGAGTGCAGCAGCATCCGGAGCAGCAGCAGGTGGTACACAGTCTCCGGCAGACGCTGCAAGAGCTAGGGTCGAAGCTATGAAAGCAAGAGTAGCAGCAGCTACAGCCTCCTCACGGTCAGGAGGGCCCGCACCACCAGTGCGATCAGCAGCGCCCACGCCGCCATCATATCAAGCTCCGCCACCGCCGCCACCACCAGAGTCTTCGAGATTGACTGGAGGACTAGGCATTGGGCTGCATCCTGCTCTGATGGGTGATCTGGGTGGAAGCGCAGTCAACAGGCAGGCAACCGGAACCAGATTCTCAACGACCTTGGGTAACAGGCAGTCTGAGTCGGCAGGACTGGCCAAAGGCAAAAAGCAGCTCGATCTGTCAGCTCCGACACTAGATGAACTCAAGAAGAACCCGTATTTCGATGCCAGTCTAGGCGCACCAGCCATAGCACGAGGTCGATCAGCACGCGAGCTTATATTCAATGAGAAGGGGAAATACATAGCACAAGCTGCTGCACTCCGACGGCAACAAGCTCTTGAGCAGATGAAGAAGCGCATCGCGGAGCAGTCACGAAAAGCTGGCCTGGATGAGGACAAATCGGAGCAAGCGTTTGTCGTAGCCGCTCCTCCTGAAAGAGAATGGTGGGACGAGGGATTGATCGATGGAGAGACATATCCTGATTTCGACGACGATGCAATGGCTGCGGAACAGAAACTGAAGATCAACACGGAGGACAGCATTGTTACGAGATACATACAACATCCAGTACTGCTCGCCCCGCCACAGGAGAAGAATATCCCAGCTCCGAAACCGATGTTCTTGACAAAAGAAGAGATGAAGAAGAAGAGGCGACAGAGTAGACAAATAGTTTTGAAGGAGAAACAGGCAAAGCAGCGTCTTGGCTTGGTACCACCGGAGCCGCCAAAGGTCAAGAAGTCCAACCTGATGCGTGTACTCGGCGAGCAAGCTGTCAAAGATCCAACGGCAGTCGAACAAAGAGTTAACAGGGAGATTGCAGAACGACAAGAAAAGCACGAGCAGGAGAACGAGGATCGGAAGCTCACCAAGGAAGAGAGACACGAGAAGCTCCAACAGCAGCAAGAGAAAGATGCTGCCAAAGGTGTATACATGTGTGTGTTTCGCATAGACAATCTATCGTTCGGCAAGCACAGATACAAGGTCGATAACAACGCGAAGCAGCATCTTCTCACTGGTATTACCATCATGAACCCGAAGCTCAATCTCGTCGTGGTCGAAGGAGGAGCGTACAGTATCAACAAGTACAAGAAGCTCATGCTCCAGCGGATCGACTGGACCGAGATTGCTCCACCGCCACAGAATGCCAAAGAACCTCACGAAAAGGACGAAGCGGCTAGAGCTTGGTGGATGAAGCCGGACGATGACAAAGGAGAGCTGAAAGACTTGAGCGAGAATAGATGCATCTTGATCTGGGAAGGACAGGTCAAGGAACGCTCATTCAAGAAGTGGTCGAGCAAGGTGTGTGAGACGGACGGAGATGCACGGCGTGCATTAGAGCGGATGAAGATGGAGAACATGTGGCAAACAGCAAAGAACTGGTCTTCGAATAGCTAGGCGCTGTTATGAGGCAAGCCGAGATCATAATCACTAATGGCAACTCGAGAGTCCCTGAGGAACTCGGGATTCACTCATACCTGTCACGTGCAACTCTTCTACCTCGGATGATCGCCAGGTTTCAACTTCGTTTTGTGTTTTGCGTTGTTCTTGATGCCCCATTGAGCCATTGAACCAGTGTGGGTGTTATATTCAACCGATGGTTTGAGGAACATGGAGGAAGCAAGGCCAGATTGAATCTGCTGTACCTGCCCGAGCGGCAAGCTTTCCAAATATCGAGACTATACACGCCGAAGATGCTCGAATACCGCACTCCAGGCTTCAAGGGTTTCGCTGTCAAGTACTCTCCCTTCTTCGACAACAAGATTGCAGTTGCCACTGGGCAAAACTACGGTCTCGTTGGCAATGGACGTCTCTATATCCTCGAACTGACCGCCAATGGTATCGTCGCAGATAGATGGTAAGCACATCCAGATAACGCATGCCTACCTGCCCTTGCGACCACATACTAATACCACCACCTCCCCAATCAGGTTCGACACCCAAGACACCCTTTACGACCTCACCTTCTCCGAATCCCACTCTTCCCGCCTCCTCACCGCCTCGGGCGACGGCACTCTCAAAATCTTTGACCTCTCCATACCCGCCTCAACCCCGTTCCCCATCGCAACCTGGTCCGAGCACTCCCGAGAAGTCTTCGCCTGCGCCTGGAACCTTGTCTCGAAGTCCCGGTTCCTCTCTTCTTCCTGGGACGGGTGCGTCAAGATCTACGATCCGGAACGGGAACAAAGCTTGCTGACCCTGCCGACGGGAACGTGCACGTATAGCGCGCAATGGAGCCCGCATGAGGACGGCGTTGTCAGCGCTGTTGGTGGTGATGGAGTCACGCGGATATACGACTTACGCACACCAGCAAGCGCACGGAACCACCTCGTTGCGAGCATAGGGCCACAAAGCAGCACAGGCATGGGCATGGGAATGGGCGTGCCACCGGCTAGCGCGGCAATGACGGTTCCACCCCCTGCTGAGCTACTAACGCACGACTGGAACAAATATCGCAGCACCATACTCGCCACCGGCTCAGTCGACAAGCTCATCCGCACATTCGACCTGAGAAACCCCAACGCCGGCCCGGTCGCTGTACTGACTGGACACGACTACGCCGTCAGACGCGTGGCTTGGAGTCCGCACCTCTCGGACCTGCTGTTGACGGCAAGCTACGATATGAGCTGCCGTGTGTGGACAGACGGGCAGGCCATTGGCGTAGGCCAAGATTCATTGCAGGGGCAGGCAGCGCCAGGATTCGGGAAAGAGCTGGGCAGGATGGATCAGCATACAGAGTTCGCGACTGGCGTGGACTGGTGCCTCTTCGGTGCCGAGGGCTGGTGTGCAAGTACTGCGTGGGATGAGAGAGTCCTGGTGTGGGATGTGCGGGCAGTCATGGGCCGTTGAGGACATCTACTAGGAGTTGTTGCTCTTATCGACTCGCCTCGCAGGAATGTTTGACCCCGATAGAACTGGAACGAGTGGTCGCAAAGTATGCAGTACCACATTGCGATATCTATACCACAACCTGGAAGCAGCTCCACCGCTATCAACCAGGAAGTCTGGCGTCACAATACAGGACAATAGGCTGGTTCGAGTAGCGAAGTGGTTATCTCTCGCAAGCAACAGCGACGAGCACGCTCGGTGACACACAGAGCATACACATCCACTATCAACCCACATCAATAGCGATGCACGAATCTACATGCCACCGCGGCAGTGTGGCTTTACAGCCACGCTGACCCCCCAAACCCAGCTGGCGGAAGACAGTTTCATATATCTTTTCTGCACTCGCAGCAAGGTTAGCTGAAGCTTTGGACTCGTAAGAGCGATTGCAACATGCCAAAATTGGTCACTTCCATCACCAATCATCGACGCTCAATGCGAGAAGCTAGCTCGTCGTCGCACATCCAACACCACCAAGCTCTTGGCACCACAATATCTCAAGAGGATATCCCTCTAATCTCAACTTGACTTCCCTCTCGTTTCACCCACCATCGTCTCCTCTCCCGTATCTACTCGCCCCAGGGCCTTTGCTGCAAGCGCTGGAGCGAGCAGTGCGAGCTCTTCCAAGCGCGCACACTAGCGGACGAACCCCTCCGCGCTGATGACGCTATACTGGATAAGTCCGTCATACACATTCATTCATATCCACGACCACAAAGATGGAAGCACTCTCTCACCATATCTGACAAAGGCGGGCAATGTGCTGGTCGCGAGCGTGTGGATGCGCGGCAGGGCTAGCACGAAGGTATGAAAGGATTGAGATGGTGTAATCCTCTTCCTCATTGAATCTATACAGAATGAATACATACGTGTACACCTCGAGCCTCTTGCGTCATACCTGCTCGCGGAGTCGCCTCCGGAGCCGCTTCGCTTCCTGATCATGTTTCCTACATCCTCCATATTCAGAAGCATCTCTACCCAATCTTCATCTTGATGTCTGTCCATTGCTTTCCGGGTATATCGTCTCGCCTCACCATGCCTCCACCCCACCACTAATTCCCTCCCGCACTCCCTCCAGCACTTGCGCCCGCGCCGCCATCACCACCAGTTCCACCACCGCTATTTCCTCCACCACCACCACTCCCACCTATAAACCCACCCAGCCCCATTCCTCCCAGCCC
>Ga0268250_10001516_pt1 | contig 10157 bp, 14 predicted proteins | sample AgamicAsSfe_FD_200448 | JGI IMG/M metagenome (GOLD analysis project Ga0268250, IMG submission 200448) | Agave microbial communities from Guanajuato, Mexico - As.Sf.e (v2) (version 2) | ecosystem: Host-associated > Plants > Phyllosphere > Phylloplane/Leaf | place: Guanajuato, Mexico | collected... | reverse complement strand
TTCGAAAGCCTTGTAGAGAATAAATCTTGCCAAGTAGGCGATGAGGGTGGCTTCATGGCAGGTAATGGAGGCATCGACATCGGCTGTGGCACTTATTCCTTCACTATTCACCATCAAATCCAGTCTACCGTCGAGTGTTTGAACCACCCACTCGATGCACCGAAGAGAGACGATGTAGCCTCCGGGGGTACGAGCGTTGAGTCGGCTATTCAAACGTGGTGTGGCGATAACGATGGCCATCAATTTTCCTCCAACTCGATCTCAGATAACGTGTACTGGCGTTGGGGTATCACCCAACTCGACGTACCCGATCGCCGCTCATTCTGGCTCCGCGCCAAGCCACATGGCGACAATCAACAAGCATCGTTCGTAAAAGACGAATGCATCGCCGCCCTTAAGGAAGGTCTGAGCAAGTGCGATCCAGACTCTGATACGTCGCACGGCTTCACCGCTACCGTTGGGACTATCGACTACAGACTTGATCTAAGCGGCGTCACGAAGGGCGATAGTCCTCCTTGGGACGAACATCCATCTTTTCCTGCACCAGAACAATTGACCGCGAAAGGCAGCAGCAAGCCCCAGTCACCCAAATGTTGGGATGGAACCAAATACGCTACTGGCAGAGAGCTCTCTCCAGACGATCTCGAACAAGCAATTGACGCTTGGTGTATCGATGATGCGGAGATTAAAGGCTTCGGTCAGTATGGTGACCAAGGATGGGAATTTCCTGCAGATGGTCAGCCAGGTTTTTATCCCGAGAGTCGAAATCCACAGTATCTCCATCTCGGCATGGAGACGGTTGAGAATGGGGCGCCGAAACCGTATGACGATATGAAGTGGTGCGAGTAAGTCTCCTACGTTCCTATGATACGTGCTCAGCATGACTAATGGTGTCGCAGGGGCTACAACTGGCGCATGGGAAGAGATGATTGTCGGTACGCGCTGCGTAGGTTGTTCAAGGATTGCAACAACATACCTGATGAGTTCCGTGGTGGTGAGTACACGTATCGGTGCGTGACGTACCGGGTGTTTTCGTTCAATGAGTGATATCCGCGATATCCTTGATGAGCACCTCTGCATAGAATTAACCCGTATTCGCCTCGCAGATTATGAGTTGTTCTTGCACTTGCGATACATGCAAGTAACGAAGTTGAAGTCTCTCATTTGTACTTATCATGCTGTATAGAGTCTTATAGTCTTTATGTGATCTCTCAACTTTCCCTTCCCATCATCTTCTGTCCATGGATTTCAAGCATAACTGGTCTATATGCCTTGGGTTAGCTTGCCTCGATACTCACCCTTAAGCTTTGTTGCTGCCCAGATCGTCGCTACGGTGGAACTCACTACGGTGGAACTCACTACGTGAGTGCCGTGTGGGGTAATGACACTTGCCACTGTTCACAAGCAGGAGGGAAGGAAAGAGAGAAAAGCCAGTCAAGTGAAGATATCCTTCTAAGCTTTCGATTGTGGTATCGACACGTCATTAAGTATTACGAAAGGTCTGCCTCCAGCTTCTGTACTAAAGTACCATTGGCCATCCATTCGAGACAAATTTTCCTCCACAAGCACTCACCACCTCGTGGATTCTACCGATATTGGATTTCCAGGAAAGGACTTCATACAGTGCGATGCAAGAAGCAGTTTACAGGAGCCAGATCCATAGACCGCTCAACAAGCCTACACCAAATCGATTATATTAGCCATGCAATCCAGGTCAAGCAGCAGCGTGTTACTGTCACACTACTAGAAGTATTGTATACTTACATCGCAAGTATGGTTTGGAACACAAACTTTGCAACCGACAGATTTGCAAACTGCATACGTTGTGTAGCGGTTGCCAACACCGCAAGCTCGCTTCTCCAATCCAAAAATATCCTCCGCAGTTAACACATTTGGCCCGGCGATAGCCATACCGAAGAAGATCGAGACGAGGAGAGTGTACTTCATTGGAAAGATTGGGAGATGTTGTGGCGGACTTTGATGAGATATGTTGTGATGATGTTCCGGAATGGATGATATGCAGCGGAGAGCATGAGTATTTATAATGTTTGTTTCCAGAGCAGCGGAGTCTTGCACTCCGCTTGCTGCGTGGTTCGACCTTTTCTCTCAATGGAAGTTTCGGGCCTATGAAAGAGCCTGTTTCTTCTAAGTTCTAAAATGCACCTTGTAGTGTGCCGGTGCACAGGGTGTACGCCCTAGTGCGGGATGACATCTGTGCTCAACCCAGACTTCGGGGGTATAAGATGATTCTCAAGACCAAGAGACAAGGGAGGGGTACCACCTATTGAGGAGTGGTTTTTCTCGTATACAGAATCTCCACACGACAAGATTTCTTCTTGCTAAACCGCATCACGTTTTTGACCGCCTGTTTCAAGAAAATCTCGTGCCTCGTGAATATCATGTCCTCGCTCCAGATTACACTCTTACAGCAGGGCATGTCTTTGATCAGCTCATCGCTGAGAAGGAGCAAGCTTCTTTGTGAGTTTAGAGAGTTTGTTCAAAAGAAAGACGGTGTAGTGAAACTAGACGTCATCAATTGCCTGTTTTAATCCATGTAGATCTGGAGATTATGAGTCTTAGGTCGCAAAGTTACTTAAGGAGCTTGGATGCTCGAAGTATCCCTATCAGTCAGCTTTAACCACCTTTCAACTCAGCCGCACATAGTCAGCGCCTTCGACTTCAGCCTTCCGTCTGAGCCTTTCTGTTTGCACTTTCTATTGAGGGTACTATCGATTCGAGTGCCTTGTTTCGCCTCACAGTTCATTGCACGGATGCAAAAATCGATACGGAAGGTAGAATTTGGGTTAGTGCTTATTCAAGGATAAGCTCGTCATTGAAAACGTAACGGAAGCTTCCGGTGAAGCAACTGCTTGTTTAATAGTCTGGACCCTGGTTTCGAACTTGACTCCCCATTTGGGGCATTGTGATGGTGGCCCCACCTCATGGGCGTTCCGGAGTGATCCTCCGAAGCTGCAGTACCGGCCGTAAGGGGTACAAGCGGTGCGGGGAGCTGATCTGATTTGCTCGCATAGATGCCGATGAAGGGCCGAAAACGGGCAGTTGCCAAACTTTGTATATGGCGTCCGTTGGCTAGCCGGAAGCTAGCAACGCATAGTCGATCACGCGTATAGTTTAAGACTCTGTAGTCTTACGATCAAACACATAGACTTTTTCATCTTACACAACTGTTCTTTTAGTCCAGCCACCGCGCTGTCGCGGGGCGTTGCTCAAGTTGCGAGCATGAAGATTGAGCCGGAAGGCTTTACGTTTCACCTACATCTCGCAGCTCCGCACTAGACGGACAGATAACGTGGCAGTGAACCCGTCGAGAAACACTACGAGATCGATCTACAGGTGTCAGAAACGTCTCTGATATCTGGGTATCATTATCTTTGTCGGAACTCAGGCGCCTTTCCTCATCGTTGAAGTTTCTCATCTACTGGGGGCTGTTTTGCCCCAACAACTTGGTGGCATACAATTGTCCAAACCGGCGGTGGATAATACGCTCATGATCGTCCTCATCCTCATCGAGCACGTCGCGCAACTCTTGCGAATCTCCAGATTCTAATCCAGAGGTTCGATCATACTTCTTACAAAATTCGAGCCAGTTAACTACTCGTAGCTCTCGAGCGCTTTCTGTACCTTGATTGTCGACAAATTTCGTCGCGTACTCTTGTACAGTCAGTGTGTGATCAATGGTCCAGCGACCACATTCATCGACTCGCCATAGCACGTGGAAACGGACTCGTCTTGATTCTTCCGGGAAAGCTTCTCCAGCAATCCAGCCTCTTTACTCCTCATGTGAAAGAACAAATGTGTTATCTCGCGGAGGACGCAACCTGCAGCAAAGTATTGGCCAAGCAGATCTGATATGAATCATCTGTCGACGTCTTCGCCGTAGTGTCAATACGAGTCTGGATGGTATTTTTTATCATCCAAAGTGTCGCAGAAGCAGTCGACCAAGTCCTAAGCTGCGATTAGGAGGTAAACCAAGTGTCGCAAAAGCGCCGTTTCCTTCAGGCGGGCTTGCTTTTGCTCCTCGTTCCATACAAACATTCAGGCTGTCGTGAGAACGACTAGGAAGGCGAGCATTCCTGTTACTATGGCTTCCATGGTAATCCCGTCGAGTGTCATCTCCCCTTGGCAATAGTTCGTTATTCGAGGATGAGACTTTTGCTAGGGCATTAAGTGGAAGCCGAAGCCAGACGATATTCCGCGAATCGTTCAAGAGAGAGCTGCAACAATGAGAAGTAGACAAGGTGAGTGCCAGCAATCATGGAAAAGCAGTGGAGTACATCGAGTATGATGAATCGTAGGATGGCATCGATGTTCAGGTCCCTACCTATCGACTACAGCTGAGCACCCCTATCACTGTACGTAGGCACCACGAATAGATCACTTTACTGCCCGCTATCGTTGATCAACAACCTAGTTCATCCGCGAATCTGAGCCAGAAGTACTTGCGGGTACAGCAAGCAAGCGTCTCTAGTTGTGAACACGATAGTCGACTCGGCTCTGAATGCCGCCTGTTCTGGATGCTATTGCTAGCTCCGCTCAATTGAGAAAAGATGGGCCGAGGCCACATCAAGCGTAGGACCTATGCAGGAGCCGCACCTCATCTTTCACGCGACATCCTCCATCAGTAAGCTGATCTTCGTCCCTCGACGATATCGAGTCGTGGTCATCGTTCGGTATGTATAGCTAGAATACACTGCTTTCAACAGACGATACTGGAGGTAGGAGGATGTACCGTTTCCAGCCCAGCCTCATGCGCATGAAGATCGCGGGGGTTTGGTATGCTAAGACGATCTAGTGGAGATGATGTGCGCCCCACAAGGCTAGTCGGAGATCGAGGCCCGCTAATGCACGCCACATCCCTCAGCCGCAATCCGGGATTCCTGATGTCTACTCCCTCTTTTAAGAAGAGCAGATTCTTAAAGCAGTTGAGTAAGAATCCAAGAGTACATGCAGTGTCTGTGAGAGTCAAGAAAAGAAAAAATCAAGTTAGTCACTAGGATAGGAAGAAGGCGATTGGCTGGAGCGACTACTGCTATCCCGCTTACTGTAGTCACCTTTGAACTTTCCGATCTTCACTTTTACCATCATGACGCCGCATATGGAATACGACCAAGATACCCGAGGAAGTATTTCAACGTCTACTGAAGTATTAACACATGATACAGGTGCCACGGCATATTCCTCGGTACTTGCTTGTGTCTGAAAAGTGGTTATATCTCTTCGAACTATATGCCTTCGGTCGACTGTCGAGTAAGAGTTTGGCTGCTATGACGTACGGTCTCCCTCCACATTCAAAAGCCTACTAAAGAAGCAAAACATTCAGTCAAAAGCATATGAGAGCGGGTATTTGCTTTTGGTCGCGCGCTACGCTATTCCCACGGCAGACGCGCTATTCATGCAGGCTTCAGCCGCACGCTGCTTCTCAGTTCTAGACAAAAGATATGGTCGCATGCACAACGCTATCACAACCTGGCAAGTAATTTTTGGCCTCTTGCTAACACTCGACTCACTGATCACATAAAAGGGAGCCATTTTCATTGATTTGTGTCCGAACACATTGTTCGGCTTTGGGAGTCACGAAACGAACGCAATCGATTTTGTTTGGAGCAATAACCAACCTCTACTCATTTTTGGATGGCTACATGCTACAAAGGATGCATCTTTTGTAATACAGTAGTAGCCAGCCTTTGTTAACATGTTATTGTTTTGAACATTCTTAACAGTTGCGTCTACCTAGGTACTCAACTAAGCGTCGCATGCGCTCAGCCGCAGCTGAACATCTACTGCAGAATGGCTTGAAACGCCAAGGGGACTTTACAGGCCTGGACCTTAACCATCGGTTCAACGACGATTTATCGTTACTATAAGGATACCGAAATTCCTCACGAGGCTGGAGTTCAATTATCCCTATTTCGATTCAGCATGCCGTCTACACACCATTCTGCGCCCCGTCAATACGACACGCCATATCAATCAGTCCAACAAACGGAGTTGAAAATCCATCCGCATGCCTTACAAGAGACTGACTCCAATCATACTGAGAGCTCTTTTCGCTCACATCAATGGGGCATTGGTTGGATCACACCACTAATCATGGTCGTTGCCTTTCTGTTTGCGACTGCAACAGCTATAGGACATTACTTCTATTGCTGGTTTCTGGATCGCAAGTTTGTTGGAGACACGATTCCCCAGAGTTGGAATAACGCCATATCTATGAGCTTTGCCCGTGTGTTTTCTACGGCTCTGGCAGCTTCTGCATCCACCGCGTTCACACAGCTTCTTTGGTGGTACCTTCGTCGTCGCCCACTACCTTTGTCGAAGATTGATGCTTTGTTTACCATCAACTCTAGCCCTCTGAACCTATACCAACTCAGTCTACTGAAGGCTGTGCCCTTGCTCTGGTCCTTGGGCTTGCTGATTCCGTTGATTTCTGTCGCTACTATATTTCCACCCGGCAGTCTTGTGGTAGATCAGCTGCCCGACTCGCATACTAACTCAACCATGGTACCGACACTCAACGTTGACAACCGTGGCAATGGATCGGCTGTTGAATTCTTCTCTCACGCCATGTTCACTCACGGCGCTGATGGCGAATATCGGTAAGATTGGTTACATACCATGGACTGTCCTCATCGCTTACTGAGAATACAGATGGCCTGACGTACGATACTCAGGCATTGGAAAACGAACAATTCTCGAAGGTTCATATCTCACTCGTGCATCGCCTTGCGGAGCCAACTGTTCGTACACTCTAGTTTTCTCTGCCCCAAGTTTGCGTTGCCAAGAAACCACGTCGAACCCAGATCTCGAAGAACAAGTCTTTACGTACTACAGCAAGGAAAACAAACTGGAAGGTGCTGGATCGGAGTGGGTGGCAGATTCTGCAGAGTTCATGGCGGCGCCGTACCCGTCCGGAGGTCAATTTCTCTTTGATCTAAGCTACCGGAGCCGTGATACCAACAACATGGCTCACATGAGCTGCACAACTTTGGATTCAACTTATACGGCGTACGTCAAGTACATGGACTGGATACAGACGGTGACCGTTGACATCACGGAAGGGCAGCCACTAAACGCTTCGGCGATAGGTCGTTCTAATCTGTTCTATGATGTCATGCAATCTGTTCCCACTGAGACGGGTTTCGCATATTCAGATTCTACATTCTATAACTTTACAACCGAGGAGCTGTTCGATATGTATCATGGAAGTCAACTACGTACCATTAGAGATACCCTGGTCCGAGCTTTGAGTGGTGCTATCTCAGCATTCGGTAAGAACTGCACTTGCGCGGACTTGTTGAAACGTATTTTAACATGAGATAGGTACGGAGGGCTACTTTACAATCAACACCCTCATACAGGAGACTAAACTCGCATATCCGGTGTACAAACCGGAGATATACACCTTCTCCGACATCTTTTTTGATCTTTCGCCGTCTGTGATCGAGGATTTCATGAAGAATGTCACCATATCCATGCTCAACGACTCCGAAGATAAGATCTCGACAGTCATAACAGCCTCCAACTACAGATCAGCTTACGTGTTCAAAGATAGGATCAGGCTCGTCGGTGCATATGGTGGCGCTCTCATTGCTTGCTTAGCATTTCTACTGCTCGGTTTCGGTGCACTGCTTCAAAATGGCACATCGGCGTCTTCTGGCGGCTTCCTTCAAATCATGTGCACTACAACACATGGCGATGGCACCATGAATAAGCTCGCGAAGGGGGCAAGTCTTGGGGGCGACGTTGGAGTACCAATGGACCTAAAGAATCTGAATGTAAGATTCGGGGTTGTCACTGGAAGGGCTGGCGAGACAAGGCACGCAGCGTTTGGGACTGTAGAGGATACAGAGCCCCTGGTAAAGGGCTTGTGAGTATTGCATCAAATCAGATCTGCAAACACTACTCGCCTGTCTATAAAAGGCGGTATCATCGGACACTCAAAAAGAAACATTGTTCTTTACTCTGTGTTCTACTTGGTCTTGCTCCTTCGTGATGTCTTACCTCCCGCTAGGTTTGTATTAGGCAACTTAGCGTTGAACAGCATATATTTCTTACTAAAATCACGTTTGAAATATAAGAATAATAACATAATAGAATATTCTATAGTTCGGTACAGGAATTATGTATAGAACAAGTAGGAGAAAGTGTATACATAACGATTGAGCGAAGGCCTGGAGGTATTATATCGTGCCATGTGAACCTATTTTACGAGTATGCGTAGCTTCGCCTGCTATTCTACTGGAACCAATTAATAACTACACAGGCGTGCCGCGGAGATTTTTTGGCAAAGTACGCGTGCAAAGATGATCCTTAGATGATTTCGACTTATCAACTAAGAAAAAAAGGCCAGGCGTTCTCAGTCGTCGGTCAGACCGACTCGGATGCTGAGGCAAGCGATTGCGACTGTAGTAACAACACTAGTAAAGCCTCGATGAGTGGCCTGAGGCTGAGAAACCCACCACAACTAGGAAGCCGTTGCTGTCTGCGGTCCTTTTCCTTATGTTGCATGCATATCTATTCATCTAAAGTTGAGTAGTTGGAGAACGAAGTCACGCGATAACGAGCTCAAGCATGTATCAATTCCGATATCTCGTTTCCCAGACGAATATTATCGAGCAGCAAATGTATAGTTGCCGCGATCATAGAACGAGGTATAGCCACGTTGAAAGCCTGATTCCTTACATCACTCCTTACGTCTTGTGACCACTGTCGTTGTCGTAATCGTCACTGTGTCCTCAATACTTCCAGTTCTGCCATTATCACTCCTCCCAGATCCACCGCGCTCCGTTACTTCATTGTCCTTTTCCTCCTCTGGGGTATCAGGCTGCACAACCGCAGGATTAGGATTTTCTACGATGAATGTCCCTAGCGAGCACGGTTTTGGGGTAGTTGTACCGGACATTGCTGTTAGGCCGATGGATGAGTATAAGAAGATTTATGCGAGGAATTTGAAGATCAGATGTCGGCGTAAGATGGGGGAGATTTAAATATGTGCGAGAACTGATAGATGGTATCAGGAGTGTTTGAGAGGGGCGTTGAGAGTGACGGTTGGTCACAAACGATCGAGAAGCAACGTAGCGTGCGCGAACGAGCCTTGCTGTTAGGTATCTGCTGTTGCTGACAAGCAAGGCTATCACACACTTGTCATAACTCATACAGAGATTTCTTATCTGCTGTTCTATCTTGGCGCTCACGTAGACATACTCAAGTAACTCCACTGACACTTGTGATGTGGATAGTCTTTCTTTCAAAAACAGGTAGGCCATAGCGTGGGTGAAAAGACAGCAGAGCACTTGTAGATTGAAAGCAAAGAAAGCCAAGGGGCTAACACGATGACACATCCGTGCAATTTTCTATCTTTGTCTTTTCTACTGCTAGGTACAACATGCCGATCTCCAGCCGAGTAATAGGCATCTTAATCTATGCGTACCATCGCACTGTACTCTCCCACGAGCTACACAGCTATCTATCTGCAGACGGGAAGGGAGTCAACACTTCCCAGACCAGAGCAACCATTGTTGTTCTTCATGGGCGGACCATCCCTCCCCGCCTCTTTCTCAACGCCCAAGTAGTTCATGCAAACATCCTTATTGTTGCTACCACAAGTACCAGTAATAACAGCCGTGTCGCCAAAGTTGTTGTTAATAGCAACAAGGTCCGAAGTCATACCGCTGGCGCGAACGTTCTCAATGACGACGTGGCGAGGACTGTTTGCCCGGTTGTTGGAGCAGTTACCGCAGCTACGGTAGAGTTTGCCCGAGTTGGTGACGGTGTAGTTGCGAATGGTCACGCGGCCTTTGCCGTTGTGCTGGATGACCTTGTCGTTGGCGCCTGTGGCACCGCCGCCCTCGATGAGGACTTCGCCTGGTCCAAGAGCAGTGACGGCGTCTACGAAAATGTTAGTTTGTCATGGTTTCGTTTGTGAGTGAGGAGACTATTCGCACCTTCGCAGACGTTCCTGAACCAAACGTTCTTCAGAGTACAACGGCCGCGGCAATGGATACCTGCAAAGCGTTAGTGAGTTGTTTCCCAGAAGTAGGGTTGGAAGAATGTTACCATCGATCTGGTTGGGACCGATGATCAAGTTTTCGATGGTCACGCCATCGTCGAGGATGAAGACTGGTGGTCCCTTCGTC
>Ga0268250_10001515_pt1 | contig 10159 bp, 13 predicted proteins | sample AgamicAsSfe_FD_200448 | JGI IMG/M metagenome (GOLD analysis project Ga0268250, IMG submission 200448) | Agave microbial communities from Guanajuato, Mexico - As.Sf.e (v2) (version 2) | ecosystem: Host-associated > Plants > Phyllosphere > Phylloplane/Leaf | place: Guanajuato, Mexico | collected... | reverse complement strand
ACGAATGTCAAAAAGAGAAGGATCTCAGAGATATCCATGGCGCAATCAATTTTATTCGCGACATCTGTCTAGCCAAAGATGAAGAGCCATGCTAATACCACTTTCACTCAGGCGGTGCCACTGACCACCAAGCCCGCGAGTGCCCCACCAAGGGTAACCCAACCTGCTACAACTGTGAGTGAATGAACGAGCCAACTCGAAGACAAACTAAGCTCACACATCATCAAAAGGCGGCGAACAAGGTCATGTCAGCAGAGAGTGCCCCGCTCCTCCTAAGGAGAAGTCTTGCTACCGCTGTAGGTTACAAGTCAAGATTTGAGATGCGACAAAGTGCTCATAACTATGATAGGTGGCCAGACCGGACACTTGTCTCGCGAGTGCATGAACGGCGGTGGTCCTCAGCAGGGCGGCCAAGGCGGCTACGGTGGCGGTATGGGCGGTGGTGGTGGCCAGGAGTGGTAAGTGATCCAACAGGAGCTCCACTCCTCGCGAGATGAATGCTGATAATCTCGTGCAGTTACAAGTGCGGCAAGGTCGGCCACATTGCCAGGAACTGCAACCAGGGCGGTGGATACGGCCAGCAGCAGGGTGGCTACGGTGGCGGCTACGGTGGCCAGCGCCAGCAGGGCGGTCAGACCTGCTACACCTGGTACGTTTTGTACAATGCTCTTTGTGCTGCATGTCAGCTAACGATTGTGAAGTGGCGGTTTCGGACACATGTCTCGCGACTGCACCCAGGGTCAGAAGTGCTACAACTGTGGTGAGGTCGGTCACGTCAGCCGTGACTGCCCCCAGGAGTCCTCCAACGAGCGCGTCTGCTACCGCTGCAAGGTATGGCAAACTTGACTTCAAATCACTACTGAGCATCATGCTGACACATCTGTAGCAACCTGGCCACGTCCAGTCTGCTTGCCCCAACTAAACACCTCGCACCGATCCTCGTCGACCGGTCTTCCCTCTCACTTTTGACACCAGCTAAAGTGGCTGGAGTAAATTGGGTAACGCGTCTCGTGTAGGAAGCACGCATTCACCCTTTTGACGATGGTAATTTTCCTGGGACTTCTGCGGCCGCCTTTTCTTTTTTTCGGCGTTATACTAGCAGACGGACACGGCATACGCGCGCGGAGGCGATGTCGATGACGGGTCACAGGCAGGCACAGATTCCCCAGCAGTCAATGGATAAAAGTATGAACGGTTTGTGGTAGCAAGCGAGTGTGGAAGGGACAGGGAAGCGTTGAGAGATGCATTCACAGATGGCAATGCCTGGGCTGTGGACTTATGATTTCGTTTTGCATATACGAGGGGTAGAGAGGGACAGACATCTTTGAGGGTGGTTGTGAGCAGATGGCTGTAGAGATCAGAATCTGGCGTGACACTCTTCAATAGCTCTCCGCCGATCAATGGGAATTGAATCCGAGTATGTTGATGTTGCTGTATTGTCCCTTTCGTTCTCCTCGTAAGGTATTTGACCTCGATTTCGATGCCGACATTGTTGGTTGTTGTGGACTGTTCTCGCTTTCGATGTGGTCGATCCGGTGTTCTCCGAGCGCGAGGTATGAGCACGTTGCTATGCGCCTCTGTTCGAGCAATTTGCCACGTCACCCCCGAGGCACTGGCGCATGTCATTACGCATTCGCCAAAACCCTCGGACCCAAGCCTCAGTAGTGAAGCGCGACACCTCACATTTTTACGATGCAGATCTTTACATTATCTGCCTCGAGCACTCGCACACCGCGCACGCCGAGCAGCGCCGAGCACGCCGAGCATTGGGGAATGCGCGTCAGACAACACTCGAGACACTTGGACATTCCTTGGTGTGAGTCCTGTATCAGATGTATGCAGTGCTACAGTATCGGCTTGAGCTTGCATTTATGCTAATAATACACCATTTTCACTGGCTGAGTTTCGGTGGTGGCATGCGTTCCGACCGCACCACGTTTGAAACTTTGAAACAGGCTTGAGCCTCTAGCGCGGTAAAACGGTATATCTTGGCCAACACGAAGCCTGGGGGCGCACGAGACGAATTGCTGCTTTGAGTAGGGTGTTGATGCCGACGACTATGATATTACTTGCTATGTGCTTCGTGGTAACATATTTCACGGATGCTGGAGGGTGCCGTCGTGCTCCCCGAACTAATGGTGCCAGGACGCCGGAGGCACTATTCTAGTTGAATCGAGATAGATGCAAGTTTCCACCTTCCTTCCTACAATTCATTTGGCAACCTTGGTGCGAGTGTCGTTGCGCCACGTTAATAGCACTGTCCCGGTATGCTGACCAGCAATAAGAATCATGTATCAGAGGCGTCTATTCTCACTATGTCAGGCAGTGTCATAAGAGCACGATATGTGTCAGAAAAGGCAAAAGTCTATGATCATTGATGACGGGGTTGTATTTTGTGATGGTGGAGTCAGGGAGTCAGGATGCTACGGAGTAGCTAGGATCTGGAGATGAATGAGATAAGCAGAATGGCCATGGCAAGGCATACTGTAATAATGAACACAGGACAGCCCGCGTGCAGTAGCATTTATTACCAGTGTGTTTATTTGGTCTTGCAGATAGTCGCAGGTAAGGAATAATATGCCACGCGGTTCGATGAATGTGATGAAACCTGAATAGGGATAGGAGATCTCGGAGTGCGGTTCCTCTTGGCAGACTCCCGGTTCTTTGCAGTGCTTGGCGAATGAGCGATGATGCGGCGACTGACGACTGCTCGTTTCCATAGTGCTTTTCTAACTTCTTCTATTATACCGTACCTGTGTTCACTTAGTTCTTGCTGAAATACCTTGCTTTCCTTACCTACTGCTGTTGCAATTCAACTTTGAACCACAACAGAACGCCTTCGCACCTGCCTTTCCAGATTCGCATCCTGGAAACCCCATCTTTTCCAAAAGCACAGCACTCGCGTGTCCACCCCACTCCCTTTTGAACACATAACGATTCGGCCGCTCTGAAAGTTATCCTCATTCTTCAGCAACTGTTCACACAACCTCTACCTCCGGTGGGCTGGTCCCTAAACCCTCGTACCTAACTCCTCCACACCATGCGCAGATTCGCCGGCAGGACGTCATCTGCACTTTCGACATGGGCTCTCCTGACCGCAATCACAAATGCTCTCGACAACTACACAACTCCAGTTTCATTCTTCTACTCGGTGCGTCTAACCTGGAATCAAGGAGGCCAGAGTCCAAGTACTGACAAGGAAACAATAGCGGCCGGATTTACTGGCACCAGCGATGACCGTCAGGGTTGCAGAAGATAGTAAATGGGACCCCGGGTATATTTTCACAACGCCATATCAAGAAGACCAGTCAGGGCCGTATATCTATGACAAGCGGGGGGTATGTTCGCAAAGAGGCACATCCTATGCATGGATTTTCTGAATTGATACATTGCGCAGAATCTTGTCTGGTCTGGATGGGCGGAAACAGGGCCATATAATGCCCACAACTTTTATCCGTGTAACTGGATGGGCGACCCGCATCTGTGCATGTTTCAAGGAGTACAGCTGTTTGGCTTCTCGCGAGGACACGGGGTGATAATGAACCAGGACTACAAGATTGTGAAGACGGTGGACGCTGTCGGAGAGGTGGTGCCAATAGATCAACACGAATTCCGCTTGACGCCAAACGAGGAAACATTCCTCGTCAGCATATACCAGCAAGTTCCATACGACCTCAGTCCGTTGGGGATAACAGATACGGTGGGATGGATTCAAGATGCGATGTTCCAGGAGATTAATGCTACAGACAACAGTGTGGTGTTTCAATGGAGCGCACTAAATCACGTTGATCCTTGGGAGTCATATGTTTACCCTGGTGCATCAGACATTTCTGGCACTGGCAGGGAAGCTATGGCTCCATGGGACTTTTTGTAAGATCCTCGAAACTACCTGCGACGCTTAATGCAAAGCTGACAAAATTAGCCATATAAATTCCATTGACAAAAGCGCATACACTGGACACTATCTAGTCTCGGGGCGACATATGGGCACTTTATACTATATCAATTCGACAGATGGATCTGTCATTTGGCGACTGGAAGCTGGAGGGCACAGCGACTTCGTTTGCAAAGGATTCCAATTCGCTTTCCAGCACGACGCTGAGATTCAATTCGAGAACTCTACGACGATGCTCTTGACACTTTTCGACAATTCGTCGAACATGCAGAACAAGACTGCCATCCGAAGTGAGGGCAAATTCATCAAGCTTGACCTGGTCACAATGACAGCTTCAGAATATCGTCCGCCGAACTACTTTCCAGATTTCGACATGATCTCTGATTCCCAGGGCAATACACAAGTGCTCGGAAACGGGAACACACTACAATCTTGGGGGAGCTGGCCGATGTTTACGGAGCACGATCCCTCTGGCCATGTGGTGTGGAAGGCCGAGCTAGGACCTGTGCAGGGATATGTCATGATCTATCGTGTCTACAGCGGCGAGTGGCACGCTGTCCCTGCTCACACAAAACCGGCGCTCTGGACATATTCTCGAACCTCGGACGCAATGATCGCATTCTACGTGTCGTGGAATGGCTGTACAGAGACCAAGAGTTGGAATTTCTACGGCGCAAACGACATGAACGATGAGTTCTCCTACATTGGCAGTGTGGAGCGAATGAGCAGATTCGAGACGACATACACCTCGGAGATGCACTTTGTCTACACTTTCGCAGAAGCGATTGGCTTCGACGGCTCGAGCTTGAGGAATAGCTCGATGCAGCTGACGTTCGTCCCAAGTCCAGCATTGGCTGCTACATGTACAGACATGCATTGTGGCACCATTTCCTTCTAGTCTCGTTCGTCTCGCCATACATTATCTACATATCGATTGTACAGATTCGCATCTTACGACATCACGGCATTAGCTCGGCGCACTTGGGAAAGGCAGGAATACGACAACAGGTATAGTAATAGGATACAATGGTTTGCAATCTCAAATGCATCAGAGGGACTTCATACGCTTTGGGCTTACACTTCCGCCATGACACAGGAAGGTTGGTTCGGAGGAGCCATTGGCGGTTTTCGCGGATACCCTATTTCTTGCATAGCATAGACTGGTCATCATCAGCTTGGAAGGGGCATTGACGCAAGCAAGAGCCGAACTGTAGTCGAGTGAAATGGAAGGAAAAATGGAAATGGGCCCGAGAAGTGAAAGGCAGCGGGCGAGAGGACTTACCTATTTGTGTATCATTAGCAGCCGAGAACCCAAGAACACCTCAAGAAGACGCAAATGTGCTACGCTGCTGCTTGTGGTGGACTGCTATGGACCACTTGACTGTGCAGTCTGTGCTCGAAGCTGGATCTATGCAGGGCAGGCAGGGTTGTTTCAGGTGGGCCGCTTGTGCCGCGTGGACCGTTGGTGTGACGAGTTGACGGATCGACCAACTTCTTGCTTGGGGCTTGGCACGTCTACTGCCAACTCACCGTCCCATTCTCCTGACTGCTGCTCTGTAACTTCCCGCCTTGATCGCGTCGTGCCACAGTATAAGCTCCGTGTTGACCTGAGCAGCACTGTGTGAATTGTCGAGGTGACGTGGGATTGAGGTGCACGCTGAGCCAATACCCCACTCATCACAACTACCAGCAGCAAGACCACTTCGGCCACGTCCCAACTCAGCTGGCTCAGCTGATCAGCAACAATCATGTCGAACTCATCGACCCCCATAGCGCCCAAATCCCACTACTCTGGCCACAACCCCATTCCGACCATCAACCAATTCATCGAGAATCTCGACCGCGACAAGAAGGACCGCGACCGCGAGATCGACGAAGCCCGCAAAGCAAAGGCAGCGGCTCTGCAAGCGCAAAAGAAGGGCCAGATACCTCCTCCTGATGCGCAGGGTGGTGCAAGCGATGTGAATTCGCATCAGCAGCACAAATATGGCAAGGAGGGCACGCAGAAGACGGTCACGGATCCGACGACGGGAAGGCAGGTTGTCATTGAGGATGTGAATAAGGATATGCTGAAGAATGTCGAGAATCCTTCGGTGCGTATGATTTGATGGCAGGGTGGCAGAATGGTTGCTGATGGTGTGTTTTAGTTCTTGGTGCCGAATCAGAATCTGGGCAAGAATACTGTAAGTTACGCATAGTTGGTCATAGATATGGACAGCATGGACCTGAAGACTAACATATGGTAGACTGTCAACAACGACCCCCACGCCTCTCGCGATCAGTATGCGCACAATCAGGACATCACAGCACCACCGGATCCAGTCGCCGAAGGCGCAACATCAGATGTGCCCATACACGGCGAGAAGACAGATATCCTGTTCTACCCCACGCCATCTGTCAGCTATGAGCCGATGTTTGCGAGTCTGGAGAAGAAGGCAGGCGCAATGTGTCTTGGCATCTTCCTTGCCGTGATTATTCTGGGGAAAATGTTTGGCGGCTCGTTGAAGGGATTGATTCCGCTGGGTGCATGCTTGGGGTCTGGTGTCTGGCTGTGGATGAAGGAGGTCGTGCGTAGTGGGAGGGAAGTGGAATGGAGTAGTGAGACAGAGCGGGGTCAGACAGTATGTGTTGATGATCTACTTGGGAAAGGAGGAGGAGACGATGGCTGACACATACAGGCTACTGCAAACCTCATCCCAGAGTCAGTCGAATGGTTGAACACCCTCCTTGGTGTCGTCTGGGGTCTCATCAACCCGGATATGTTTTCAAGCACAGCAGACATGCTTGAAGATATTATGCAAGCATCAGTACCAGGTATCATTGAGAACGTCCGTGTTGCGGAGATCAACCAGGGAAGCAACCCGCTGAGGATTCTTAGTCTGCGAGCGCTTCCTGACTCACACATGGGCGACCTGAAGCACGCGATTCATGAGGAGAACAAGAAGACGAAAGACCCTCAGGAAGCTGCGGCTGACGAGGAAGGAGGTGATTTCTACAACCTTGAGGTCTCATTTGCCTACCATGCTGCTCCGGCTGGAAAAAGGGCTGATGACAAGGCACGCAACATGCACATGCAGCTGGTCTTCTATCTTGGTGTGAAAGGACTGGTTGGTATTCCATTGCCCATCTTTGTCGAGCTACAAGAGCTTGTTGGCACAGTTCGTCTCCGTCTCAACATGACGCCGGAGCCACCATTTCTCAAAACACTGACATTCACGCTCATGGGTGTTCCGCACGTCACGGCTGGCTGTATACCTATGGTACAAAAGGGTGTCAACATTCTCAACCTGCCTCTGATCTCGAACTTTGTGAACTACGCCATTGCTGCCGCATCGAGCATGTACGTTGCGCCAAAGTCCCTCACGCTGGACATGCGTGCCATGCTGCAAGGTGATGATATTCAAAAGGATGTGTTAGCATTGGGTGTTCTGTGGATCCGGATCCACAAGGCTGTCGGACTAAGCAAGCAGGACAGACGGGGCAGCAAGGGGGGTGGAAGCGATCCTTATATCACACTGACTTTCTCCAAGTACGGCAAGCCCATGTACTGTACGCGTGTCATCACGGACGACCTCAACCCGATCTGGGAGGAGACTGCTGCTCTATTGGTCACACCTGAACTCATCAAGGCGGATGAAAATTTATCAGTCGAATTATGGGATTCGGATAGGCACAGCGCCGATGACATTGTCGGGAAAGTTGAGCTCTCCATGCAGAAGATGATCCAGCATCCTGGCAAGATGTACCCACAGGTATCCAAACTCGCAGGCACAGATGAGGGCAGTGAAATGCCAGGTGAGCTCCATTGGGAGGTCGGATACTTCGGTAAGCCAAGCTTCAGACCTGCATTGCGTACAGATGGCAAGAGCCACAATCTTGCAGACGGCCTCAAGGATAAGCCCGAGCTCCAAGACGACAAAGGAATTGCGAACAATGCGGTTGAAGATGCAGTATTGCACACGCCGCCTGATATCCTCTGGCCTACTGGAGTTGTCTCTGTTATTGTGCATCAGATTGTGAATCTCGAGTTTGAGAACATCAAGGGTACAGAGGGAAAGCGGAAGGGCAGGGAGTACGAACCAGCCAAGCAGTATGGCGAGCAGACTGATGAGGAGGGCAAGCACCTGCCGTCGAGTTACTGTACCATCCTGCTTAACGATGAGCTGGTAAGAACTGGTAGAAGCTGCAATATTGGGTAATGCTAATCTATACTAGGTCTACCGCACTCGTGCAAAGGCAGTGAGCAGTCAACCCATTTTCAACGCAGGTACAGAGCGTTTCGTCCGCGACTGGCGTTCTGCAATCGTCACTGTCACTGTCCGTGACCAGCGTAATCGCGAGCACGATCCAATCCTGGGTGTCGTGCCACTCAAGCTCTCCGACATTCTCGACACAAGCTCGCAAGTGACAAGATGGTACCCACTCGATGGAGGAATCGGTTTCGGTCGTGTTCGGATATCACTTCTGTTCCGTAGCATTGAAACAAGGTTACCACCACCACAGCTCGGATGGGATGTGGGCACTTTCGAGTTCACATCTGAGCGTATCGTGGCGCAAGGGTACAATCATAACGCTGCCATCAAGCTGCGTACTGGTGGCAGTGTTGGCAGAATTGGACGCTCAGTCGCTAGCAATATCCGCGAAGGAGGGTCCGGGCATTACTGGGACTTACTACACAAGGATCACAAAGGCGATGTCAAGCTGCCTGTCAGATACCGTTATCGCTCACCTGTCATCTTCGAGTTCCATCGCGCTAACCATCGCTCTGCTGATGCCTACGCCCTCGTATGGCTTCAAAATTTCATCGACAACGAAGACACGCCGGTCGATGTGCCCATCTGGACAACCAAGAACCCCACGCGCCTCACTCAAAACTTCATCACCGAGGACTACCTCAAGTCCGTCGGCCCTATCGAAGGCCTCGAAGACCTGCAAGAAGTTGGCCGACTCCAGTTCCATGGCCGCTTCAAAGCCGGCATGGACGAAACCCACGAACAATTCATCTCGGACAACAACACGCGCGAGACCTACGAAACATGGGAAGCCTGCCTTGCGGAGGGCGTGCGCGGCAAGATTGTTGAAAAGCAAGTCCCAGAGGTTGTCCAACAACTCCACGATGAATCCCTAGTAGAGGCCCGCGACGCCCTCAAACATGCCAATGAGCGAGAGAAGCGTAAATGGCTCACAAAAACTGGCACGGACTGGAGCGGCGCGTTTGGCCATGACCCGAAAGCCTACACTAATACGGCAAGCGGGCAGAAGAAGCGCGAGCCGGGCGCGGAAGAGCCGCTGCATGATCCGTACAACCCTAGCTCGGATGAAGACGACGACGATGACAGTGATAGCGACCTAGGGATTGTGGACGCGTCGAACATGAGTCCGTCGGCACGGACGCGTGGCTCGAGTAATACGTACAACAACCACCCACACAATCCCGCCAGCAACAACACCAACACCACCAACAACAACCCCACAGGAAACAACGGGCTCCCGCCCTTCGACCCCGAGCACGCCCACGGCCAACGCAACGTCGATGCCACACAAGACAATGCCTCCATTACCAAAAGCACGATTGCAGACTCGAATGTTGAAGATGGCGATGTGAATCGGCAGAATAAACGAACGGAGGAGAGGAAGCATAGGGGGCTGATGCAATGGAAACCGGCGCGGAATGCAAAGTTTGCGAAGGATGAGGCGAAGATTGGCATGAGGAAGTTGAAGAATAAACTTGTGGGGGGTTTGAATGGAAGACAGCCGGATGTGGAGACGGAGACGTAGATGGGAAGCGGGCGAAAGGTTGAGGGCGAAAGGTTGGGGGCGACGGGAAGGGAATGAGGAGTCGAGGCATCGGAGGAGATGGGTTCTGGGACAGGGGAGCAATGGTGCCGGTGGCGTGCTATGACGCGATACCGGGGAGGACCATGAAGACAGAGTCGTTGGCGAAGAACGGTGTGCAGCAGGCACTACAGGCATACTACCTAGTCATGAACAAGGTGCGAAGGTATACATCCATTGATAATCATCGCCGCCTCCCGTCTCGGCTTCTACCTGTTCAGTCAGCATTTGCCCGACTCACGGCGCATTGCATCCAAGCTGGATACCTCCATCAGCAGCCACTACCCAGCACGCCAGACGCGAACACGAGGGAGTCATGGTAACAAGGTGAGCGGAGCCATCATGGATAGCAGGCCGGGCTCGCTCGGTGCTCAGTGTGCCGACGACGGGGACGGGAATCGTACAGCAAACGTCGTGGGTACTGGTACT
>Ga0268250_10001514_pt1 | contig 10159 bp, 10 predicted proteins | sample AgamicAsSfe_FD_200448 | JGI IMG/M metagenome (GOLD analysis project Ga0268250, IMG submission 200448) | Agave microbial communities from Guanajuato, Mexico - As.Sf.e (v2) (version 2) | ecosystem: Host-associated > Plants > Phyllosphere > Phylloplane/Leaf | place: Guanajuato, Mexico | collected... | reverse complement strand
GGCAGGTAGACAGGCAGGTAGACAGGCAGGTAGACAGGCAGGTAGACAGGCAGGTAGACAGGCAGGTAGACAGGCAGGTAGACAGGCAGGTAGACAGGCAGGTAGACAGGCAGACAGACAGGCACCGCAGGCAGCGCAGGCATGCTCGGGGAGAGAGCATATACCATACAACACACCACAAACCCAGCACACATCACACCACAATCCCATCACGCTCCAGCCGTCCAGCCGTCCAGCAGCGAAGGGTGAGGCGTGACAAGACGAAAACAGACAATCTGTACAGTAGTGGGAGTTTGCTGTGCTGGGTGAAGAAGTCAGGCACGGCTATGCAAGGGACGGAAAGGCAATGCAAGGCAAGGCACGGCACGACAGGGCAGGGCACACACCATGTACAGGATCTTGCTGGTGAGAAAAGAAGACATGGCGAGGTAGACGACATGCGCTCGATTTCACCAGCAAGGCAGATTGGAGTGACGAGGGGCGAAGTGTGTGAAGATGGTTTCGAAGATTATGGAGTGAGAGTGAGGGCGAGAGTGAGGGCGAGAGTGAGGGCGAGAGTGAGGGCGAGAGTGAGGGCGAGAGTGAGGGCGAGAGTGAGGGCGCGAGTGAGGGCGAGAGTGAGGGCGAGAGTGAGGGCGCGAGTGAGGGCGAGAGTGAGGGCGAGAGTTAGGGCGACAGTGAGGGCGACAGTGAGGGCGAGAGTAAGGCCGAAAGTGTGGCTTAGGTGAGGATGAGAGTTAGGGTCGCACTTAGGGTCAGGGTTAGGGTTATGGTTTCATTATTGTTTCAAAAGCACGACCCGTCCATCCTCCTAGACCGGAGCCAAAGGACAGGTGTGCTTGTGAAGTGTGTTTGTCCGCAGAAGCAGCAAAGCCGAACACCAATCGGAGGAACCAAAAATTCAAGGCTCAAAGGACTATAAATCGAAGACGATCTTGCTCTGGAAAAAGAAAACGACGGCCCTCAAATGTGAGCAGCCATCCGCTCGCCAAGATGTTCCGAAGAGTCGCTGGGCTCGCCTGGACCAATGCTCTCTGTTGTATAGCACAGATAACATTAGTGACAGTCGGGAAAGCTCTACGTCGCAGCTTCAGCTTCATCTTCACCTGCAGCATTTTCATCGGCCTCAGGCCTAGTCGTAGTCTTATGAGCGCCACGTAGACTCGGCTGCCAATAGTCAATGCCCAGCTCTGCCAGCTTGTTCATCTGCGCCTTGTTGAGCTGGATTTTGTCAAAGTTCGGAGGAAGTGGTACGCGGGCTCTGTGATGGTATTGTTAGTATGGAGCACGTCGACCAGGTCAAAACCAAATACTCACTTCTCATAGTCGAGTCTCATATTTCTTGCTTTGTCCTTTATGGTGACCTGCTTCTTCAGAGAGTTACCATCACCGCGACCTGCAAAGATGTCCAATCCTTTCTCGTCCGCTTTCACAATCTGTGACCAGTTCGCTCCATGTTTACCGATGAGATAGACCAACTGATCAACTTCTTGGCCAGTCCAGCCTTTGCGGACTTGTGGAGACTTAGCCACGTTCGCACGGCTGGTTACTGTTTTGCTCTTGGCATTGACAGCTGAGTACTGGGTAGAAGGAGGCATATCAATATCAACATAGTCGTCATCTTCACCATCAGCAGGCGCGAGGTCCGCTGCAGCTCGAGCCCTGACAGCTCTAGGCTGATCCCCAAGCGATCCATCAGCAGCTCGCTTGCGATTGGAAGCCGGTGTTGCTGCTTGGCTCGGATTTGTCGTGTTTGTTGCTTGGGTTCTCCTAGAACGAGCACGTTGCGCAGGTATTCTAGCGTCAACTTGGAACTCTTCCTCATCGTCATTCTGAAGCCCTGCATCTTGAGTAGGCATGGGTGCTGATGATCCTGTTGATTTTTCAAGGGGATTGGTGTTGCTGCTGTTGATGGGAATGTGCTGCAGATGCTCTTGGCTGTCATCCCAGCTGACACGTTCAGCCGTATCTTGTCGATCAGTCACTCTGAGGCGACCTTGCGAAGAAGCTTCGTCGTTTTCCAGCGCGGGATCAATGTTCGCTGTTGCGCTTGGATCGAGCGAAAGTTTTCCACGAGCACGGATACGCTTGTTCAGTTTCTTTATCACCGCTGTAAGCTCAGTATTGTTGCTTCTTTTTCGCAAGGCTTTCTGCTCTGCGACCTCGGTTTGCAGGTCCGCAATAACTTTGTCGGCACCACCTTCGTGTCTTAGCTGGTCCAGAAGCTCCTTGAATCGATCAAGAGCCCATCCACAGAGCTGTGTTTCGAATTGAGTCCAGGAGAAGGTCTTCTCGACCACTTCAAAATCGATTGTCCCATCAATGCTAATGAATGAGCCCAAAGTTCCGACAAATTCTTCATATCGCTCGATGTATGTATTATTGCCATCTCTCCAGACTGGGACATTCCACATCTTCTTGGTGCCGTCGGTAAGGTAAAAGTAAGGTGATTCCGATATGGCAGGCTCAAAAATGTCGTATTTGGACTCAACTTTCCAGCTTTGTACAAGCAATTGAGCACGAAGATTCAGTCCAAAATTGAAAGATTCTTCGCTTAGGCTGCTACTACCAGCCGCCTCGCCAGTAGAAAGAAGCTCGGAGAAAAAGTGGGTAGGGAAGCCATCATCCATCGCTTCCAACTCTGTGACAGCATTCTGGTCGATTGTCGGATCAAGCATTATCAGGCGGTTGATAGCATGGGCAAGGTTGGCGAGGAATAGTACTTCCGAGACTTGCTGTCCTGCTTTGCTGACCTCACTTATGTGCTGTACGTCGAACAGTACTTGCAACACAGACTCAGGCCGTATGTACGAAGTTGTGCTAGCATCGTTCTCGGTTAAGGTGAAGAGCTTGAAAGATTGTTGGAGTGCTGCAATCCTGTTCATGAACATGTGAGATACTTTCGACGTGCCGTCACGAAGCTCTGATGCAAGTGCGTCCATGTTTGAGCTAAATGCAACGAGTTCCTGAATGAGTTTGAGTGAGTCGATTGCATCTTGCGCAAGTTTCGGCAATGCTTGCAACATAAGTGTAGCATGCTCGTCGGACTGTAGCAGCTGCACAGAGGATGTCTCTTCCGGGGCGAGATCACGAGCATCGTTGGTGGTGAAAGGTGAAACCTTCTGCCTGATACTTTGATCATTCAGTTCTGCAGGCAGAGGAATGTCGAATTCATCGCCGCCAGCGTGGCTGAGTGTCTGCTCGGCAATTGTCTGGAGAGCTGGCAGATGTCAACATTGAGCTTCACAGAGGCGTGCTGTTCACTAACCTGGACGATTGACTTTGACACGCTTCAGACCAGGCTTGACTGCTTTCGATCCTGTGGCCTCTGGAGCAGTGCTTGCAACCTTTGGTTGAGTACGGCGCGTAGCTCGTGTCAACACTATTGCTTCCTCGGGTTGTCGCGAATTGCTGCGGGTCTGGCGGCTCGAGGCTTGAGGCGCAGTCGATAGAGTTATGCGCGCCATGAGGCTGCGGAAGCAGAGTGTGTGCAGATGTGTTGTGAACGACTCCGAAATGCGGTGTGTTGTAAGCTGAAGATAGGGGTGAAGTAGGATGTCGATGTTTTGTTGGTGGAGATTCGCAACATCAGAGAGCTGGAGGGAGCCTAGAGAGACCGCAAAAGGCCTAGCGTCCGTCACATGCACAGCTCCTCGTCTGATCTCTCGTCCGATCTCTTGCTCAAGGTATTGGAACAAATGACGGTGTTGTAGTCAGAGTAGGATGTAAATGCTATGCACTAGATTCAAAATGAGTCCCCCGAGAAATGTAGTTGGTGCTGCTATGAACATTGTTTCTACTCCACAACACGATGCCGGTTGTTCGATGTAAGGCTTAGGGTTGTGCTGTAATAAAGTAAGCGGAACGAGAACAGCTGGACGATAAACAACAACTTTCCTCACCCTTGACACACCTGCTCCATGTCCACTGTCGCCTGCCCTCAGTCCGTGCTTCACCCAACTTAGTCTCATTCTGCCAGGGATATAGATAGTCACCGACGGAAGGGAGCCCTGCTGACGATCTCACACACCCCTTATACGTCTTCACATTCAAACTTGATCAGGCTGCAACATGCAGATACGGCGGAGCCGCTTGGTTGCCTTTGCGGTGCTACCATTCCTATGTTTTACCCTAGCACTGGTCGATACTAGCGATATCAAAGATACAGCCCGAACAGTCAAGCAGGCCGCAGCAAAAGCATTGCCAAATTTCGACGATGTAGCAGCAGTCGCCAGCAGCGTCCTGAGCGCACCTACACGAATACCAATAGGGACAAAGGACGCACCAGTTGACGGACTAGATGGCAAGCCGCATGCCGGGCCCTTTGTCGATTCGTCATCGACTTCTGGAAAGGCTGCTGTTGCTGTCAAGGATACCACCACATCTATCAAATCAAAGATCAAGGATCCAGAAACAGAGAAAGGAGTTATGAATGATGCCAACAGGCAGGCACCAAGAAAAGGAATGACTGGAACAGAAGGAGGCGTCTCCGAGAAGGAGAGGCTGGCTGAGGCTGGCGGTTTGAAGAGACCAGAAGCACCAAAAGAAGCACCAAAACTGCCAGCAGGTGATAGTGCTAGACTAGGCTTGGAAAGTGCTGGCGAAGCGTTAAAAAGCGCAATGGGAGACGATAATGCCGCGACCATGGACAAGCCACGGGGTGCGGCTGGCATTGAAGTATGCACCATCTGACATGCTTAGAGAGAAGACTCGTGCTGACCAAGCCTCTAAGAAACCGTCCGACTTACCTGAAAAGCTTCATGATATTACACAATCGGGAACAGAAAAGGCCGCGCAGATCAAGGACAGCATCGCCGATACAAGCAAATCTATAAAATCCACAGCCAAGACAGCCTCGACACATTTGACCGCAGCAGCCGATGAAGAGGGCAAGCACGATCTGATTCCCTGGGACTCACTCATGGGTTCCTTCTCCTCCATCGCCGCAAGTGAGATTGGCGACAAGACCTTCATCGTCGCCGCTCTCATGGCCATGCGCTACCCCCGCTTTCAAGTCTTCACAGCAGCCGCCTCCGCCCTCCTCATCATGACCATCCTGTCCGCCGTAGGTGGTCACGCGCTCGGTGCCATAATATCGAAGAAATGGGCCGCCGTCGTTGCTGCCCTGCTTTTCCTCGGTTTCGGCGTAAAGTCGCTCAAGGAGGGAATGGACATGGATTCGAACGCTGGTGTGGGTGAGGAAATGCGCGAGGTGGAAGCTGAACTCGAAGAGAAGGAAATGGACATTGCAAGAGCGGGTGGACAGCGATCGGCATATTCTCTGGAAGCTGGCCGTAAGGGTCGGGAGTCACCGACGCCATCGAGGTCTCCGTCGCGGCGGTCGTTGACGTCGGCTGGAGGGATCAAGAATCTATTGTCATTGCTGCTGAGTCCTGCGTGGGTGGAGACATTCAGCATGACTTTTATCGGAGAATTGGGTGATCGCTCTCAGATTGCAACTGTGGCGATGGCAGCTGGGCAGGAGTTCTTCTGGGTTATGGTTGGAGCGTGTTTGGGACATCTCATGTGTACTGCGTTTGCAGTACTGGGGGGCAGCTTGATGGCGGGGAGGATCAGTATGAAGAAAGGTAAGTCCGCACGATTAAAGAGAGCAAGTGGTTTGTGTTTACTGACAATTGTACAGTCACGCTTGCAGGAGGTGGCATCTTTGTCCTCTTCGGCATCTTCACTGCGTACGAGGCAATCCTGTACTTTGCTTGAGAGGCACAAGGGTTGAAGATATGTATTATTACCTTCGATGTTTCTGCATCGATGCATAGCGGGCAGCGAGACGGCGTAATGATAACATAGACGCTGAACATACATACGGCTTCAGCTATCCACTACTCGATCCGTGCCGCACTCCTCACTATTCCAATATGCCTCCTACCACGCCTTCCGCATTCGGTTCCGCCCTCATATCTCCACCCCATCCACCCTCTCCATCTCCTCCACCCTCTCTGCCACAAAACCCTCATACTTTTTCCTTATCTCCTCCATCTGCGCCGCTTTGCGTTGCGTCCCTTCCTCCACCTCTCAAACCCCCGAAAATCGAAGAAGCGGGATTGATGAGCACGGCGTGTACATCTGGCATGAAACGCTTTTGCCGTACATGTCCAGCGTTGGTGTGAATGTCGGGTCTGCGAAGCTGAAGCTTTGGGCAGCCAATTCGGCGACTTCATTCGTTACGTGGATATCACGGTCACGACTTTCAGTATGAGCGCCACGGCCGTCTGGCAAGGCGAAGATGTCGACCAAGGCACTCTCGATCAGGCTAAGGTACTCCTTCAGGCCTGAAAGGTCGAGTTTCAAATTCAGCTCGAGGTATGTGTTCTCGGCCGTTTCAGCGAGTGCGGCGTCGGTGTTGTGGAGCCGGGTTATAAGGGGACTGGCGTAGTGGCGAGTCCGTGGGGGGTTGCAATGGGAGTTTCAGACATCGAGTATTGGAAGGGTACTTGGACTCCTGGTAATGTGCTTTAAATGTGTATGTGTACGTTGTCATCAGGAGCAGAGACAGCACGGCAGTCATTTGCAGTACACTATAGCGAGCCAGCAGCATCGTGGAAGGGCACGCCGTGATGAGGGACAGTATTGACTTTGACTACCATTGTGGAGGGCTCTCAGAAGACTGGCGCTCTAGATAGGGTGGTAGTGTACATAACAGTCATGTCTCTGTCTCATTGCAGACTAGCTGGTAACACTACACGAGCCAGGAACGCAGGCAGTGTTGACCTCTCGCTGGTAGTCTTTCATTCCTTGGGGCACATATCACAAGAGCCTCGAATCTTCAAACCGAGCTTGAACCATATGGTTGAACCTTGAGACTTTGGAACTGACCTACAGCAAACGATGGAGGAGTGCCAAAGGTGGAAGCCTACAAGCATCTACATGCATATATGTAGCGACATGGATCAAAGTGTCGAAAACCAAGTGAGTGAAGTTTCGTGATTTGAAACGCGTCAGGTCACGTCACGTCACGTCACGCTAGCAACCAGCCACGTGCCAGCCTTTTTGTGGGTCGAGAAGGCCGACTGGCTCTCACACCTCATTCCCATCCTTCTGCACTGTCGCCTTCCCTGCCCTCTGCTGCGTTCACTCTCCCTCCTCGCAACCCTTCACAACAACACACACAAACACAACACATCAACATCCGCCACTCTCTTGCTCATTTGCTTTTACAACGCTCGTTTCGCATAGGCTACAGTCGCTGTGCATAAACCATTGGCAACCAACCTATATCGCATACCTAGCTGTCATCGTTACATCAGATTCGACCGCACGACTAAGCGCCATTGAGCGAAGAGAGTCGCAGAGCGCCACCTCGCCGGGGACACTTGAACTCTCCAAAGTCATATCAATACTCGCAGCCATCTAACGCACTGTGCGAGAGCGATCTAGCGTGCGACTCTTCACGACAATGACTACCACTCCTCCTCCCGGCGCATCTTCACGACTCCACTATCCACCAACACCTCTTCACGGCGCAAAGTACGACGACTACGAGCCATATTCACCTCGTCGCTCCTCTCGCATCCGTGCGAAGGAACATGTTGATCAGATCGTCTCTGCGACCAAGCATACATTGAAGAATGCGCCTTCTCTCCGTCCAACACCACGCAAACCTCTTGCACGCCAGGAGTCACTCCAATCTACACACACACTGTCACCGCCAGCTTCGCCGATCTCACCAGCAAGACGTGGTCCAAGTCCTACTCGCGCACTCTTCAAGCACGGTATGCTGCCAACACCTGCCAAAACACCATCGAAGCGTGATGTAAAATATGGATCAGGACGTCTCCTCTTCGCCAGTCGTGGGGCCAACCCACAGGATGCAATGCCCTCGCCACGTAGATCTCGACCCACAAAACGCTTCACTTTGGACGATGAGCCTGATAATGAGAGAATTCAGGTTTACACAGACTCAGTCGATTGCATTCCAGAAGTAGACGAGGACGCAGACAACCCGTTCATCGTCCGCGAGAGCGCCAGGAAGACCAAGATCTCGAGCTTCACAGAAAGACTTAGTGATGTGACCTCTGACAAGACAAAGTACGGAATGAGCCGTGAGATCGATGCTGCAGTTGACAACGACGAGGGCATGGTGTATACATTGTGAGTCACTCTTCACCTTAGCATCTCAACAGTACTAACAAACCTTCCAGCCGCGGCCGCAAAGTCTTCCGCAAATTCAATGAAACACCCGACACTCTCAACGCAAGCGACCTTTCCGATCCTGACCCCCTCGTCACCGACGAAGACAACGCCACCCATCACGCTGGCTTCACTGCTCGCCAACACCTCACACGCAGATCGATTCAGCCGCGCCTTCTCTTTCCAGCACGCGATCCCTCGCCCGACCCCAACGACACTGATGAGAACGCCCTCACTGATGTCGACGAGCTCGCTATGGACATGGACATAGACATCGACCATGCACCCGAGCCGGTGTCTGAGGATGACCTCGACGAGCTTGCACTCGACATTCCTGGCACTGCCACGCCCAGGAAGCAACAGACCCACATGGTCATGCCTGTGACGCCACCGACTACTGTGCGCAAGACACGCCACAGCGTCGGGCACGCACTCACGCCGGATGCGTCGCCGAGAAAGGCGGATGATGTCGTGGCAAAGGGAGCGAGACTTTTCGATTCGTGGCAGAGGACGAAGCCTGGTGCCAGTGCTGGACGGAGCCAGAGCCTGAAGAGAGGTGGTGAGGAGATGGTGATGGAGAGACAGGATGTCAAGAGGACGAGGAGCGCACCTAGGGAGAAGGGTGTTGTGAGGAGGCCGTCGAGGTAGAATGTGAAGTGTGGAAGGGAAACTGTAATATTACTCAACGACTGGTCGAAAGGAAAGAATGACGGAGGCCTAAGGGGCAAAAAGGACAGCAGGCGGGCGGAGGAAGTGTTGGACACCTTGCGGGATACTGCACTGCACTGTTCTTCGGTGAAAGGGTTGGATATCTTGTGGGACATTGCGCTGCTTTGCTTTGGGCGTTGACTCCTTAACACAGGCGAATCACATTTTCAGACACGACGGCAGGTACGGGAAGCACGGGAGGCGATGAGATGAGATGCGTACGCGTTTCGTCAGCCGTGCGCATGATGGATGGCTGGCTTTTGTGCCTTGTACTTTTAGGATAGTAGGATGTTAGGATTGGAGGAGACACGATAGTCCAAGGTAGCTCAACAGTACTGAACACACTCAATGAATCAATAGCTCTGCCGCTTGCTTCTGAAGAAATGCACTCCTGAACTGCACAGAAATCGATGTTTGAGATCCGTGTGGATGTGCTGAAATTGTATCAGATTAGGCTTGCTGCTTCCACGCAGCCCATGGACGTGTTTGTGGCACGGACGATCTAAATCGTTGGAGTATGAAGCTGGGAAAAGAAGGGGAAGGTTGAGGTCAGGAATGGTATTGAGAGTTGAGATTGAGATTGAGATTGAGATTGGATGGGTTGGGATAGCGTTCGCGTGCCAGACAACCTTCGACGTCAAGAGACCCCGAAAGACCAGCGACCCTTGCTAGAGTCTACGGCCTACGTCCCTTCCAAAGACCAGTAACGACATCACTCGTATGCTGGTGACGGGAGCAAAGCCAAGGCTCATGAGCATGTAGAGCTTCATCATCAAATCGATGATCGTAGCATCTTCATCATCATACATTAGAGTCATGCAAGTCGATAGACTGCTCACTTTTCCCTGCGACAACTCCCATCCAGACTTTCGCTTAAGTCAATTACCGTAGCCTCGGACACGAGTACAACGAATTCTGCAGCACGTTCTGACCATGGCAGTGGTGAATGGCCTTGACTGCGTGTGCGTGGATATTACGAGGAGGATTTGTCTCTTTCTGGCCGTGCTTGGTGAGCTATTCCTGATATGGTTGGGTATGCTCGCTTCTTCTTTCCGAGCTTGTGGAAGCTGGTTGCTTGTGCTTCTGTTCGTGGCCGAGGAAACACCTTTCAGCATGCTGTGACGATACGCCAGCTTCCTCAGTCCATGTTCAACCGACTTGGCCAGTCCAGAGACGAGTGCAGGTGCATCTGCGAGTTGCCAGATACGCCACCGCGAGTGCGTAATTACTCGTCATTCAGGTTTTCATTTGTGTGTACTGATAGTTGCTTGCTCCGATGCTTGTGTAACCTCACCTCAGA